>Ga0335071_10001091_pt1 | contig 29190 bp, 21 predicted proteins | sample Lox_Sample_15_FD_206724 | JGI IMG/M metagenome (GOLD analysis project Ga0335071, IMG submission 206724) | Soil microbial communities from Loxahatchee National Wildlife Refuge, Florida, United States - Lox_Sample_1.5 | ecosystem: Environmental > Terrestrial > Soil > Wetlands | place: USA...
CGTCAGCCGCTGCTACCGCTCGTGCTGTTTGGCTTTCGCCAGCAGAGCATCAAACTCGCTGCGCGGCATCTTCAACTTCTCGGGATGGGCGTCGATCCACTTGGCGAATGCATCGTACTTCGCCGGCGTCCATCCTCCTTCGAATTGCGCGCCGTTCTTCCCCTCGCGATTCAACTCGAAGTTATAGTCGTCGGTGAGCGATGTAAATTCAGCAGCGCTGATGGCGTCTTCAGCCAGTATCGCGGGAATGAAAAGCACGCCTTCGGGCTTGGCGAGAACCAGGTCGCCGGGCAGCACGACGGCTCTTCCAATGCGAATCGGCACGTTGATCCCGGTGAGTTCCATATCGGCCCAGGCCGAAGGATCGTATCCGCGATAGAAGCCGTTAAAGTCGGGAATCTCCCGGTTCTCCTCCTGGTCGCGAATCCCGCCATCGAAAACGAAGCCGGTATGCGTATGCGCGGCCACGGCGTTTCCCAGGTTCGAGCCGATCAGCGTGCCTTCGATGATCTTGCCGAAACCATCGGCAACGTAAACATCTCCAATTTGCAATTCGGCAATTGGCCAGCTGTTGGTTCCGCTTATGCGGCCTTCGGCTTTGCCTTCGGCCAGAATCGCTTCCCGCATATCGGGCCGGATGGGCATGTACTGCGCGGTGAGCGCGCGGCCGGCGAACGGCTTATCGATATGGAGAGCCTGCCAGCCGCCTTCGAATTGGTTGCGGTAGCCGTGGTCGCGCAGGTATTCCCACACGTCTTCCATGGTCATATCCACAGCGCGCTTCAACAGATCGTCGGGCAGCTTTGGCCTGCCGTCGGGAAAACGATCGCCCTTCCACTCGGCGGTGTAGAAAAGAATCTGATCGCGCGTCATCTTCACCTGGGCGCGCGAAGGCGCAGAAGCCAGAAGAGCAGCGAGCGCCGCGGCGATGAGCATCACCTTTTTCACGGGCTTGTCCTTTCCACGGGTGGCTTGTTTGAGGCACGTCACAGGGAAACCCCGGGCCAGATCCTTCGCGGAGAAACTTAGTCGAAGGACACAGCAATTGTAGAACCGCCCTGAAGTGCCCGCCGTTCGAGTCCTGAACCACCGGCTCCTCCCGAGGGCATTTCAATCTCTACTCAACTGAATCTTCCGCAGCTTAAACCGGCCAGGGGCCGAGTGCGCGCCTTGTCGCGTACCTCATGCGAATCATTTGGTGCGACTCCGCGCTCCGAATACAAAGCGAAACGTAAAGCGAGATCTTCCTATAGCTGCAACCGGACCCGCCAGCGAGTAAGGAGGCCGGCTAGCGCAAGAATGAACGCTGTAAATAGCACACTGCGCACAACCCCCGGCCAGCCGTAGACGAAGTGCGTGTCGAAATAGCGAATGCCGGCGGCGGCGAGGATGTAGTACCAAAGATCTGGTATCAGGTAAGTGGTTAGAGTATTTGCTCCTGCGGGCCGGGCAAAGAAAGCCCACCCTGTCTTCTTTCTCACATCGCAGATCCAGTACAAAGCTGTGAACAGCAGAACGGCCGCGCCGATGCTATAGAGGCTCCAGGTGGGCGTCGCCCTGATCTTGGAGATACCGAGCGGAGTCTCTAACCACCCGGCCGCCAGCGATGCGACGCCGAATGACAGGCCAAGCAGAGTCTTCTGCCTGATGGTTTGCCGGTGATGAGAACCGAGAAAGATGACCGACGTGACGATCCCGGCAAATACGATTCCGGCCATGGCCCCATTGGAGAAGGGCCAGAAATAGTAGGATAGGCGCCGATCGAAGGTGATCCAGCCTGCCGTCGTGAACGAGTTAAAGGCCATCAGCGCAACAAACCATACCAGTGGAGCCCAGAGCCATCGGCGGGTCGGGATGTAGAGGAGCGCGACCGCCAGGTAGGTGTACCCGATGAGCCCGAGAATCTCGGGATAGGAGGTTTCGATCCACACCCGATGGCCGTGGATTGGAGTGTGGCGGAAGATCGCAAACATCGCGATGACAAGGGCGAGGCCGAAGATGCGAAGTGCCGCGAACAGCCGGGCGTGGCGCCCCGGCTTGCCGTAGTCGTTCAAGAACAGGGCTGCGCCGGCGAGGGCAAGGACCGCCCACAGCGCCGGGCGCAGGATCATCCGCGACGGATCGCCGTCGTCGGCGTTGGCCAGGATGAGCCCGAGCGTCATAAGGCTTGCGGTTCGAAGGGCGACATGCGCCCACAGCGCAATGCGCGACGGGCTCCGCTTGAGGCGGCTGGTTACGGCCAGCGGCATCGACAGGCCGACGATAAAAAGGAAGAAGGGGAAGACCATGTCGACGTACGTCATGGCGTTGACTTCGGCCTTCATGTGGTAGTTCCACCACGGTAATCCCCTCACTCCGGACTGTTCATTGACATAGATCATCAATGTCATGGTGAGGCCGCGGAAGATGTCGATGGAGGCCAGGCGCGGGGCCGATGGCTCCCTTTGTTCAGTCGCCGGTGGCACAACTGAAGTGGTTGTCATCTGGTTTCACCCGGCTTGCCGGCAGGCTTGTTGAGCCCCTGGTTCACGGCGTCGAGGAGCGCACCGGTCTTGTCGCTCTCGTAACTCCAGAACATGATGCCCCTCAGTCCATGAGCGAGCACAAACCTGCATTTCAACCCGAGGGACTCTGCATCGTCGTACGAGACAAAAATCTGCATCCTCTCACTGTAGAGATATGGAGCCTCGGCAACAGGATCCCAGTATCGGACAAACCCATCTTTGATCAGGCCCTCCGGTCCATCGTTGGAGCCGGCGTATCCGTGCGGAAGTTCCTTCCCGGGTTGGAACAACCCGTGATTGATTGCGGGCACCTGCCCCCAGAGATGCATGTAGAAGGGAACCCCAAGCACAATCTTCGCCGCCGGAACACCGGCCGCTTCGTACTCCCGAACTGAATTGTCATCCGAGATCATCTTGGGGTCAGCCGGATTTGTGTAGAGAGGCGCGTGGTGGCCGGTCATCGCGTCGGAGTCTGGTTCGTAGTAGTCATAGGCCATCAGGTTGACCGTGTCCACGTACCTCGCGACCCTCTTCATCTCGGTGTGCGACAAAAAGTCAGCTGAGGCCCCGGCCGCTACCGTGACATAAAGCCGGCGGTGCAGCTGTCTTTGGAGCTTGTCGAATCGCGAACGCAGTTCTTTCACCAGCAACGTGTAATTCTGCTTGTCGGCCGCGCGGAAATGATTCGTTGCGCCGGCCATTCCCGGAAACTCCCAGTCGATATCGAGGCCGTCGAGATGATGCAGGCTCACGAAATCAGTGACGCTCGAGATGAAGACCGCCCGGCGCTCTTTGGTGAGCGCCATGTCTGAAAACCCGCCCGACCAAAGCCAACCGCCAACGCTCACGAGGACCGTCAGCGAGGGATTCTGTTGCTTCAATGCCACCAGCGCGGCCAGGTTCTGATCATCATGGCTGTAGCCGTTCACCATGCGGCCGTCGTTGATATTGGCGAAGGCATAGTTGATGCGAGTCAGTTTCCGGGCTGCGATGTCTCCGGGCAGAATAGGACTGTCTCTCGGAAAAACGTAGGCAACGATCACGGGAGCTTGGGCGCCACCTTCGGCAGAGAGCGTCGCGCTCAGGCAAATGCCCGCGACGATCAATAGCCGTAACCAACTGATAATAATAGCCTTTATATCGATCATGTCTTTCTTCGCGTGGGCTGGTTCGCTCCACTGTACCATCGGAACAACCAGGCAGCGCGAGCTTTTCCAATCATTCCATTTTGGACCTCCGCAATGAGAAGCGCTCGGGCAACTCGCCCCGAGTGCTTTGCCATTACCGCTTGACAATGGGTTTCGTGCGAGCAAAGATTCTGCAGTCTCAAATGCGCCATCCCAGAAGTTCTCGGCGAACGACAACCTGCTTCGCAGAACCGGTGCGGGAGCTCGAGGCATTAAGCAGATGGAACAACGGGCGGTGCACTTTTATGGATCGAGGAGGATCTGGTGAATCGGTTTTCTTTGAATCTGGAGAAGAAGTACCGGTGGATGTTATGGAGTGCAGGTCTGCTCGCAGCTGTGCTGATCCTGTCGGCAACGGCTAAGGCCCAGGGGTATTTCGGAACCGTGAGCGGGCTACTAACCGACCCTACTGGCGCTGTTATTCCGGGCGCAAAAGTGACGCTTGTGGACGAAGAGAAAGGGTACAAGCGCTTCACGACGTCAGACAGCTCAGGCCGTTACCTCTATCTGTCAGTGCCTCCAGGGCTGTACACCGTGATTGCCGTGATGCCTGGCTTTGAACGGATCGAGCGTACCGGCATCAGGGTGAATGTCGGCGAAAACCCCAGTGCGGATCTCAGACTGAAGGTCGCCAGCTCTTCGGAAACAGTCGAGGTGAAGTCGCAGGACCAGGTGCTCGATTCTGAAGACGCAACTACCGGCATGGTCATCGACCGGAAATTCATCAACGATCTCCCCCTGGTGGATCGCTACGTCATGGATCTGACCACGCTGACCCCGGGCGTGACCGAGTCCGACGATCAGTGCGGCGTCAATTGCACGGGAACGAACTTCGTTTCCAATGGCAGCCGGAACTCAACAGCCGATGTCCTGATGGACGGCGCCACCATCACCAACTACGAGCCGAACGGTGGCATCACCAATGTGACCTACACTCCCTCGCCTGAAGCCGTAGACGAATTCCGCGTGGAGCAATCGAACTTCAGCGCCGAGTACGGATTCTCGGGCGCATCCGTCGTCAATATGATCACTCGCTCCGGTTCAAACAACTTCCACGGCGAGGGCTATGACTTCATTCGCAATACCATCACCGATGCCAATAACTGGTTCAACGACCAGAGCGGAATACCGCTTCCGCCGGTGCATCGCAACGACTTTGGCGGCATCATCTCTGGTCCCATCATCAAGAACAGGACATTCTTCTTTTTCGATTACGATGCCTGGCGGCAAACCATCATGGGGACTTATCAGGCTGGCGTACCCACTGACGCAGAGCGCGATAATGGCGACTTCGGCGCGGTATGCACCGCCCAGGGCGGGACATTTGACGACAACGGGCTGTGCAGCGTGGCGTCGGGACAAATATGGGATCCGTATTCCGGGGTTTATGAACCCGCCGCACCCGACGGCTCGACCGCTGCGGGAGCGTACCGAAGCACCTATATTCCCTACAACAATCTCGGCACATATGCCAGCCCCGGAAACCCCAACCTGGCGGGCACGCCCTACCAGCTGTCGGGAGCAGCGGGCGATCTTATTGATCCCATCGCTCAAACCATGATGAAGTTGTTCCCGGAGCCGTCGGCGAACATGCCCAATCCCACCATTTATGACAACTGGATCGGTTCTGGCGCAGGCAGGTTCCCCAATGACCAGTTCGACGTGAAGATCGATCACCGGTTCAGCGAGAAGAACCTGTTGAGTGGTAAGTATTCGCAACAGTGGTCAAGTGCCGCTGCCTATAACTGCTTCGGCAACTTTGCAGACCCCTGCGCCGGCGGTCCCAACAAGACGACCGCTCACCTGTTCACCCTGACTGATGAGCATACCTTCAGCAAGTCGCTATTGCTGAACCTGACGCTCGGGTTCACACGGGGGTCGGAGCACATCCTGGCGTACAACGGGGATGGCGGAGTTACCGACCCGGTTAGTAAGCTTGGATTCCCTTCCTATCTCAACTCCAACGGGTTCAAGGGCGTGCCCTCGATGTTTATCGACCAGGGCACGTATTATTCCGCCGGCTATACCAGCATCGGAGGCGATCCCTACGGCAATTACCGGCAGGGCCAGGATTCGGGGCAGCTTACCGTCACCCTCGACAAGGTGATGGGCCCGCATGAACTGAAGTTTGGTTTTGAAGGCCGTCAGCACCAGATGAACTACATTCAGACCAACGCTCCCAACGGCATCTTCACGTTCGATCACTTTGGAACCTCGCAATGCCCCAACGATTTTGCCGATTGCGGCGGAGACGGCATGGCCGCGTTCATGATGGGCCAGATGACCAACGATTCCACCGGAGGAAGCTTCTACGAAATCCAGGATCGTCCGGCAACCGAGGATCGGCAGTATGCCGGGTACGCCCAGGAGAACTGGAAGGTCAGCAAGACTCTCACTCTAAACATCGGTTTACGCTACGACGTATCGATGCCGCGCACCGATCGCTTCAATCGCCAGAACTGGCTTGACCTGAGCGTGCCGTTTCCGATCTCAGTTCAGGGCCTCACTCTGATGGGAGGCGAAGTGTTTGCCAGTTCCAAACAGCGCCGCATTGTGAACGACGACTGGAAAGATATACAGCCTCGCTTTGGCTTCGCGTGGCAGTTCGATCGGAGGATGGTGCTGCGGGCGGGATACGGCATTTATTATTCCCAGCCGCGGTCGGGCGCCACGGGAGTGGCTCCGTACGGCGCGCAAGGCTACAACCAGTACACCACCGCGATTACCACTTACAACAATGATGGCGCCACTCCCTATCTGCACCTCAACAATCCGTTCCCGAATGGATTGATCCAGCCCCCGGGAAGCTCTCTCGGATTGTTGAACGATTACGGCTACGCCGCCAATGGACCGCTGCGCAACGTGACCAACACACCCTATGAGCAGAGCTGGAGCTTCGGCATCGAGATGCAGCTTCCGTACAAAGTCATTACCAACATGATGTACGTCGGCAAGAAGGGTACTCATCTTTATTATTCCGGCGACAACTACATCAACCATCTTGGCCCCGAAGTGGAGAATTACGACTCCACTCAAATCAACAATCTCACTACCATGGTGCCGAACCCCTTCTACGGAATCAATACCGACCCCAATAGCGTCCTTTCAGCTCCCCAGACACAGGAATTCATGCTGCAGATTCCCTACCCTCAATTTCCTGGCGGCGTGACCATCGAACCACCCCCGATTGCGAATTCAGAATATAACGCCATGCAACTGACCGCGGAAAAGAGCTATTCCAACGGCCTGCAATTCCTGGTCAGTTTTGTCTGGGCCAAGTCGATGGACGACGCCTCGGCCCCGGATGACAACACCACCTGGCTGGGCAGCTTTTCGAGTCTCGAAGATCCGAACAAGCCGTGGCTCGAACGCAGTCTCTCCACGTTCGATATACCCTTCGTCTATCAGTTCAGCTATACCTACGATTTGCCTGTGGGCCGGGGCAAGGCATTGTTGAGCGGCATGCCTGCGGTTCTGGATGAAATGATTGGCGGGTGGAAAACCAACGGCATCTGGAGGATTTCCTACGGCCGGCCGCTCCCCTTCACTATGTATGACGGAGTCTCGCTCCCGACTTATGGCACGCAACGGCCGAATATCGTCGGCATGCCGGTGCGCAGCGGCGGAAAGGACTCCGATTGGATCAATAACTACTTTGCTAATCCGGAGGTTTTCCAGTTACCGCCTATTTACACGTTCGGAAACGCTCCGCGGGTTACTGGAGCCGTACGGTCGCCTGTGGCCTTCAACACCAGCATGTCGGTAGAGAAAGAATTTCCATTGACGAAGGTGCATGAAGGAATGAATCTCGAACTCCGCCTGGAAGCCATGAATGCGCTTAATCACCCCGTGTTTGGAACGCCTGATACATCCGTGGATGATCCGAATTTCGGCGTCATCAGCTATACGTCGAATAGTCCACGCGAAGTGCAACTTGGCGCAAAACTAACCTTTTAGATCTGTGACACGCCGGGGTGCTGCGGAAATCTTGTGCAGCCCGGTGAGCACGCCGGGCGCTTTCCTGGTTGGGCATGATGTCTTAAAGCATCATGCCCGCGCGTATCCATACTCAAACAGCCCGCGGCGCCGTGACCTGCCGGATTCGCCCGGAGTTCCTCGAAGGATCGAATGTTATGCGCTTTTCTCACTTACGTAATTTTGCTGTTTGCCACGGCATCTTAATCGTCGCGACCGGCTATGCCACCCTGGCCAAAGCGCAAATTACCGTTCACGTGGAGGTGAGTAAGGCGGATGGGGTGGCATTCGATCCCGATCAAGCAATGGGAACGACGATGGACATTCTTCCCGCCGCCGACCTCGACAAGGTATACTCGGCGCCAATCGTCAAGGCAGGGCTTTCAGCGGGCTGGGGGCCTATCTCCTATCGCCAGAATACCGAGCTCACGTACGATGCGTGGCACTGGAATCCCGATGGGAGGTGGAGCGATGAGGAGCACCAGAACGGATACTTTGTTGGAAGCGCTGAGCCAAAGCAGTTTCTTGATAAGTCGTATGGTTACCGCATTGCGCATCGTGGCGCCACGCGTTCCGACTCCGGCCAGAGCGAGTATTCCCGAATGTCCGATGGTGACCTTTCCACTTATTGGAAGAGCAATCCTTACTTGACCAGTCGATTCACCGGAGAACCTGACTCGGCGCATCCGCAGTGGGTGGTGATCGCGTTCCCGCGGCCGCAGCAGATCGACGCAATCCAGATAGCATGGGCGAACCCGTATGCGACCAGTTACGTCGTGCAGTACTGGACCGGAAAAGAGGATGCGCTTGAAAAGCCCACCGATGGCCTTTGGGCGCAGTTCCCTCACGGCGAAGTGACAGCAGGTGCGGGCAAGAATCAGGTGCAGCGTCTCGCTGATCGACCGATTCTCACTCGCTTCCTTCGCATCGTGATGACGGAATCGTCAAATTCCTGCGACACCCATGGCTCCGCCGATCCACGCAACTGCGTGGGATATGCGATCAGTGAGATCTATGCCGGTAACTTCAACTCGCTTGGCCAGTTCGTAGACGCGATGAAGCATGAGCCAGGACAGGCGCAGACCGTAACCCAGTCATCTTCGGTCGATCCCTGGCACACCAGCGACGGCATCGTGTCTTCGCGCATTCAAACGGGGTTCGATCTGTTCTTCACCAGCGGCTACACCAATCACCTGCCGGCCATGATCCCGATTGCGATGTTTTATTCGACCCCGGAAGACAGTGCGGCGCAGATCGCCTATATCGAAAAGCGGGGATATCCCATCTCCTACGTGGAAATGTCTGAAGAACCTGACGGGGCGTATATTTTGCCGGAGGATTATGCAGCGCTCTATATGCAATGGGCGGCGGCATTGCACAAAGTCGATCCCAGGCTGAAGCTCGGCGGCCCGATTTTCACCGGGGAGAACAGTGATATCAAGACCTGGCCCGATGCCCAGGGACGCACCTCCTGGATGGGCCGGTTCGTCGACTATCTAAGGAATCACGGGAGACTTTCGGACCTGTCGTTTGTTTCGTTCGAGCATTACCCGCTCGACCCGTGCCAGGTGAGCTGGTCAGATTTGTATCGAGAGCCGCAGTTGGAGGATGAGGTCATTCAGGCCTGGCGCGAAGACGGAGTGCCAAAAGATATTCCGTTGATGATCACCGAAAGCAATGTGTCGTGGTCGCTGACTGACCCGATGCAGGATCTGTTTTCGGCATTGTGGCTGGGTGACAGCGTTGGGACTTTTCTGACCGACGCGGCACCGAACGCCGTGTACTACCACTCGCCGGTGCAGCCGGAACCCATACGTCCCGGGTGCCAGGCGTGGAGCACCTACGGAAATTTCGTCGCCGACGACCACCTTGATATCAGGCAATATACGGCGCAGTACTTTGCCAGCCAGTTGTTGAATGTCGACTGGGTTCAGCACGGCGCGGGAACGCATTGGATTTACCCCGCTACCGCAGATTTGCAGGACGACGCAAAGCGCTCGCTGATCTCGGCCTACGCAGTCAAGCGGCCGGATGGGCAATGGTCGCTGCTGATCATCAACAAGGATCCGAGCAATGCGCACACTGCGAAGATTTCATTTGATAGCGGCGGACGGGAAACGGCGGCTCGATTCGAGGGGCAGGTGAAGATAGTGACGTTTGGCGCGGCCGAATACGTTTGGCATTCGGCAGGTGCCGAGAGTCATGCTGACCCCGACGGGCCGCCCAGTCGCAGCGTCGTCGATTGGATGCAAGCTCAGGAAATCCAATTGCCGAGAGCTTCGATGACAGTTTTGACCGGCAAGGTCGGCGGCGAGTAGCCTCCAGGAAAATTGGCTCGCGCGGGGGAAACCATCTCCCTTACACACCCGAAAGGCCCAATAAAGGAAGAAAGTCAGATGCAGATTCACCTGCCGGCTCGGCCCCCGCCCCGGTCCGGGACCGTGTTTGTGACTCACCGAAAGATTGATTCAACGCTTCAGCTGAAGCTGAACACGATGCCGTTCACCGGAATATCGACCTCGAACAACTGATCGCGAAAGCCGATCTTCAAATTCGATCCCTTAGGCTGCCTGAAATACACAAACCCCTCCGCAGACTTTCCCTGGCGCAGAGTGCAGGCGCGAAGGTACAGCTCACCCGGCGGCACTACTGTGCCAGGTGAATGGCCTTGCTTCGCCTCGCGCGCCTCCTCCTGCGCCCTGGCGGGGCCGTTCGGATCTTCCTGCTGCTGCCGCTGCATCATTGCACGTTCGGTATTGTCGGTTCCGAGCTCCGCCGCGAGAGCCATCCCGGACATTCCAGGATCTCCCTGCGAGCTTGCAGACACGATGGCCGGCTCCTCTGTCTGCTGGCGCTGCGTGCGGTCCTGTATCTCGGCCGCCTTGTCGTAAAACGGGAACCGCGTGTGCGCCGGATCCGAATAGAGGGCGGTGAATTCCCTCGGCCTGACCTGCGCCTTGCCGCTACCAGGCTGTTGTATGACAACGAAGACACGGAAATCTCCCCTGCCGGTGCTCAAAGGCAAGCCGACCGCGACGCTCGTGCCGCCGAAGGTGGTCTGGAGCATCGGCCGTCCTTCAATGGTCACAACCTTGCAATGTTCCGCGTCAGAACGATCGAAAGCGATCACCCTCATTGTGCCGGGGGCCTGTCCAGCTGCGGCGATGGAAGTCAGAAGCGAGAGGAGAAGCCGCTTCATCTTCTGCGTCTCCGCACATATCATAGCGCTGCTCCGCTTGCCCCCGGGCACGAGCCGAACCGCGACGGGAAGCAAGCCACGCGAGTTCCGTCAATGCTGCCTCTTTCGTGCTCGCATTCGAGCGCAGAAGTGCGCGTGATGATTACTTCAGGCAGCGATCCTGCAAGGTGGAACGCATTCTTAAGGCCTCAAATGCTCTCGCGAACATGCACCAGAACAAGCGCGCAAGGATGGATGCCCAATCCGGAAGCGAGCAATGGTGATAGATAAATACATCTATTTGAGAAGATTAACTTGTGGTGGGCCCGGAGGGATTTGAACCCCCAACCAAGGGATTATGAGTCCCCTGCTCTAACCGTTGAGCTACAGGCCCTTCCTGAAATCGCTGCGCTTCACCAGATTCTGAATCGGCAGGTCTACTGTCACATTGTAATGACTCACGCGTGGGAGTCCGCAGCAACCGGCCGCCCGTATCATTCAACTTGACAACGTGAATCAGCACCGTTTCGACGTCCTCATCCTCGGAGCAGGCGCCGCTGGCCTCATGGCCGCAGTCGAGGCCGCGCGCCGCGGCCGCCGCGTTGCCGTCCTGGAGCGCGCCGACCGGCCCGGGAAGAAGATCCTCATCTCTGGAGGAGGCCGCGCGAATTTCACCAACCTGCACACCCAGCCCGGCAATTTTCTCTCCGCTAATCCCCACTTCGCCAAATCGGCATTGGCGCGCTATACGCCTTCGGATTTCATCCGTCTCGTGGAACGGCACCGGATTGCATATCACGAAAAAACTCTCGGCCAGCTGTTTTGTGATGGCTCGGCGCAGCAGATCGTAGACATGCTGATGCGTGAGTGTGATGAAGCGGGCGCGCGCGTGTTTCTGTCTGTTGCGATCCACTCGGTGCGTCGGAACGATTCTTCCGGTGCGTTCAACATCGAAGCCCGCGACCGGATTTTTTCGGCGCCCAGGCTCATCGTCGCTACCGGCGGGTTGTCAATCCCGAAGATCGGCGCCACCGCATTTGGCTACCAGATCGCCCGGCAGTTCGGCGTGCGCCTCGAGCCCTGCCGGCCGGCGCTTGTTCCTCTCACGCTCGCTGGCGTCGAGCACACGGAATTCGCCGATCTCACCGGCGTGTCGGCGCCCGTCGTCGTCTCCTGCGGAAAGCACAGCTTCCAGGAGAAGATGCTCTTCACGCATCGCGGACTCAGCGGCCCAGCGGTTCTCCAGATTTCATCCTACTGGAAGTCTCCGCAGCCTATTCAGATTGACTGGTCGCCTGGCCAGACCTTCCTGGCGCCGTTCCGCATACCCGATGCGCGCCGCGATCGTGCCGGTCTGCGGTCTGCGCTGCGCAGGCACTTTCCCGCGCGACTTGCCGATCGGCTCGGCGAACTCGCGTTGCCTCGCAGCTGGACCAATCACGCGCTCGATGAATTGGAGCGCCGGTTGCACAACTGGCCGTTCACGCCCAGCGGCACTGAAGGCTACGAGAAAGCCGAGGTCACCGCGGGAGGTGTAAGTACCAGCGCTCTTTCTGCCCAAACCATGGAGTGCCTCAGTGTTCCCGGCCTCTACTTCATCGGCGAAGTGGTCGACGTAACGGGCCAACTCGGCGGATTCAATTTCCAGTGGGCGTGGGCCTCGGGCGCCGCCGCCGGCCGCGCGGTATAGCATCGACGGCCGAATTGGGATTACTGAATCGCCCCGGCCCGCGTCACCCCCTCAATTTCTTCAAGCGTCTTGCCGCGCGTCTCTCCAACACACGCGAAAACAAACACGAATCCGGCGAAACAAACTCCCGCATAAACCAGAAATGCGCCGGCAGTCGTGAAAGCGTGGTTGATGAAGGGAAAAGTGTAGGTCAGCGCGAACGAGGCAGTCCACAATGCCGCGACCGCCGCAGAAACCCCCAGGCTCCGCAAACGATTCGGGTAGATCTCCGAGATCAGCACCCACGTCACCGGCGCCAGAGTCATTGCGTAGCAGGCAATCGCGGCGAGAGTGAGCGCCAGAACCGAGCCGCCCCGCCAGCCTGCGTGATAGGCCAGGCTGGCGCCCAGGTGACACACACCCACCCCGGCGCAGCCCAACAACATCAAAATCCTCCGGCCCAGCCGGTCAACGAACGTCATCGCAACCACCGTGAAGATCAGGTTGATCGTCCCGGTGATCACAATGTTGAAGAGAATGCCGCTCACTCCGAAGCCGGCGCCGCGATAAACTTCCTCGGCGTAGTTGAACAGAACGTTGATGCCGCTCCACTGCTGCAGAGCAGCCAGTCCCATGCCGATCCAAAGCAGTCTGCGCGCATCTTTGGCCGCGAAATTTTTCCACCCGGCAGGCGACCGCGCCGAACTCCGCAGCGTTTCTTCAATCGCCGCGAGTTCCCTTCCCGCGTACTCCTGGCCGCCAATGCGCGCCAGTACGCGCCGCGCCTCACCGGTGCGCCTCGCACCCGCCAGCCAGCGTGGGCTCTCGGGAATGAAAAGCGCAAGCAGAAAAAACAGCACCGCGGGAACTGCGACCGCCGTGAACATCCAGCGCCAGCCGAATTGCGCATTCCACGATTGCGGCAGGATTGCCGCGCCTTCGGGAACCTTGTCCGCGATCAGCCAGTTGACGATCTGCGCCGCCAGAATTCCGCAAACGATCGCCAGCTGGTTCAGGCTGACGAGCCCGCCGCGCCACCGGGCCGGACTGATCTCAGCAATGTAGAGCGGCGAAACGTTCGACGCCAGGCCGATGGCAATGCCGCCCGCGATGCGCCATGCAATGAAAAACGAAAACGCCGGCGCCCAGCCCGTAAGAATCGACGTAACCCCGAACAGCAGAGCCGACAGCAGCAGAATTCCCTTGCGGCCCAGCCGGGTGCTCACCTCTCCCGCCAGCAGCGCGCCCATCAAACAGCCGAGCAGGGCACAACTGTTGGCCCATCCGATCAGGTGCGCTGAATGCAGATGGAAGTAGACCTCGTAGAACGGCTTCGCACCGCCGATAACCACCCAGTCATAGCCAAACAGCAGTCCACCCATCGCGGCCACCGCCGCAATGCCGCAAACATAGATGAACCCGTTTCTCCTATCGGAGTCGAAATCGAGATTGCGATTCGGCGCTTTCGCGTGCACTGCCGCTCCCAGCCGGCCGCGCACGCTCTGGCAGCGCGCGCACACCATTGGCCTCCAACAGCCTACACGTTCGCGGGCAATCGCGCTGTGGGCTTGAAAACCACCCCGCGGCGCTCTCGCCCCAACCCGCAGCTTTTCCACATTCGGACCTGCGACGTCCACCGGCTCCGCTCAAGGCCCCGTGTTCTACGCTGAGATGAGGAATGAGTGTGTGTCCGATCTGCGATGGCACGGGCCTGGTTCGCGTGCTCGATGCTTCCGGAAAGTGGGCGAGCCGGCCCTGTTCATGCCAGGAAGCAGAGCGCGAACGGCGTCGTCTGGCTGCGGCGCAGATCCCGGCTCGCTATCGCGAGTGCACCCTCGATACCTTTGAGATCTACCACGGCGCCGACACCTCGCTCGCCGAAGCCCTCCTCACCGCGCGCCGTTTTGTCGATGAGTACCCGGCCGGAACCGCAGGACGCGGCCTGCTCTTTACCGGAACCATGGGCGTCGGCAAGACGCACCTGGCCGTCGGCGTTCTCCAGCGCCTGGTGCGCGAGCGCGGCGTCAAGGGGCTCTTCTGCGACTATCGCGAGCTGCTCAAGAAGATCCAGAACAGCTACAACCCTGAGGTGCGCACCACCGAGCTCGAGCTGCTGAAGCCCGTCTTCGCCGCCGAAGTTCTCGTGCTCGACGATCTCGGAGCGCAAAAGCCCAACGAATGGGTCTGGGACACCGTCGCACTCATCCTCAACGCCCGCTACAACGATCGCCAATCGACCATCATTACCACCAACTACGACGACCTGCCCGCCGCCACGGCCCGGCTCAGCGATCCGGAACGCGCCGCCCGCGAGCCTACCCTCGGCGATCGCATCGGCGACCGCATGCTCTCGCGGCTGGCCGAAATGTGCATTCGCATCAAGATGACCGGCAAGGATTCCCGGCAGTCGGTCAAGCGCGCCCGTTTCGGCTGATTCCCCCAAGCCATCCATGCCATCCATGCCGCCTCCCGGCGCGGCGCCTCATCGCCAGGTCCCGGCCCGGCCCGCACTTTGGTCACCTTCCCGTTACGTTATGATCTTGGTTTCTCAGCGGCAAATCCACGAAGATATCTGACAAAACCGCGCTCAAACCACGCTATGATTCCGCCTCAGAATCGGCAAGAAAGGTTTCCATGCGCCGAATCCTCGATTTCTTCAGCTTCGTCCTTCTCGGGGTGCTTCTTCTGGCCACGGGCCTGGCGATCTTCGGCCCGTATCAGCTTCCTGAAAGAGTTCCTACGCATCTCGATCCGCTGGGCCAGCCCGACGCCTGGACCGCGCGCTCGTCCCTCGAAATCCTGCCCATGATCGCAGTGATCGTTTACCTGCTCTTGACCGTCGTGGCTGCCTATTCATCCCTCGCCAAGCATGCCGCTAAGGAAGACCCTGAAAGCGGACCGCCGCTTGAAGCGCTCATCCTCAAGCTCATTGTCTGGATCAAAGCCCAGCTGATGGGTATCTTCACCTGCATTCAGCTCTCTTCACTTCACGCCGCCCGCCATCTCGACGACCCTTCTTCCTTCTGGAGTGTTCTCATGTGGGTCCTGCTGGTGGGAATCTTCGCCACCGTCGCATGGTATTTGACGGCGATGATCCGCATGGAGCGTTCGCAGGAGCAGGTCATCTCCTGACCGCGAAAACCCGCCGCCGGGCGTTGCGGTCACTTGAGCCGGGCCGATCAAGCCCACAAATCTGGCCCCGCTGTTTCAGCCTCAACGGAACAGCCAGATGCTGCAGATCAGCAACACCATCGCTGCAATGGTCGTTCCCTGGTAGATCCGCTCGGCGCGTCTGATCCTTCGTGGACTCTCATCCGACCACGACACCGGTGGGTTCGGAATGGCTATGGGGGAGCGCATCCTGGCCTGCCTTTCAAAAACTCGGTTCACTCTACTTGTACGAATTCTGGAACCGATCCGTTTCGTCTTTTCACTCATGCACGTCCCGGCGTCCGCCTCGACGTATTTCACCCTTCTGCTTGCTTAGACACATCATCCCGCTTCTGGATTCACGATGCAGATTGAGATTTGAAAAAAATTCGCGCTTTGTCCGCCACGGCGCGCCACGCAATGGTTGCGCAGATCAACAGGTGTACAATCTCGCTCGTGAGCACCGGCCCGCAACTCGTGCGTCCCACCGCGGCGCAGGAACGGAACTGGCTCCCTGCCGTCATCGCCGTGGCCGTCGTCCTGGTCGTCGCTGGCGGCCTGCTTCTCGTCTTCGAGCGCGGCAAAACCGGCCCGGCCGTCACACCCATCTCCGCCCCGGCAGATCCCTACGCGTCGAATCTCTCCATCAGCCACCTGGCCATGAGCGAGGCTGCCAATCTTGCCGGTGGCAAATCCACCTACCTCGACGGCCAGATCACCAACACCGGCAATCGGACTGTTACAGGGATCATCGTGCAGGTGCTCTTTCGTGACCCTGCGCACGAAGTAGCGCAAAACGAGACCCAGCCCCTGAAGGTCATCCGTACCCGCGACCCGTATATTGATGTCCAGCCGCTCTCAGCTGCTCCGCTCAAGCCGGGCGACCAGGCAGATTTCCGCCTCGTCTTCGATACCGTCGCCCAGGATTGGGATGGCGCCTACCCGGAGATTCGAGTCATCCGCGTCGACTCGAAATAGCCACCGACATTGCCCTCGATCCCCTGCCAAACCTTCCCTACAAAGTAGATTCTTCCGCTTCATGCAATTTTTACCCTTCCAGCCTGTCTGAATTCGTCTCCTGTCACCCTTCTTCCAGCCCGGAACCACAGATTAATTGTATGTTTTCCAATAACTTAGCCGAATTTCCCCATCGTCCCTGCGGTTTGGCACCACCCATGCTCTTAAGAATGCGAACAGGATGGACTAAACCTCTGGCCGATGGACGAGTTCGGCCAGACAAAAACAGAGGATGAGCCCAATGAAAACCTCCCCAAAGATTCTTGGTTCTGCTTCTCGCCAGATCGGCGTTTTGGCCCTCGCAGCTGCGTTTGCAATTCCCGTCTGGTCGCAGGATTCCGTTTCCACCGGAATCTCCAACAACTCTCAGCCCGCCGCGGCTTCTCAAAATCAGCCCTCCCCCGCAATCGATCAGCCCCTCCCCCCTCCCGCAAAAGAGGGCTTCTGGGGACGCATCAATCCCTTCGCCCGTAAGAAGTGGGTCAAGAAGCAGATCGACCCCATCAACGACCGCCTCACAGAACTGGATGAGGTGAACTCCAAGAACGCTCGCGACATCAAGGACGTCGATGCCCGGGCACAGGCTGGAATCCAGCGCGCTCAGTCGGCCGCCGATGCAGCCAATCAGGCTGCCCTCGCCGCCGGCCAGCAGGCACAGAATGCCAACAGCACTGCGCAGCAGGCGTCGCAGCACGTCGACACCATCAACGGTACCGTGAACGGTCTCGATCAGTATCACCAGATCACTGAAGCTGAGATCAACTTCCGTGCCGGAAGCACGGTGCTCTCAAAGGACTCCAAGGCAACCCTTGACCAGATCGCAGCCAGCCTCGCCGGCCGACAGGGCTACATCGTAGAACTGGAAGCTCATGCACCCGGAGCCGGCAGCGCAGGCATCCAAGGCTCTGAGCAGTTGGCCGACGCGGTCAAGCGCTATCTCGTAAGTGAACACCAGATTCCCGTCTACCGCATGCACTCAGTGGCCCTCGGCAACGAGATGGCTATGAACGCCGACAATCCCGACCAGAAGCCTGAGCGGGTAAGAAAGAGCAGCGTGCACGTGGTCCTGATGGAAAACAGTTTGGCGGCCCGGGCATCAGCGTCACCCCAAAGCGCTGGCGCCAATGGAGGCGCAGAGCAGCCGTAGTTCGCGGCCATCCTCCCCCGAGGCTCTGCTTTAGCGCCTGCGGCCACCCCGCCGTAGGCCGCCAACAAGCTCTCGCAACGCGAGAGAACCAAGGCAACTTGGCCCCCGTTAAAAACGGGGGCCGTTTTTTGTCTTGCCGAAGCCAACATCCAGGCCTTGAAATAGTAGGCCCTCCCAAAGCCCGTTCTCCACTCGGCTTAACCGGCTCTTCGGGGCGCCCAGGTCTCGATTCTGAGGTCCTGGGATGACACGACATCTCAATTCACGCCTGTCTTACTCCGCTCGCAATGCGTCCATCGGGTTTACCGTCGCCGTGCGCCGCGACGGGATGTAACTGGCCAGTGTGGCCGCTGCAAAGAGGGCGGCACACGCCAACAGATACGTCGTCGGATCCAATGGACTCACGTGGAAAAGCAGCGACTTGAGCAAGCGGGCTGCTCCCAAAGCTAAGAGCACTCCGCAGAGGATGCCGCTGCCGGCCAGCATAAGGCCCTGCCGCACAAACATCGTTGTGATGGTGCTGCGCTGTGCGCCGAGCGCAATCCTAATTCCGATCTCGCGCGTGCGTTGCGATGCCGAATACGCGATCACGCCGTAAAGCCCGACGATTCCCAGCAGCACGGCGATACAGGCGGCGATGCCCAGCATCACCAGAGTGAACGAGGTGCGTGAAATCGACTTCCGGTAATAGTAGTCCTGAGTATGGATGCCGGTGAGCGGCAGGTTGGCATCGACCGACCAAACCGCCTGGCGCACATCCTTCATCAGGCTTTCGGAACCGGCACGCGGAGTCCGGATGGCATAGACCACAAAACGTCTCACGGTGAACATGCCACCTTCAAAATTGGGCAGCAGTGTCGGCCAGTAGGCCACCGTAGGTGCATCGTTGCTCATCCCGTCGTCGTACACATTGCCCATCACCCCGACCACTTCGCACCAGTCATCCTTCGAGCTCACGCGCACCCGCTTCCCGATCGCGTTCGCGGGAATGCCCCACACTTCGCGGGCAAAGTTCTCTGTCACCATGGCCACGGGCCGCCTCTGGAACAGTTCATCCCACGTGAAATCGCGTCCCGCGACCATAGGAATGCCAAGCGTCTTCAAGAATCCCGGTGCGCCGAACACAAACTCGCGCAGCGGGGGGATGGAGTTGCCTGAGTAGTTCTTATCCTGCGCAAACACCGGATCGTGCCACCCGTTTCCGTCCATGGGAACCGAGCCGCCGAAGCTGACTGACTCCACGCCGGGAATCGCCGCGATTTTTTCCATGATGGTCTGCTGCATGCGCAAAACGTCTTCTTCCTTGGGCACATCGGCCGCGGTGATGTTCAGCCGCACCGTCTGAATCTTCGCCGTTGTGTCGTAGCCGGCATTCACCTCGGTCAAGGCACGGAAGGTGCGGATCATCAGGCCGGAGCAGATGAGCAGCACGAACGCCAGGCTCACCTGGATCACCACCAGCGTGTTTCGCGTGCGGTGGCGCTCCCGGCCCTGGCTGGTGGTGCGGCTTTCCCGCAGCCCGGTTCCGGATCGCGTGGAAGCGAATCGCAGTGCGGGAACTGAACCGAACAGCAGGCTGCAAAACAGAGCCACGCCAAGCGTGAAGAAGAGAACGTTGAGATCGATACCGATATCGTGCAGGCGAGGTAGGCCGGCAGGCCCTAATGCGGCCAGCAGACGCAGGGCGCCCCAGGCGAGCAGAAGGCCGAGGGCGCCTCCCATCAGTCCCAGCACAGCGCTCTCAAGCAGGAACTCTCTCGCGATCCGCCACGGGCTGGCGCCAAGAGCCGCACGCACTGCGAGTTCCTGGTAACGCCCCTCCGCGCGCACCAGCAGAAGGTTGGCAACATTGGCGCAGGCGATCAGCAGCACCACGCCGATGCTGCCCATCAGCACCCAGAGCAGCTTGCCGACGTCGCCGATCACGTCGCGCGTAAGCGGCCGGACGTTCGGCCCGATCTGCGCCCTGTGGAACAGATCGATGCTGAAACCCGGCGGCGCGGGAAAGCTGGTCAGCACGATCGGCCACATCCGGGCCACATCGGCGTTCGCCTCCTGCAGGGTGATTCCCGGCCGCAGACGCGCGATGCCGTCATAGCTGAACTGGCCAAGGGTGGTCTTGCCGCGATCGAAACGAAGTGGCAGTAACAACGAGGGCTGCTCCCAATCCAGAAAACGGAACTCCTTCGGCATGACGCCTATGATCTGGCGCGCTTTCCCATCCACCTGCACCGTTCTGCCGATGATGGAGCGGTCTGCCCCGAAGCGGCTCTGCCAGTAACCGTAGCTCAACATCACCGTGTCGGCGCTCGTGGGAACATCGTCTGCGCGATTGAACCAGCGGCCCAGAACCGGTTGAAGGCCAAGAATTGGAAGCACGCCATCGGTGACATCGAGCGCCACCACCTGCTCGGGATTTCCCCTGCCGGTCACGCTCACTGAATCTCCCTGGTAGACTCCGATGTCTTCAAATGCGCGGTTCTGCTCGCGATAGATGAAGTAGGTCGACGGGGCCATGTTCACTTCATTCAGATTGAGTCCCGGCGCGACGTGCCAGACCCCTACCAGCGATTCGGGATGGGGGTAAGGCAGCGGCTTGAGCAGGACGCCTTCGACAACGCTGAATACGGCGATGTTGGCGCCAACGCCCGCAGCCAGAGTGAGCAGCGTGACCGCGGTAAAAAGGGGTGCCCGCCAGAGCCGTCGCAGAACCTGGTTTACTTCGTTGAGGAAGGAATGCACGGATTGGCCCTCCGGATAGCAAAGCGATGCGATCGCGATGTCCGCCTTCCAGACTCTACGCATTGCCACGGAAAACAGTTCCCAGGCTCCCCGTTCCCTCGTTCCCTCGTCATCTTGTCCCCTGTTCCCCCTCCCTGCCTTTAAAATGCTTCCATCCCATCCGTGGAGGCTTCCATGCGCCGGTTTCTTCTCGCTGCTCTCGCTCTTCTCTTTGCCGCCTCTTTCGCAGCCCCGGTCCGCCCCCAGGGCGCGCCTACGCAAACAGCCGCCGGCCAGCCTTACGCCATCGAGTACTACTACAAGTGCCAGTGGGGCCATCAGCAGGAGTTCCTCGATCTCTTTCTCCGTAATCACTGGCCGCTGCTGAAGAAGATCCAGGCCACCGGCCGCATCCTGTCTTTGAAAATCGAGTCGCCCGCCTATCACACCACTGAAGATGGCCGCTGGGACTATCGCGTCACCATCGTCTATAAGAACTCCACCGTCGCCACCAGCTCCAACCCCGACGAGGAGGCCTTCATCAGCCAGCTCTGGCCCGACCAGGAGAAATACAAGAAGGAAGAACAGCGCCGCTTCGAGATCCTCGCCGGCCACTGGGACCTGCCCATCACCGACATCACGCCCAGGTAGCCGCCGCGAGCTTCCAGCCACCTGCGATCGCAACACCTCTCAAATCGCGCCGCTCTGCCCGTCCTCATATCGCTGTGCCGGCTCCGCCTTCATCGCTGATTCTTATTCCCAACTTTCCTCTGCCTCCTCTACAATCCGTCCCATGCGAAATCAAGGGCTCGCCCTCGTCGCCGTCTTTGCCGCGGCCTCCGCCTTCAGCCAGACTGATCACGCCGCTTTGCAGCCTCCGGTCGCCGATAAGATCCACACCGAGCGATCCATCAACGGCGCCGTCCTCGTCGACGACTATGCATGGCTCCGCCAGCGCGCCGACCCCAGGGTCCACGCCTATCTCGAAGCCGAAAACGCCTACGCCGAGCAAGTCACCGCCGATGAGAAGCCCTTCGCCGAAGCCCTCTACAAAGAGACCCTCGGCCACATCAAGCAAACCGATACGTCGGTTCCTTATCGCAAGCACGGCTACTGGTACTACTCGCGCACCGAAGAAGGCAAGCAGTACCCCGTCTACTGCCGCAAGAAAGGAACCCTGAGCGCGCCCGAAGAAGTCATCCTCGACGTCAACCAGTTGGCAGCCGGCGAAAAATTCATGAGCGTCGCGGCCCAGGAGGTCAGTGACGACTCAAACCTCCTCGCCTACACCACTGACAATGTCGGCTTCCGCCAGTACAAGGTCCACGTCAAAGATCTCCGCACCGGTAAACTTCTCCCCGACACCGCGGAGCGAGTCGATGACATCGCCTGGGCCGCCGACAACAAAACGCTCTTTTACATCACTGAGGATGCCACCACTAAACGCTCCAACCTGCTCTACCGTCACTCTCTCGGATCAGACGCCAAAGACGATCCCGTCGTCGTGAATGAGAAAGACGAGCGCTACGACCTGTTCATCAGCCGCACGCGCGACGACAAGTACCTCATCCTCGGCTCAACCAGTCACGTCACCAGCGACGCAAGATTCCTCTCTGCCGCCACGCCAACCGCCGAATTCAAGCTCATCGAGCCGCGCCGGGAGGGAGTGAAATACTACCTCGACGAAGCCAACGACACCTTCTACATCCGCGTCAACGACACCGATCCCAGCTACCGCCTCGTAAGCGCCCCCGTCGCCGCGCCCGGCAAAGCCAACTGGAAAGAGCTCATCCCCGCCCGCAAGGAAATCCCCATCGAAGACATCGACGCCTTCAAGGACTTCTACGTTGTCACCGAGCATGTCAAGGGTCTGCCCGTGTTGCGCGTTCTCTCCATGACCACGGGCCAGTCTCACACCATTCAAATGCCCGAGCCCGCCTACTTCCTCTCTGCCGCGGTCAATGCCGAATTCGATACGGCGAAATACCGCTACGCCTACCAGTCGCCCATCACGCCAAACTCCACGTTCGAGTACGACGTCGACACCCAATCCTCCACTCTTCTCAAGCAACAGGAAGTCCCCGCCTACGACAAATCTCTCTACACCGTCGAGCGCATCTTCGCTCCTGCGAAGGACGGCACCGGAATCCCCGTCACCATCGCTTATCGCAAAGACAGCTTCAAACGCGGCGAAAATCCGCTCTTCGTTTACGGATACGGTTCCTACGGCATCAGCATGCCCGACACCTTCTCGCCCTTGATGATTCCCTTGCTCGATCGCGGCGTCGTCACTACCGTCGCCCACATCCGCGGCGGCGGAGAGATGGGCGAAGCCTGGCACGACGCCGGCAAGATGATGACCAAGCGCAACACCTTCACCGATTTCATCGACGCCACCGAAGCGCTGCTCGACCAGGGTTACGGCAAGCGCGGTCTTGTCGGCATCGAAGGCGGCAGCGCCGGCGGCCTCCTCATGGGTGCGGTCACCAACATGCGTCCCGACCTGTTCAAAGTCGTCCTCGCCGAGGTTCCATTCGTCGACATCATGAACACCATGCTCGACGCCAGCCTTCCGCTCACTGTCCCCGAATACGAGGAGTGGGGCAATCCCAATCAGAAACCCGCCTTCGATTACATGCTGTCGTATTCGCCCTACGATAACGTCGCCCGCAAGGCCTATCCCGCAATCCTCGTGCAAACCTCGTTCGACGACTCGCAGGTCATGTACTGGGAGCCCTCAAAATATGTGGCCAGGCTCCGCGCTCTCAAAACCGACCAGAATCCCCTCGTCTTCTTCATCAACATGCACGGCGGACACGGCGGCTCCAGCGGCCGCTACGACCGCATCCGCGACCAGGATCGCAACTATGCCTTCATGCTCACCGAGCTCGGCATCACAAAGTAGGAAAGCGCGTCAACGGAATCGCTTCTTCGCGGTACCACCCTCACGCGTGTCATCCTGAGCGCCAGGAGCCCCAACGCAGCTTCACGCGATGCGGTAAGCGGAGCGAAGGATCTGCCTGAAAATAGTCGCTGTAGCGCCAGCATTCACGGGGCCCCCACGGACAGGTCCTCGTCCGTGGGGTGGCTGAACGGCTGTCGTGCGGTGAAGGATCTGCCCCGAGAGTCGCTGTAGCGCCGGCATCCTTGTGCCGGCTGTCGTGCGGCGAAGGATCCGCCCTGAGAGTCGCTGTAGCGCCAGCATCCTTGCCGGCTGTCGTGCGGTGAAGGATCTGCCCCGAGAGTCGCTGTAGCGCCGGCATCCTTGCCGGCTGTCGTGCGGGCGTCCTCGCCCGCACATGTTCTCCCCGTCGCCCTACTTTCATGTCCTTAGGTCTCGCCCAGGCGATATGCATGACTGCAGTTGCCCCTCAAGGTCCGCGCCCAAGCCCTCCCAAGCGGCAACAGGGTGTATCCCCGGATTGCGTCCCGCGCTCGACCGCCGCGATTCCATGCCCAAAATGCCTCTATCCGCAATCAAACCACGGCCGGATCACCATGGTACCCCGGCTCGCGGTTACCGTTCTGGCCTTCCCTTCCCCATTCTCGGGATGGATATGTCCTTCGCCGCAGCCTAGCATTCCACCATGACTTTCAACCAAGGACAACGCGTTCGCATTAGAGGTAAGCAGTTCCAGGGGACAGTCGAAAAGAAGCTTCTCTCTCTCGACAACGTCTACGTGGTCAAGATCGACAGCACCTTGCCCGACGAGGAGAAGCTTGTCCGTGGCGACGACCTCGAAGTCCTCGCCGAAGTCGCCTGATGCAGAGACTGCTCAACCCTGACTCATTGGCCGGAAAATCGAGTTCACTCCGGCCTGTGAGGCACGCAAAACCCTCGCTTCAACCAGCAGCTTCCACCTGCGCTTCACATTACCGATCTGAGTAAGATGCTGCGAAAGCTTTCCTCGCGCTGCCGCGCCAACTGCATCACCTCCGCGTACCGTGGATCCTTGCGCAGCGGCTCAAGCAGCGGATTGCTGGCGAAATAGCTACAACGGTAGAAACTCATCTCCACGCTCCTGCATGGACTCACGCTCCCGGTTAGTCAGCTTATAATTCCCGCTTGACACCCCAATCCAAAATTCGTTGTCTCTAAGAACCCTCAAGGAGGGCCTGAATGATAGAGATGTTCTGGAAGCGCCCTGCTCGCATTCAGCCGGCCGGAGTCAGGACGGCTCCCTTCCGATTCATTGTTCACCGTCGCTGCCGCTTCGCATGCACGCACATTGTCGCGCTGACCTTGGCGGCGCTCACTCAAACCGCCGGTGCGTTCGCCAATGACGCGCGCGCTTTCCAGAAGGCAATTACCGATGGTGACGTGCAGGCGGCGGGAGAGTTGCTGAAATCACATCCCGAACTGGTCAATTCCCGAGGAGTTCTCGGCGCCACTCCGCTCCACTCTGCAGTGGTCACGGGTGAAAAGGAGATGGTGGAACTCCTCTTGGACAACAAGGCGGATGTGAGCCTGACAGATGAAGCCGGGAACACGCCTCTGCATTACGCGGCAGGCATGAACAACAAGCCGGCGATGGAACTGCTTTTGGCCAGAGGAGCCCGGATCGATGCCAGGACGAATTTGGGCCGGACGCCCTTGCACCTTGCGGCCGAGATGGATGAATCAGGCCGATTAACACTGTATTCGATCTTTCATCCCGCCAAAGGTTCCGTCCCGGTAATGGCGGCGAGCGATGAAGAAGTAATGGAGTGGCTCGTGGCCAACGGGGCGGCGATCGATGCTAAGGACAATTCCGGCGCGACTCCTCTCCACTTGGCGTCACTGTATGGCCTGAACAATAAAGTCATCTTCCTTCTCACGCACGGGGCTGACCCCAACGCCGGCACTGCGGGCAACTCCAGACCGTTGCACTACGCCGTGCTGCAGCATCGCCTGGAGGTAATGGCCTCGCTGCTGGCAAACAAGGCAGATGTGAACGCTGGAGCCTGCGAATCGCCGCAGCTGACCATAGGTGGCGAACCGGGCCGCTTCGGGCTTACGCGATACATGTTCTATATGACCAATGCGCCTAGCGTTTGCGGCAGAACTCCCCTGCATTGGGCGTTGGTCGTGGGCTCGTCAGACACGGTGGAAATGTTGCTGAGCAAAGGAGCTGACGTCAACGCGAAGGACCAACAAGGCCATTCGGCCCTCTATCTCGTCGACCACAGCGGCCTGAAATCGAAGGTGAAGAACGATCTTAGAGAGTTGATCCGCCAGCACGGCGGCCAGTGAATTTCATCTCAAATCCTTTTCGCGCCATCAGAATTTCGCACTTTTCTTCAATTCCGGCGGCCATTGATCGCCCGTAAAGGGCGGGAAGTTCACACCCAAGCAACTGCAGCCTTGAAAGCGGCGGCCGCTTTTCACCGGGTGCGCTATCTCACCCACGCCGCTTGGCACTCCTCGGGCCTGTCTCCGCCCTCAGAGACACCGGCAGTTCAAGCGAACCATCCGCTTTCCCTTCGATCCGCTCGTCCTTCAGGTCAAATCGCCGCCCTCTTGGTCCGCGCCTGATGCACCACCAGATGATCGACTCTGCCGAGAAAGATCTCCGACGGCAGATATCGTCTCTGCTCCCCGCACAGGCAGCACATCACCTGAATCGACTGAAAAGGAAACTCGCTCACGCCCGACGGAATATCGCGGCGGCATCGTTTGCACGTGACCACAAACTGCTTGCGGTTTGCCGGTCCTTGAAACATCTACACACCAAAGGCGAATATATAGCGAATTTTCCATCGGGCTCATCATCGATGTCAAGCCCCTCTCGCCGCTGGCTGGAGCCCCCATCGTCGTCTAAACCAATTTCCATCAATCACTTCCTTCGTACGAAATTTTTCCGGATCGGGCTGCGGGTTATTTCGCTGGATTCGTTAACATCGTTCTTGAAGGTCGAAAAAACGCGGGCGCACGCCCGGAATTCGACCGTCACCAGCAACTGCCTTGTTTTCGATATTTTGCGGTTAAGCCCTTTAGGCCCCGGGACTTGAGCGTACGGCTCAGGCTAAATCGAGCAAGTTCAGGAACTTACCCGAAAACCACCGGCGGGGGAGGGGAGGGGGGTGCCCAGCGGTACCGATAAGTAAACACCTGCTCGCCTGAGTCGGCCATCCGGTTTGCCTTGCCCGCCCGCTGCCTCGCCCCCGCGCTCGTTACCTCCTGCTCTTCCACTGCCTCACCAGGTCCGCTGCCGCCTCCGGCCAGCTCGGAAACCCGAACTCAAATCCGGCTCGGAGCAGCTTGCCCGGCACGACGCGCCGGCTCTTCAGCACCAGCTCCGACTCCGTCCGCATGAAAAACGATCCGGCCTCAATCGCCGCCGCCGGCGCCCAGATTCCGTTCGGCATCTCCCACGCCTCACGGAACGCATGCATGAATTCGCGGTTTGGCAACGGATTCGGCGCCGCCACATTCACCGCTCCGTCAATCTCCTCACGATCGATCAGGAATTCCGCGGCGCGCGCGAAGTCGGCCTCATGAATCCACGAAACATACTGTCGTCCGCTGCCCTGTGTTCCGCCCAGGCCCACGCGCACCAGCTGCGAAAGCACTCCAAACACATTCCCCTGCACCGGACTGAAGACGAGTGACGTGCGCAGTGCGATCTTGCGCGTCCGCGGCGTTTCCGTGCCGAAAAACGCCTCCTCCCAATCCTTGACGAGCTGAACGGTCCAGTTCCACTTTTCCGGCGCGCGCCGATGCGCCGAGATCAACTCGTTCCCGCCGATCTCGCCTGTCGCTTCGTCCATGTCGCGCCCTGATTCCGTTCCATCGAGAGAATGCCGATAGATCGTTGCGCTCGACGCGTTCATCCACAGCCGCGGCGGATTCTGGATCTCCGCCATCGCCCGGTGCAGCAGCAGCGTCGGTCCAATCCGCGAGTCACGCAGCTCCCGGCGATTGCGCGCCGTCAACCTGCAGTTCACGCTGCGTCCCGACAGATGGATGCAAACGTCAGCGCCCTCCAGCGTCTCCACCCACGCCCCGAGGCTTGCCCCGTCCCAATACACCGTTTGCCAAGCCGCGGCAAACGGCGCGCGCGTTAGCACGGTCACACGGTCACCGCGCTCCTGAAAGTGCTGCGCGAGCAGCCGTCCCACCTGCCCGCTGCCTCCAGGAATGACAATGCGTCGGCCGCTCATGACGCGACTACTTTATTCGGCCAAGGGTGGAGATGACAAATGCAGATTCTTCGACTTCGCGAATTGCGCTCGCGCGGTCGACCCGGCGCAGGATGATCCAACCCGGAAATCTGTCTACCGTTGCGGCGCCTGCGGCGGCATCGGTGGCGGATACATCGGATAGCCCGCAGCCAAGCGGTGGTTGCGACTGCGCACCTCATGCACGATCAGATACACGATGAGGAAAATGACAATGAACGGCGCGAAGAAGATCCACGGCGAAAGAACAACATGATCCCCACGCACCCTGACCGATGAAGGCGTGTGCGACATGCCGAAGATCGTTACCAGGTCTCCGCCCACGTTGACGCCTTCGCCCAGGTGAGCGGAGCCGAAGATAGTCACCAGGTCCCCGCTGATCGAAGAGTTGCCTTCCGCCGTAACATTGCCGAAGAAGTCGACGACGTCGTCCTTGACTTCGCCATTCAGGCTCACGCTGCCGAAGAAGACCACTACGTCGCCCGAGGCCTTGCCGTCGATGTGCACGTCGCAGAAAAAGCACACGGCATCCTGAGCCGGCGAATCCGGCGTGACCTCGATGTTGTTGAAGAATTGGACGGCATCGTCGTCGGCGCGGGCACACAAAGGAGCAGCGGCCAGAACGGCGGCAAAGAAGCTCAGGGCGAACAGTCTTCGGCGCATAGGCGTCCTCGCACTAGGATCACTATACGCAGGCCGATTTCAAGAAGTTCCCAGCTGTCAAAAATGTTGGAAAAACGCCACCCTCACCCCTACCTGAATCGCGCGCCAGAACTCGGGATGACCTTCGGTAACCCTCAGAATTCAAATCGCATGGCAAGCTGAATGCGCCTGGGCGGCGCGACCGCTGTAATCTGGGCGAAAGCGGGTGAGGTCTCTACGTTGTCGATTGCCTGCCCATTTACATGGTTGAGCACGTTGAAAGAGCTTGCGGAGAAGCCCACGTGCGGCGCTTCGTCGCCCTTTTTCGGTGCGATGGCAAAATCGTGGCCCCAGCGCAAGTCGAGGTCGACATACCCCGGGCCGATCTCGGAGTTGCGGCCGACACCCTCCGGCCGCGCGTTGAACAGGCCGTCGCCGTAGGGATCCGCGCCTGTGAGCTCGGTCCATGGTGATCCCGTGTTCGCGAAGATGCCGGTTGCCAGGTTCAGCAGGCTTTTCTGGTCGAAGATGGCGTACATTCCCATGCGCTGGCGTCGATCGTAGCTCGAGTTGGACCACTCAGCTTCCGGATCGAACTGATTTTCCGGGAACCAGCTGATGCCGCCCGTGTTCGATTCGTAATGCGACCAGGTGTAGCGTCCGAAACCGGTGAAGTGCTTGTTCCACATGCCGCGGTAAGAAACATCCATGCCATTGCCCTCATAAAGGCCCTCGGGCTGCATCTGGCGAATGCGGCTGTAGAGTGGGTTTGGCCGGGCCGTGTAGCCGGATTCCGGTGTCGGCGCGTTAATGTCGATGGACCGGAACATATCAACGCC
>Ga0335071_10001093_pt1 | contig 29171 bp, 29 predicted proteins | sample Lox_Sample_15_FD_206724 | JGI IMG/M metagenome (GOLD analysis project Ga0335071, IMG submission 206724) | Soil microbial communities from Loxahatchee National Wildlife Refuge, Florida, United States - Lox_Sample_1.5 | ecosystem: Environmental > Terrestrial > Soil > Wetlands | place: USA...
CCCCCCAACGCCCCTGTGGCGCGGGGCATACCCCACCCCCCTCCCGCCCTCCGAGCTTTGCGCCTCCTCACCATGCGGATTCGCGACGCCGCGGGTCAAAGATCGAAATTCGTCGGCAGCATGACGACGTCGCGGATGGTCATGCCGCGCGGCCGCGTCAGCATGAACATGACGACATCAGCGACTTCGCTGGGCTCCAGCAGACTTCCCTGGTCCCTGGCTTCCTGCAACTTTTCAGCCGGCCAGTCCGCGAGCAGCGCCGTGACGACCGGGCCGGGCGAGATCGAGCCGACGCGAATGCCGTGCTTGAACACCTGGCGCCGCACCGTCTGGACGAAGCAGTTGATCGCCCATTTGGACGACGCGTAGACCGGCTCCCAGGGCGTCGGAAAGTGCGCCGCGAGCGAACTCGTGACGATGATGTCGCCGGTCCGGCGCGCGATCATGTGCGGCAGCACGTCGTGCACGTTCTTCATCACGACGTTGACGTTCAGGTTCAGCATCCGGTCGATGGCGCCGGTGTCGGCATCGACCAGGTCGCCGCCGATATAGCTTCCCGCATTGGCATGCAGGATGTCGAGCCGGCCGGCCTTCTCCAGGATTTTTGGCAGCAACCTCGCGCAGTCGCCGGGGTCGAGCAGGTCCATGACCAGCGGGATCGCTGCCTCGCCATGCTTCTCGCAAAGCGCCTTCAGCGCGGCCTCGTCGCGGTCGACCAGCACCACGCGCGCGCCCGCCGCCAGCATCGCCGCGCTGCTCGCCAGGCCAATGCCGGACGCGGCCCCGGTCACGGCTGCAACCCTGCCTTCCAATGCTCTCGCCATCGCTTTCTCAACCTTGCTGGTCACCACGCCCCGCATGCACCAATATATAGCAACGGCGAAAGACGTTGTCGGGACAAACGACGGTCTGGCGACGAAGCGTTCTGGATGCCCGCCATGACGGGATGGAGGCGGTATGCGAACAATTGTACTTGCGCTTGCGTGGATCAGTCTTGTCGCGCAGGCCTGCGCCCAGCCGCTGCCTGCCGACTTCGTCTATCTGCGCGACGTCGATGCCACCATCCTGCAGGACATCCGCTACGCCGGTTCGAACAATTTTCTCGGCCGTCCGCTCAAGGGCTATGCGGCGGCCGAATGCGTGGTGAGGCGCGATGTCGCCGAGCGGCTGACGCGGATCCAGCGCCAGCTTGCCGCGCAAGACCTGTCGCTGAAAATGTTCGACTGCTACCGGCCGGCGCGCGCGGTGGCCGATATGTGGGCCTGGGCCCATGACGGCAAGGAGACCGCGGCGGACCGGCGTTTCAGTCCGGCGTTCGCCAAGCAGGACCTGTTCCGCCTTGGCTATATCGCGAGGCGCTCGGGCCATTCGACGGGGGCCGCGCTCGATCTGACGCTCGTCGACCTCAAGGCCGACAATTCAGCCGTGTTCGATGCGCAGAAAACCTATGCCGATTGCACCGCGCCCGTGGACGCGCGTGCGCCCGAGGGCAGCATCGACATGGGCACGGGTTATGATTGTACCGATCTCAAGGCGCATACGGCGGCGACAGCGATCATGCTGGACCAGCGGCGCTGGCGCCAAAGGCTGGTCGCGGTGATGGCAAGGCAAGGCTTTGTGAACTATTTTCGCGAGTGGTGGCACTTTTCGCTGCCGGGCGGCGGCCACGTCGCCTATGATTTTCCGATTCTGCCGCGGGCGAGGTAGATCCGGCGATCGGAGGCGGAGCGACGCGCAGGATCGCTGCGGGCCGTCTTGCCGCCGACCATGGCAGCCTGTATGGCGCTATCGAACGCGACGCCGCCGACATCCGCGCGCTGCCTGAGCGCGCCCTGCCTTGAAAGTGATTTGATGGACCAGCTCAGCCCCGAACATTCCCCGATCACCATGACGCCTGCGCCGCATCGGCGCAGGGTCTGGGGATTTTGGGGCACGCTGCTGTGGGGACTGTTCGTCTTTGCCGCGATGTTTCTGGGGCAGGCGGTCGTCATCGTCGTCATTCTCGTGCGGGCGGGTACTTTCGACCTCGATGCCGTAAAAGACGTGATCGGCAGCGGCCTGACCATATCGCTCTCCGTCGTCGCCGGACTGCCGGCCGTGCTGGCCGCGCTGTGGCTCGCCATCCGCCTGACGTCGACGCCGTTCACGGACTATCTCGGCCTGCGCCGTCCCCCCTTAAAACCCACGCTGCTCGGCGCCGCCGGACTTGCCGTCATCGCCGTCGGATGGGACCTGATGTCGCGCGTGACGGGGCGGGAGATCGCGCCCGGCTTCATGACCGATGTCTTCAAATCGGCGGAGGCGAGCGGCACGGTGTGGCTTCTGGTGATTGCCTTCTGCGTCGCGGCGCCGATCGCCGAAGAGCTGTTTGCGCGCGGCTTTCTCTATCGCGGCTGGTCGGAGACGGCGCTGCGGCCGGTCGGCGCCATCCTGCTGTCGTCGGCGGCCTGGACCGCGGTGCATCTGCAATATGAATGGTACTTCTTCGGCGAGATCTTTACGATCGGCGTCTGGCTCGGATTCCTGCGCCATCGCTTCCAGTCGATCTGGGTGACGATCATCGTTCACGGCCTGAACAATTTTGCCGCCGTGCTCCAGACCATGTGGCTCGCCGGGCAATTCTGACACCGCTAGGCGGCAGGCGACACCAGCGCGATCGCGATCGGCATGGTGATGGCCGCCAAGATCGTCTGCAGCGTGATGATCTGCGCCAGCAGCGGCGCATCGCCGCCCATCTGCCGTGCCAGCACATAGGCGCTGGAGGACGCCGGGATCGCCGAGCAGGCCGTGACGATGACGAGGTTTTGGCCGGTCAGGCCGAACCACAGCGCCAGCGCGATGCCGAGCACGGGCATCAGGATCAGTTTCAAGAACACGCCGATTGCGGCGGCGGCGCTCGGACGCAAAAGCCCCTCGAGATGCAGGCCGGCGCCGGTGACCAGGAGGCCGATCGCAAGCGACGAGCGGCCGAGCGCGTCCGCGACCTCGTGCCAGAGTTTTGGCAGCGGCAGATGCAGCACATTGCTGGCGAGCCCGATCGCGCAGGCCCAGATCAGCGGGTTTTTCACCACCGTCATGACGATGGTTCCGGGCGATTTCCGTTCCGGCGAGGCATGGCGGACCAGCACCGCGACGCTGAACACATTGACCAGCGGGATGATCGCGACCATCGCGACCGAGGCCAGCGCAAGCCCGGTGTCGCCGAACAGATTGCCGGACACCGCGAGCGCGACATAAGTCTGCCAGCGGGTGGCGCCCTGAAAAATCGAGGTGAAGGCGGGGCCGTCGATCGCGAGCCGCGCGAAGGCGGGGCGCAGCGCGAGGCAGAGCAGCGACATCACGAGCGCCGACAGGAACAGCGCGCCGCCGACGCCGGCAACCGGCACCTTGGTCAGGTCAGCCTTCACCAGCGTCTGGATCAGCAGCATCGGGAACAGCACATAATAGGTCAGCCGCTCGAGCCCGTGCCATTGCGTTTCGAGCCGCATCAGGCTGCGTTTCAGGATCGCGCCCAGCACGATCAGGATGAACACCGGCGCCAGCGCCGCGATCACGATGATCATGGCGCAGCAGTCCCGCCCAGCCTTGCAAGCCGGTCGAGCGCGCCCTGCAGGATGAAGATCGCGGCATGCTCGTCGATCACCTCGGCGCGCCGCGCGCGGCTGACATCCATGCCGATCAGCTCGCGCTCGACGGCGGCGGTGGAGAGCCGCTCGTCCCACAGGCCGATGGCGAGGTCCGTGAGGCCGGACAGGTTGCGCGCAAATGCCCGGGTCGACTGCGCGCGCGGGCCCTCGCTGCCATCCATGTTGATCGGCAGCCCCAGCACGAAGCCGACCGCCTTGCGCTCGGCCGCAATCGCGAGCAGGCGGGCGGCGTCCTGCTTGAATGCCTTGCGCCTGATGGTCTCGACCCCGGCCGCCAGCCGGCGATCGGGATCGGACGCGGCCACGCCGATGGTCTTGGTGCCGAGATCAAGCCCGATCAGCGCGCCGCGCTGGGGCCAATGCAGAGCGACATCGATCAGGGGAAGAACGGGGGAAGGCATGGTTTTGCGAATAGCACGCGGCTTGGCGGTCGTGCAAAGGCTTGGCCATGGTGCATTTGGAGATGGCGGCGTTTACCAGGATGCAATTGAACGGAAGCGCGGCCCGACCTACCGTCTCGTTTCCGCACAGGCGCAACGGCGCGCCCTCATTCACATCGAACCAAGGGGCTGACCCATGTGGCCGGATCGCCGAATTGTCGACCTGTTCAAGATCGAAGCTCCCATCCTGCTGGCGCCCATGGCGGGCGTGATCGATGCCGAGATCGCAATCGCGGTGGCCGAGGGCGGCGGGCTCGCCTCGATACCCTGCGCCATGCTCTCGGCGGAGAAGGCGCGCGAGCAGGTCAACATCTTTCGCCAGCGCATCCGGGCACCGATCAACCTGAACTTCTTCTGCCACACGGCCGTCGACGCCGATCCCGCGCGGGAAGCGGTCTGGCGGCAGCGTCTTGCGCCCTATTATCGCGAACTGGGCCTCGATCCCGATGCGCCGATCAACGCCGCCAATCGCGCGCCGTTCGATGCCGCGTTCTGCGCGGTGGTCGAGGAACTCAGGCCCGAGGCGGTCAGTTTTCATTTCGGCCTGCCGGAGGCCGCACTGCTGAAGCGCGTCAAGGCGACCGGCGCCATCGTGCTGGCATCGGCCACGATCGTCAGGGAAGCGGTCTGGCTCGAACAGAACGGCGCCGACATCGTCATCGCGCAGGGCGCCGAGGCCGGCGGCCATCGCGGCATGTTTCTGACGGACAATGTCGCCGAACAGCCCGGCACCTTCTCGCTGGTGCCGCAGGTGGTCGATGCGACAAAAGTTCCGGTGATCGCGGCGGGCGGCATCGCCGATGGCCGCGGCATTGCCGCTGCCTTCGCGCTGGGCGCATCGGGCGTGCAGGTCGGCAGCGCCTATCTGCGCTGCCCGGAGTCCAGGGTGACAGCGCCCGCACGCGCGGCGCTTGCGCAGGCCGGCGACGATTCCACCGTGATCACCAACGTCATGACGGGCCGGCCGGCACGCGGCGTCGCCAACCGCGCCATGCGCGAGGTCGGGCCGATCTCTGCCGACGCACCGGCCTTTCCGCATGCCGCAACCGCGCTCGGCCCGCTGAAGCAGGCCGCGGAGAAGCAGGGCCGGGTGGATTTCACCAATCTCTGGGCCGGCCAGGCGATCGGACTCTCCCGCGAGATCCCGGCGGCCGACCTGACGCGCCAGCTCGCGGCGGATGCGCAGGCGCGGATGACCCGTCTCGGCGGCGGCTAGTTGCGGCGCAAAACCGGCCTCTGCTATACGGAAGGCTGAAAAATGCCAGCCGAGGCCCCATATAATGTCTGTCGATGCTGCCACCGTCCGCCGGATTGCCCATCTGGCGCGGATCGCCGTCAGGGATGACGAGGTTCCGCCGCTGCAGGGCGAGCTGAATGCGATGCTTGCCTTCGTCGAGCAGCTGTCGGAGGTCAATGTCGACGGCGTCGAGCCGATGACCTCGGTGACGCCGATGGCGATGAAGAAGCGTCCCGACGTGGTCGATGACGGCGACATCGCCGACGACATCGTGAAGAACGCGCCGGCGACCGAGAGCCACTTTTTTCTGGTGCCGAAGGTCGTGGAATAGGTTTTTGCGTTTTCGAGCGAAGTGGGACCCTTCGCGCGAAAGAAAACGCTCTGAGAAGTGAAAGCCGAGGCGTCGATGTGTCTGCTCTGCGACGATGAAAAGGCCTATCAGGCCTATATGAACTATCTCGATGCGATGGAACGGCAAGGCAAGAGCGCCGATCCGGACAAAGCCGTCAATGCGGTGCTCGACCAGCTCGAGGCGGCCGGCAAGGCGCGTGCCCTCAAGGACGACCCGGCTGATGACAAGACCCTGTCTCCCTTCTTCTGCAGCCCGATCAATAAATGACCGACCTGATATCGCTGACGCTTGCCGAGGCTCGTGACGGCCTCGCGAAAAAGTCGTTCACGTCGCTCGAACTGACCGACGCCCACCTTGCGGCGATGGAGGCGGCGCGCGCGCTCAACGCCTTCGTGCTGGAGACGCCGGACCGCGCCCGTGAGATGGCGCGGGCGGCCGATGCCGAGATCGCCAAGGGCGAGCGCAAGCCGCTGGCCGGCATTCCGCTGGGGATCAAGGACCTGTTCGCGACCGAGGGCTTTCGCACCACCGCGTGCTCAAAGATCCTCGACAATTTCGTTCCGACCTACGAGTCGACCATCACCTCGCAGCTCTGGCGCGACGGCGCGGTCATGCTCGGCAAGCTCAACAATGACGAGTTCGCGATGGGCTCGTCGAACGAGACCTCGTGTTTCGGTCCGGTCGCCAATCCCTGGCGGCGGCATGGCGCCAACACGACGCTGGTGCCCGGCGGTTCTTCCGGCGGTTCGGCGTCGGCGGTGGCAGCTCTGCTCTGCATGGGCGCGACGGCGACCGATACCGGCGGCTCAATTCGCCAGCCCGCCGCGTTCACGGCGACCGTCGGCATCAAGCCGACCTATGGCCGCTGCTCGCGCTGGGGCATCGTCGCGTTCGCCTCGTCGCTCGATCAGGCCGGACCGATTGCGCGCACGGTGCGCGATGCCGCCATCCTGCTGCGCTCGATGGCCGGCCATGATCCGAAGGACACCACCTCGGCCGATCTTGCCGTGCCGGACTACGAGGCGGCGGTTGGAAAATCGCTGAAGGGCATGAAGATCGGCATCCCCCGGGAATATCGCCTCGATGGCATGCCGCCCGAGATCGAAAAGCTCTGGCAGCAGGGTTCGGAATGGCTCAAAGCCGCGGGCTGCGAGCTGGTCGACGTGTCGCTGCCGCACACCAAATACGCGCTGCCGGCCTACTACATCGTGGCGCCGGCGGAGGCCTCCTCCAACCTCGCGCGCTATGACGGCGTGCGCTATGGCCTCCGCGAGAATGGCCGCTCGATCGGCGAGCTCTATGAAAACACCCGCGCCGCCGGATTTGGCGCGGAGGTGCGGCGGCGGGTCATGATCGGCACCTATGTGCTGTCGGCCGGCTACTACGATGCCTATTATCTCAGGGCGCAAAAAGTCCGCACCCTGATCAAGAAGGATTTTGAGGACTGCTTTGCCACGGGCGTGCAGGCGATCCTGACGCCGGCGACGCCGTCCGCTGCGTTCGGCGAAGGCGAAAAGGGCAACGCCAGCCCGATCGAGATGTATCTCAATGACGTCTTCACGGTGCCGGCGAACATGGCCGGCGTTCCCGGCATCGCGGTGCCCGCCGGCAAGGATGCGCAGGGCCTGCCGCTCGGCCTGCAGCTGATCGGCCGCCCGTTCGACGAGGAGACGCTGTTTTCGCTCGGCGAGGTGATCGAACAGGCGGCGGGCCGCTTCACGCCGCCGCGATGGTGGGGACCATGATCGATCTCCGCGCCACTCTCGAAAATGCGGCGCCGACGCCTGAACTCGCGCCGCCGCTCAAGGCATTGTGGTGGGCGGCGAAGGGCGACTGGAGCAGGGCGCACACCATCGTGCAGGACGAAGAGAGCCAAGAGGCGGCGTGGGTGCACGCCTATCTGCACCGCGTCGAGGGCGATCTTTCCAATGCGGGCTACTGGTATCGGCGCGCCGGCAAGCCGGCGGCCAGCGATTCACTTGACGCCGAGTGGGAGCGGATCGCCTCCGCGCTGCTCGCGCCGTAGCGCAGGGCTATTTCAGCTTGCCCTTCGGCAACAGATACTCGTGCACATGCGGGCAGACATTGCCGCCGCACTTTTCGCGGTCCTTGAGGATCGGGTCGAGCTGGGCGAGCAGGGTCTTGGCGTTGAACACTTTTGGCGGCGCCGGCTCGACTGCGCCGCTCAGAAAATGCACGTCGCCCTCGATGGCCGGCTTGGGCATCCCGCCTCCGCCGCCGTAGAACACCACCACGCCGCCGCCATGCGCCAGCTTCACCGGTTCATCAGACCGGCTCGCCAGCTCAGCCTGGCCTGGCCAGAGCGCGACGTCCGCGGCTTCGTCCTTCGCGACGGGAATATGGGTGCGCAGCGAGGTCACGGCGCTGGCGAGACGGGGCCTCGCTGCCTCATCCTCGACCGGACTCCGCATCGAAAACTGCATGTCCGACAGGATCTCGAAACCCGTGAAACCCTTCTCGACCGCGAGCTCCGCGCAGCGGTTGAGCCAATAGACCTGGACGCTTTCCTTTGTCGTGAAGCCGTTGCCCGCAAAGCTGACGCGATAGACGTCCGGCCTCAGCTCTTTAGCGTCGAAGCCACCCAACAAGCCAGACTGGCTATAAGGCGTCGAACACGATACAAGCATGACGGCCGCAGCCGCCAATAACAGCACCCGATACATTTTAAGCCCCCGCTTATGCACTTTGTAGGGCATAGCTCGCGCAGCGGTCAATCCTTCGCCACAATGAGTCCAGGCTGATTCACATGCGCTGTTGCCGCCGGGCCACCCGATCTCCTCCGCTTGACGGACGCAGTGCGTTGCGCGAAGCCCAACCCATCCCGATCATCTTGTCCGGAATTTTCAGACCATGAGTGCATCCGCCACCTCCCACAAACTGATCAAGGGCGCGACCGGCGACTGGGAAGTCGTGATCGGCATGGAAGTCCATGCGCAGGTCACGTCGAAGTCAAAACTGTTCTCCGGCGCGTCGACCGCGTTCGGCGGCGAGCCGAACAGCCATGTCTCTCTCGTCGACGCCGCGATGCCCGGCATGCTGCCGGTCATCAACGAGGAGTGCGTCAAGCAGGCGGTGCGCAGCGGCCTCGGGCTGAATGCCAAGATCAATCTGCGCTCGGTGTTCGACCGCAAAAACTATTTCTATCCGGACCTGCCGCAGGGCTACCAGATCAGCCAGTACAAGCAGCCGATCGTGGGCGAGGGCGAGGTCACGCTCGAGCTCGACGGCGGCCGCACCGCCACGATCGGCATCGAGCGGCTGCATCTCGAGCAGGACGCGGGAAAATTGCTGCACGACCAGCATCCGTCACTGTCCTATGTCGACCTCAACCGCTCCGGCGTTGCCTTGATGGAGATCGTCTCAAAGCCCGACATCCGCGATGCGGAGCAGGCCAAGGCCTATGTCAGCAAGGTGCGCTCGATCCTCCGCTACCTTGGTACCTGTGACGGCGACATGGAGAAGGGAAGTCTGCGCGCCGACGTCAACGTTTCCGTGCGCAAGCCAGGCAGCCCGCTCGGCACCCGCTGCGAGATCAAGAACATGAACTCGATCAACTTCATCGGCCAGGCGATCGAGTATGAGGCGCGGCGCCAGGTCGAGATTTTGGAAGACGGCGGCGCGATCGACCAGGAGACGCGGCTGTTCGATCCGGTCAAGGGCGAGACGCGCTCGATGCGCTCCAAGGAGGAGGCGCACGACTATCGCTATTTCCCCGATCCCGACCTGCTGCCGCTGGAGTTTTCGGAGGCCTTCGTCGCCGATCTCAGGGCGCAGCTGCCGGAGCTGCCCGACCAGAAGAAGGCGCGCTTCATCGCCGACTTCGGCCTGTCGCCGTACGACGCAAGCGTGCTGGTGGCGGAACGCGAGAGCGCCGAGTTCTATGAAGCGGTGCTCGCGGCGCTCGACGATCGCGCGCGCGACGGCAAGCTCGCCGCCAACTGGGTGATCAACGAGCTGTTCGGCCGTCTCAACAAGGAGGCGACGGTGATGTCCGCCTCTCCGGTGTCGGCCGCGCAGCTTGGCGCGATCGTCGGCCTGATCGGCGAGGGCACGATCTCGGGCAAGATCGCCAAGGACCTGTTCGAGATCGTCTGGAACGAGGGCGGCGATCCCCGCGCGCTGGTCGAAAGCCGCGGCATGAAGCAGGTCACCGACCTCTCCGCGATCGCCGAGGTGGTCGACGGCATCGTCGCGGCCAATCCCGACAAGGTCGCGCAGGCCAAGGCAAAGCCGGCCGCAGTGCAGTGGTTCGTCGGCCAGGCCATGAAGGCGACCGGCGGCAAGGCCGATCCGAAAGCCGTCAACGAGCTGCTCAAGGCCAAGCTCGGCCTCTGACGAGACGAAGGAGCAGGCGTCATTCGCCTGCTCGAACGCGCTTGTCGTCGTGTGCAACGGGCTCGCATGGTCCGACTCCATCGACCGACACGAACCGTCGTCTGTCGAATCGCCGGACGCGATTCGCAAAAAAGCCACGGTTCGACCGGCCGCGAAGGCCGATCGCGGCGTTAAGCATGAAAATTTTTTCGTTGCCAAATTTCCCGACTCAGAGTCCGTGCCGCGCGCTTCTCGGTCATCGCGACGTCGTGCGACGCCAACATCGCGTGCTTGACGATGCAAAATGCGAATCACGAAAGTGCCTGCAGCGCAGGTCTTTCCTGCAATTCCGAGTTTCTTTGATGTCGATCGCGCGCGCGCTTCTCGCATCCGTCATCGCGCGTGCTGCGTGATCGCGGCAAATCACGCGCTGCTCCTGAGCGGCTTCCGGCGTCAACACTTCTTTAAGCGGGAAGCTGTTTTTTTTGTCGCGTTGGTGTATTCGGGATGCAGTGCAGTCGATACCCGAGTGCACGCAGCGAGTAGAAGCCATCTCACACTGGAGGGCAACATGGCGAAGAAAGCTAAGAAGGCGAAGAAGGCGAAGAGCGCAGTGAAGAAGACTGCGAAGAAGACCCGCAAGGTCGCCAAGAAGAAGAAGTAACTCTCGCGGGTCGCGCGAGATCGCCGGCGGTCTTGATTGCCGGCGCGTCATTGGAACCCAGCGACGACGGTTGGCCTTGTAAAAAGGCAGCTCTGATCCCGCCAAGTTCCGATCGACGATAGAGGGTGTCGGCGAGACATCAGGTCAAACGGCTGGATCGAACTTCAAGGGCTTCCATGCCCGACGAGCCGATCCCGCAGAAGAAACGAGTTTCTTCGTTCGGTGCGGTCCAATCCGGTCCGCAGTTTCATTCTCGGCTTCACGCGAGATGAAATTTGGTCCTGACGTGTTCGCCGACGCCCTCGTTCAACGAGCCGGGGTGCCGAGCCGGCCGTAAAATTCTCCCCCCCCCAAAGACGATCCCTCACTTTCCGATCTGCCGCTGCTGCGTGCGGTCCGCAGCGCCGCCGCTTCGCGCGCGATGGTTATCGCCGGGCTAACGGGCAACGCGCCATGGCGCGCGAAATCGGCAGGATTGCCGGCAATCCGTTGTTTCCGAGCTTGCTTTCGCCGTGTGGCCCGGCCGCATTCACGGCCCGTTCACCGCGATAGTTAAAGCGCCTTTCAAATTTGATCGGTCATGATCAGCCCATAAGCCGGTCAATCGGCATGGGGAAATCAGGCGTTGAACAGACGGGCAGGAGCCGCGCTCGCCGAGCGCAGCCCGCCAGACTTTTGAGGGGAGTTGCGACGATGTTTCAGGGACAGATCGATTTGGATGCCGCCGTTGCCGTGCAGATGACGGCGATGCCGGACACGCTGTTCGAGCAGGGGGTCTATTGGGCGAGCGGGCGGGCCGGGCAGATTGATCTCGTTGCTGCGCATAAGTGGTTCAATCTTGCGGCGCTGAAGGGCCGCAAGGACGCGATCGCCATGCGCAGCGAGATCGCCGCGCAGATGTCGGAGAGCGAGATCGCAAAAGCCCAGCGCGAGGCGCGCGCCTGGATCAGCGCGCATTAGATCAGAGCCCGGCGGCGTGGACGATCAACGACAGTCCCGCGGCGGTAGCGACGACACCGATCGCGCGCGCCATCTCCGCGCCGGCCGGCGCGAGGCGTTCAAGGGTGACGGCGGCGGTCACGATCGCCATGACGCGCAGATCCATCATGCCCGATACGAGCAGGATTGCCGTCAGTCCGGCCGAGCCGGCGCTGCAGTGCAGGCCAAGGCGCAGGCCGTGGCGTAGCGCGGCGACGGCATCCGCCGGCAGGGAATGAGCCGGCGCCGCGCGGAAGCAGGCAAGGTGATCGGCCTTCCAGGCGGTGAACTGCAATGCGCCGGCGAGCAGCACGACGATCCCGGCCGCCAGCGGAGCGGCACGGGCCAGGATCGGCTGTTGCAACTCGATGGCCGCGAGCGCGGCGCCGAGTGGAAAGATCGCTGCTCCCAGCAACATCCAGATGACGAAGTAGCCGGCGCCAATGAGCGCGGTCAGCCGGTCGGCGGCATGTGCGGCCGTGCGGCCGACGGCCCGGCGGTAGCGCCACAGGACCGGGATCAGTGCCGGCAGCATCATCGCCGGCATCATCGCGCTCCACATGGCCAGGAACGACGCCGCGGCGCCGAGCCAGCTCTCGCCGCACATCCGCGTCCACATCAGGGAAAGCATCCAGCCGCCGGACATCGGCAGTCCGCCCATCGCCGTCATGGACCTGCTGCAGGCGATCGTCGCCATGACGCTTGCCGCAAGCAGCAGCGCCGCGACGCCGAAGAAGTCAGCCCGCGCTGCACGGGCGGGCGCGTCCGGGGCGATGCCGCCACGGCAGCGCGGATGCGCGCCGTGACAACCGGACGAGGTGATGTCGGTCATGATGCGATGCTCCGCGTTCGCGGCACCGGCGGCTCAGTGCGTTTCGTACTCGTCGTGGCGGCGCAGCCAGAATCCGCTCTCATTGCGCCCGAGCGGCGCGCGGTCGAGCCACTGGTACATGCCCCACAGCCCGTCCAGGCCGCGCGCATAGGCGGAGTAGGTGTGATAGACGGCGCCGTCCTCGATCGCGAAGGCGCTGACGCCGGGCCGTTCGCGCGTGAAGGTGGCGACGTCGGTGCCGGTCATCGCCGCGACCTGCGCGACCGGGCCTTCCCCGCCGCGCGACTTCCAGGCCTGAACCGTCTTGCCCGCGAGCGGCTCCTGAGCGGGGGCGGGCGCTGCGCGGCGATAATTGTATTCGATGTCGCCGCTGTTCTGCTGCTGCTCCGTGAAGAAGACGCTGAAGTCGGCGTTGAAGTCGCCGCCGAACGACGACGCCCAGGGGAACGTCCAGCCCATCCGCTGCTTGTAGGCCGAGAGCTTGGCGAGCGGCGCCCGCGACACCGCCCATAGCATGACGTCGTGGTTCGCAAGATGCGTGGCGACGCCGTTGAAGCCGTCCGCGATCGACGAGCAGGACGGGCAGCCGGCGGTGTAGTCGGGCCCGAACATGAAATGATAGATCAGGAGCTGCGAGCGGCCGCGGAACAGGTTTTGCAGCGAGGCCCGGCCTTGCTCGGTCTCGAACGCATAATACTTGTCGATCCGCACCCAGGGCAGCTCCCGGCGCCGCTGCACCAGCTCGTCACTGCGCCGCGTCAGTTCCTTCTCCGCCTCGAGCAGGTCCAGCCGCGCCGCCAGCCAGTCCTTGCGGGTTCCCGTCAGATGTCCCGTCATCGTCGCTCTCCTTGTTTCGCGCCGTCGCCGCGACGCGCCGGGTGTGCCATGGCCCCGTTTAGAGCCGCCGGTCGCAAGGGTGGGAGTGACAAGTGTGACGCGATTCCGCCGCCGGGCCGGGGCCGAACGTCACCACGGTCACGACAGCTCCCGCCCACTCGACCAGGGCGGCGAGGAACGCCGGGGACAGGATGGTCCAGTCGACCACGACAAAATGCCTTCTGGCTTGGACATGCGCGTTGATTGTTGTGAGATAGAGTAGGGGCGGACATCGAAGGCCCGGGAGTGACAAGTGTGACGGGAATCGCATGGACTCGCTGATCACGGCGGCGGCACGCGCGCTCGCGGCGGGCGATCCGCTCGGCGCATTGAAGCGGGTGGCGCTCCGCGACGACGCGCCGGCGCTCGCGCTGCGCGGCATTGCGATGGCGCGGCTCGGCGATTTTGCGCGCGCCAAAATGCTGCTGCGGCGCGCGGCGCGCGCCTTCGGTGCGCGCGAGGCGGTGGCGCGGGCGCGCTGCGTCGTGGCCGAGGCGGAGATTGCGCTGGTCTCGCGCGACCTCACCTTTCCCGCGAAGGCACTCGAGGCGGCCAGCGCGACGCTCGAGGCGCATGGCGACCAGTTGAATGCCGCGAATGCGCGGCATCTGACGGTGCGGCGCCTGCTGCTGATCGGACGGCTCGACGAGGCCGAGCAGGCGCTCGCCGAACTCGACCCTGCACCCATGCCGCCGGCCATCAGGGCCGCGCATGAGCTGGTGGTCGCCGGCATCGCGATGCGCAGGGTGCGGACCGCGACCGCGCGCGCGGCGCTGGCGCGCGCCGAGAGCGCCGCGCGGCGGGCCGGGATCGCCGAACTCGCGGCCGAGGTCGAGAGCGCCGCAAAAATCCTCGACACGCCGGCGGCGCGGCTGATTGCGCAAGGCGAGGCGCGACCGCTTCTGCTGGAAGAGGTCGAGGCCTTGCACGCCTCGGAGGCGCTCATGGTGGATGCGTGCCGTCATGCGGTGCGTCACGTGGGCAGCGAGGTGTCGCTGGCAACGCGTCCGGTGCTGTTCACGCTGGCGCGCGCGCTCGGCGAGGCCTGGCCCAAGGACGTTCCGCGCGAAGAACTGATTGCGCGGGCCTTCCGCGGCAAGGAAGCCGATGAATCGCATCGCGCCCGCCTGCGCGTCGAGGTCGGCCGGCTGCGCAGCGCACTAAAAGCGCTCGCCGGGGTCAATGCGACGGAGCAGGGGTTTTTGCTGGTGCCGCGCGGCACCAGCGAGGTCGTCGTGCTGGCGCAGCCGGTCGAGGACGCGCATTCGGCGGTGCTCGCGCTGCTCGCCGACGGCGAGTCCTGGTCGAGCTCGGCGCTGGCGCTCGCGCTCGATGCCAGCCAGCGCACGGTGCAGCGCTCGCTCGACGCGCTGGCCGGCGCAGGCAGGGTGCAGGCGTTCGGTCAGGGCCGGGCGCGCCGCTGGATGACCCCGCCGGTCGGCGGATTCACGACGACCTTGTTACTCCCGGCGCCGCTGCCGGCTGACTAGGGTGCGCACCGTCACCGCATGAACAAGGATCGCAAATGAAACAGTCAGCCGCCGAGATCGTCAGGGAATATGGCCCGTTTCCGGGTGTCGAGCGCGTCGCCGGGGTCACCCATGACGGCCAGCAGGTCTGGTTCGCCTCCGGCGACAGGCTGAACGCACTCGATCCCGACAGCGGGCAGATGCTGCGCGCGATCGACGTCGCCTCGCATGCAGGCACCGCCTTCGACGGCCAGCATCTGTTTCAGATCGCCGAGGACCGCATCCAGAAGATCGATCCGGCATCCGGCCGCGTGCTGGCCACGATCCCGGCGCCCGGCCACGGCGGCGATTCGGGTCTCGCATGGGCGGAGGGGTCGCTCTGGGTCGGCGAATATCGCGAGCGCAAGATCCACCAGGTCGATCCGGAGACGGGCAAGGTGCTGCGCACCATTCAATCAACCCGCTTCGTCACCGGGGTGACCTGGATCGACGGGGAACTCTGGCACGGCACCTGGGAGGGCGACGAAAGCGATTTGCGGCGGATCGATCCGCAGACCGGCGAGACGCTGGAGCAGCTCGACATGCCGCCGGGCGTCGGCGTGTCCGGGCTCGAGGCGAGCGGCGATCGGTTTTTTTGCGGCGGCGGCAACAGCGGCAAGGTGAGGGCCGTGCGCCGGCCGAAGCGGGCGGCGAGCACTGATAGCCGCAGCGGGGCGTGATCGCCGGGCGCAAAAACCATTCCGGCCAACGCCGACGCACGACCGGGTGGACGTGACAGTCCACCTCCGGCCGTGTCGCCTCACTTCCGCTCCCCTGATAAAACAGTCTAGGCTGCCAATAAGACCGCGGAAGACGCGACCCCTATCAACGAAAGGGCGAGCCATGACGTCACGGCGGCGAATGGGGACGGGACTGAGGATAGGGTTCGGCGGCGCAGTGCTGCTGCTGCTGCTGGGCGCGGCCGGCTTCGCGCTCGATGCCGACAACTATCCGACGAGGCCGATCATGATGATCGTGCCGTTCGCGCCCGGCGGCGCTTCGGACTTCGTCGCCCGCATGATCCAGCCCGGCGTCAGCGAGATCCTCGGCCAGCAGATCGTGGTCGACAACCGGCCGGGCGCTTCGGGCATCGTCGGCACGGAGACGGCAGCCCGCGCGGCGGCGGACGGCTACACCGCCTTCCTCGGCAATATCGGCACCATCTCGATCAACCCGAGCGTCTACGCCAACATGCGGATCAGGCCGGACAAGGACTTTTCCCCGGTCTCGATCTGCGCCGACATGCCGAGCATCTTGATTACCCGGCCGGACTTCCCGGCAAACAGCGTCGGCGAGCTGATCGCCTATGTAAAGGCGAGGCCGGGCAAGGTCACCTTTGCCTCGCCCGGCATCAGCACGCTCAATCGGCTGGAAATGGAAGTGTTGCAGAAGGACGCCGGGCTCGACATGGTGCATGTGCCCTACAAGGGCGGCGCCGGGCCTGCGGTGGCGGACGTGCTCGGCGGGCACGTCGACCTGATGTTCACCACCATCGCATCGGCGATGGAGTTCGTCCGGGGGCACCAGGTCAAGGCGCTGGCGGTGAGCGCCAGGGAGCGACTGACCGATCTGCCTGATATCCCGACCATGGCCGAGCTCGGCTGGAAGAACCTCGTGACGTCGTCCTGGCAGGGCGTGCTGGTGCCTGCCGGGACCCCGCCGGCGATCGTCGAAAGACTGCACGCCGCGATCGTCAAGGTGCTCGCCGACCCACAGGTTCAGGCGCGCATGCGCAAGGCCGGCGCGATCGCCATCGCGAGCCCGTCTCCGGAGGATTTCAAGACCTACATGGATGGCGAAACGGCCAAATGGGCCGAGGTGATCAGGGAGAGCGGCGTGCGCGCGGATTGAACCGGCGTCATCGCCGCCCCGCGATCGATGAAAGGCAGGAGGCGCGGGCGTGCAGCAGGTTGAAGTGGCGGTGATCGGGACCGGCTGGTGCGGGGGCATACGGGCGGAAACGCTGGCGCGTTCCTCGATTGTCGACAGGCTGCACATCTGCGAAATCAGACCCGAGCGCCTTGCCGAGGTCGAGAAGCTGACCAATGCAGCCACCGCAACAGCGGACTATCGCGACATCGTCGCGAACGACCGGATCAAGGTCGTCTACATCTCGACGACACCGGAATCCAACCACTATCCGATCGCGCGCGATTGCCTGAAGGCCGGCAAGCACGTCCTGTTGGAAAAGCCGATCGCGCTCGAACTGTTCGAGGCTGACGAACTGATCGAGATCGCAAGGCGCGGCAATCTCAAATTCACCATCGGCTACTCGCAGAGGTTCAACCCAAGGCTGGCCTACGCCAGGAAGAAGATCGCCGAGGGAACCCTGGGCAAGCCCGTCTCGGTGATGGTGAGCCGGCATCTGTCGCGTGCGCTTGGCAACAAGATCGCCAGCCGCGGCCGGCTCTCGCCGGTGACGATGGAATCGACCCACGACCTCGATTTCGTGTTCTGGCTGCTCGAGCCGGCAAGGCCCGTCCGGGTCTATGCGCAGGGCGCCTACGGCCATATGCAGGCGGTGAACGGGTCCTATGACATCATGTGGAGCACCGTCACCATGGACAATGGCGTGCTGGTTTCGATCGGCGGCGGCTGGAACCTGCCGCCGAGCTATCCGAACTATTGCGCCACCACCATCGAGATCACGGGAACGGAGGGCTCCTTGTTCCTCGACGATACCCAGCGTTCCAACTGGCTCAATACGATGAAGGACGGGACGCAATATCCGATGTCGACCATGCCGGGCGAGTGGGTCGATCACGTGTTCGCCGGGCAGATGGGTCCGGAGACGATGCACTTCCTCGAATGCGTGCTCAGGGATCAGCCGCCGATGGTGTCGCCTGTGAGCGCGAGGCGGGTAATGGAGACCTACATCGCCGCCGACCTCTCGGCCGAATCGGGAGAGCCGGTCAAGCTCCCCCTCGACAACCGGGCGCTCTCCGCGGTCCAGGACCTCTACAGGAAGTTTCGCACGCCGGTCTAGCTGGCCACGGCGCCGGGCCTTTTCGAATCTGGCGGAGACGGAGGGATTCGAACCCTCGATAGGGCTTTACAACCCTATAACGGTTTAGCAAACCGCCGCCTTCAGCCACTCGGCCACGTCTCCGGCAGCGCCGATATGCCCGACGCAAGCGCAAGTCGCAAGCAGATGTTGGCGCCGTGAACGCCTTCCACCGCTGCTGCGCGGCCAGGTCGCATCAGAATGTCACTAGAATAATGTATGACGCCTTCGCGGGGGGCCGGCGGACAGCTGCGTGACGGTGGAACCGTTCGCGACCCGGCCAGCGCGCCGCGCCCGGAATAAGGCGTCACGCAGAAGGGCACGCTCATCGCGTGTGGTCCTCGTTGCCACCGTCTTTGCACCGGCTTGCCACGGTTGGCGGACTGCCGGTGCGCGATTCGATTCCCTTGTTGTCGATGCCAGAGCGCTGTGTCGTGGGGACAACGGGTTCTCGCGCTCAAGCTGCGCTGCAGCGACGGGAATTTGGAACCAATAGGAAACGTCAAGCAAAAACAGGCGTTTGCGGGGAAAGTCCTCATCACGGTCGCGTGTTGTTTGTGCAACACCCGCCTGAAAACGCTCTGGCGCAGGGGTTTCGGCTCGGTTCCGTTGTTGCTTGTGCAAGGTCGTTCGGTAATTGTGTTCGTGCGACGGAGGGGGGCATCCCGAAGTCGTCCCGTGTCGAAGTCAAGTCGCTTACGTCCCTCGCGTTCAGCGGGTGTGTCCGAAGGCGCGATGAGACCTAAGCGCGGGCCACGGGGACAAGGGAACCAACCTTAGGGTGTTTCACCCAGCGGGATCCGGAACCTTCCCTGACAGAGCAACTTGGAGGTTTACCATGAAGATGATCAAGAGCCTTGTCCTTGGCTCAGCGGCGGGTTTGCTCGCCATGGGTGGGGCACAGGCGGCTGATCTTCCCGTTAAGGCCAAGGCGGTCGAATACGTGAAGGTCTGCTCCCTCTACGGCGCCGGATTCTTCTACATTCCTGGCACTGACACCTGCATCAAGCTCGGCGGCTACCTGCGCGCTGACGTGGCTTGGAACACCAACAACGACTACGGCTTCCTCGGTGGCGCCACGGGCGCGCAGAACCGCCTGAGCAACTACTGGACCAGCCGCGCTCGTTTCAGCGTGGACTGGGACACGCGCACCGCGACCGAGTATGGCGTGGTTCGCACCTTCGCGACCATCCTGACCACCTATACCAACGCCGGTGCGGTCGGCAGCGCGACCGGCGCAACGAGCAGCGACGCTGCGGTCGCCGGCTCATCCGGCACCACCAACCAGGGCATCTACCAGGCGTTTATCCAGTTCGCCGGCTTCACCATCGGCCGTCAGTACTCGATCTTCGATGCGCCCTGGCAGAGCTATCCGGCGGGCGGTCCCGACACGCTGACGGGTGCCAGCAACCACGTCACCGGTGTCAACGCTCTGACCTACACCGCGAGCTTCGGCAACGGCGTGAGCGGGTCGATCTCGTTGGAGGATCCTCAGGACAAGGACACCGCCGGCATCACCAACCTGTCGAACATCTCGGCCGCCGGCATCGTGACTGGCGCGTATGGCACGGCCACGGTGGGTGGATTGCGGTCTCCTGACATCATTGGTCAGGTGCGCGTCGACCAGGCCTGGGGTCTTGCCCAGATCGCGTTGGCGGCCCATGACAATCACGCTGCCTATTACGGTGGGACCGGCGTCGCCGCCGTTGCCAGTGGGACTGAAATCGCCGGTGCCCCGAGTGACAAGTGGGGCTTTGCGGTTCAGGGTGCCTTGTCGATCAAGAACATCCCGACCGGACCCGGCGACAGCATCAACATGACCGCCGTCTACACGGACGGTGCGTCGAGCTACAACACCCAGTGGCTGTTCCCGAAAACAGGGTCGCTCTATGGCGGCTCGGGCGCTGCCTACCAGGGCCTGACCTTCTTCGGCATTGCGGACACGACCTTCGTCAATGGCGGCGGTCAGGAGTCGGTCAAGACCTGGGGCTTCAACGGTGGCTACACCCACAACTGGAGCCCGAACTGGGCCTCGTCGATCTACGGTTCGTATTCTCAGGTGAGGTACGGCACCAACGCGATCAACACGATCTGCACCGCCGTGCGGGCGCTTGCTGCGGGTCCGGTGGGTGTGACCGCCTGCTCTCCGAACGTCAACTTCGCGACGATCGGTGGCACGACCGTCTGGACCCCGGTCAAGAACCTGGCGTTCACGGTTGACGTGAACTACACTTGGATCGACCAGGGCTACGCAGGCACGATCAACAGCCCGGGCAATGCTGCCTTCGGCAAGCCGGCGGGTGTGTATGAGCTGAAGGATCAGGGCCGCGTCTCCGCCCTGTTCCGCGCTCAGCGCAACTTCTGATCCCGATCGTCTGATCGTTTCGATAAAGACCCCCGGCAGGCAACTGCCGGGGGTTTTTCTTTTTTGGCAAGGCTTGTCTTCTGCGGAAGCCTGATGAGCTGAGGTGTTGCCGCATCGGCGGTGCGCCCCATCTCCCCGCTTGCGTGTCCGCACGCGGGGGAAGACTGGGGTACGTCGTGGGCGCCCACGAGGGGCGCCCCTACAGATCCATCCATTGTAGGGGCGACCCTTGTGGTCGCCCCCTTGTGGTCGCTGCTAATCTGGCTCGGTAAAGGTCGGCAGGCCTATTCCACGCTGGCGCCGCGGCGGAGGTCGGCCTCGATCTGCAGGCCCCTGCCGCCGCTGAAACGGGCGCGGTAGACCTGCAGGTTCTCCATCACCCGCTGCACATAATTGCGGGTCTCCGAGAACGGAATCAGCTCGACCCAGTCCACCGCATCGACCTTGGGGTCGCGCGGATCGCCGTAGCGGTCGATCCATTTCTTCAGGGATCCGCGGCCGGCATTGTAGGCGGCAAAGGTCATGATGTAGGAGCCGCGAAAATCCTCGATCAGCCCGCCGAGTTCGGCCGCGCCGAGCGCTGTGTTGTAGACCGGGTCGGTCTTCATGCGTGCGAGGTCGAAGCCGACGCCGGCCCGCTTGCAGACATAGCGGCCGGCCTCCGGCGTCACCTGCATCAGCCCGTAGGCCTGCGCGGGCGAGACCACGGCGGGATTGAACCCGCTCTCCTGCCGCGCGATCGCGTAGATCACGCTCTTCTCGATGTCCGGACCGATCGACTTGAATGACGGAATCCCGTTCACCGGATAGGCGTAGAAATCGAACGGCAATCCGCGGTTGAGCGCGGCCTTGCCGACCAGCAGCATCGCGCGCGCGTCATCATGGCGGGCGGCGGCTTCCGAAAGTCCGGCCAGCGCTTCGGGATCGCCGTTGTCGCCGGCGTCGGCGAAAATCGGAATTGCGAGTTCGCCTTCGTCGAGGTCATAGAGCAGCTGGGTGGCGCGCACGATCTCCAGCCGTTCGGCGCCGCGGCTGCGCGGCGATTCGCTCAAGGCGAGCTGCGGCAGCCCGAGTTTTGCGCGCGCAAGCTGTCCGTAATAGCTGGTCGATTGCTCGGCCGCTGCAGTGTAGGCGGCGCGCGCGTCCTGGCTGCGGCCGGCCGCTTCCGCCGCACGGCCCTGCCAGTAGCCGGCGCGTGCCAGCGTGGTCGGATTGACGCTGCCGACCCCGATGCGGGCAAAGTGCTGCGCGGCGGTTGCAGGATCGCCCAGGAAGCGCAGCGCGATCCAGCCGGCGGTGAACTCCTGCTCGGTCTTGTAGATGTCGCGGGTCGGCAGCGCCGCGTCGCGCGCGATCAGATAGGCGTTTTTGACCTCGCCGACGTCGATCATCTTGCGCGCCAGCAGGCGGCGCTCGATCCACCATTCGTCGAGATTCTTCAGGCGGCCGGAATCCTTCGGCGCCGCCAGCATGAGCTGCGCCGCCTCGACGAATTTCTCCTCACGCCGCAGCAGCTGGATTTTTGCGAACAGGTAGCCCGTATCGCCGTGCAGCTCCGGCGGCACGAGCTCGAGCAGCGGCCGCAAATTGGGCGCCTTCTCGTAGGCGGCGATGCGCGCCTTGGCGAGCGCGACATAACCCGAGCCGAGGCGTTTTGCCGCGCGCAGCGCCGCCGAATGTTCGCTGCCATAGAGCAGCGTGTCCATCCGCGCCTTGTGGTCGCCGGCGGTCAGCAGCGCGCCGAACATGTCGAGCGCGGTGGTCTCGGTGTCCTCCGACATCGGATCGTTGTGCCAGGCCTCGCGCACCAGGCGCTCGGCATTGGCGCGATCGCCGCGCGCGAGCATGACGCGGGCCAGCGAAAAGCGGCCTTTGGCCGTCAGCGGCGATTCGGTTTCGAACCACGACCAGACCGCCTGGTCCTCGCGATGGTCGTCCCAGAGGGCCGCTTCGAGACGCCTGCGGAAAAAGCTTTGCGAGGGCCAGCTCGGATTCGCCGACAGGAATGCGCGGTAGCGCTCGACGGTCGCGCCATTGTCGTCGCTGCGCAGGATGATCCATTCGGCAAGTTTGCGCGCCACCGGATCGGTGATCTGGGCCTCGGCCTGCGTTGCGTCGGCAGGGTTATGCTTGCGGACCAGCTCGATCACGTTCTCGAGCGCGTCCATGTCGCTCCTGGAGGTCGAGGAGGTCGCGGCGACGGCAGCGGGGATCGCCGGCTTGCGCGGCGGCGCGGCGGCCGCGCGCGGACGGGCCGCGGGCGGGGCGGCGAGCGGCGGTGCGGTTGCAACGGTCGATTTCGGTCGTTCGGGCTTTTCGGCCTTGTTCTCCGCCTTGGGCTTTTCGCCCTTTGCAGCGTCCTTGCTGTCGGCGGCTGTCGTCTTCGGCCCAAGATTGCGCGCCGCCGGCCGCGGTTTCGGCAACGGAACATTCGCGGCCCAGGCCTCGCCGGCGCTCAGGCCCGACAATGCTACCGCAAGTGACAGGCCGGTCGCCAACAGCGGCGACAGGGCGGTCGATCGCAACGCGCGGGCGCGGTCAAAAGGAATCACGGCAGTCCTTCGCGGCGAATCAGCTCAGTCGCTTTCAGGATGGTCGGGAAATTCCCCCCATTTCCGCGGGCTGTCCATCCGCGAGACATTCCAAAACGGAAACCATACTGAAATCTGAGGGTTGTCGATTGTCCCAAATCCGGTTTCGCCGATCACGCCGCCGCTCGATGCAGCGAATCCGGAGCAGGGACTACTCTACGCAGCCGAATATGCGGACTAATTACCAGACGCCTCGGGCCGGGGATACCTTAGCTTGCACCGCGGCAAAATCGGGGCCGAGCCGTTCAAGCCACCGCGAGCGAATCCGGGCCTTTCACCGCCCGTCCAGACCCGATATGAATCATTTTTTCAGCAAAATGGCAGCGCGGCGACCAGCGTGACGGAGGAGTTCCATGGCAGCCAAGACGACGTTCAGGGGGTCATTCACGGCCCTGGTCACTCCGTTCAAGAACGGCTCCGTTGACGAGGCGGCCTTCCGGGGACTGGTCGACTGGCAGATCGCGGAGGGGACCCATGGCCTCGTGCCGGTCGGCACGACAGGGGAGAGCCCGACGCTGAGCCATGACGAGCACAAGCGGGTGGTCGAATGGTGCATCGACGAGGCCAGGGGGCGCGTGCCCGTGATCGCCGGCGCCGGCTCCAATTCGACCAAGGAGGCGATCGAACTCGCCGAGCATGCCGAGAAGGCGGGCGCCGATGCCGTGCTGGTGGTGACGCCCTACTACAACAAGCCGACGCAGGAAGGGCTGTATCAGCACTTCAAGGCGATCAACGATGCGATCGGCATTCCGATCATCATCTACAACATCCCGCCGCGCTCGGTGATCGACATGTCGGTCGACACCATGACGCGGCTGTGGGATCTGAAGAACATCGCGGGCGTCAAGGACGCGACCGCCAGCATGGTGCGGGTCTCGCAGCAGCGCGCGGTGCTCGGCGAGGATTTCAACCAGCTCTCCGGCGAGGACGCCACCGTGCTCGGCTACATGGCGCATGGCGGCCATGGCTGCATCTCCGTGACCTCCAACGTGGCGCCGCGGCTGTGCTCGGAGTTCCACACCGCCTGGCAGAAGGGCGATGTGGCAACTGCGCTGAAGCTGCACGACAAGCTGATGCCGCTGCACACCAACCTGTTCATCGAATCCAATCCGGCGCCGGTGAAATATGCGCTCTCGCTGCTCGGCAAGATCGACGAGAAGCTCCGCCTGCCGATGGTGCCGGTCTCCGAACCGACGCGCGCGGCGGTGCGCAGCGCCATGGTGCATGCCGGCCTGATCAACTGATCCTGGGGACGCCTGGGGGGCGTTGCGTACAAAGGGGGACGAACGATGCTGAAGGAATTCCGTGAATTCGCCATGAAAGGTAATGTCGTCGACCTCGCGGTCGGCGTCATCATCGGCGTGGCTTTTGGCGCCATCGTCAACTCGCTGGTTGCCGACATCATCATGCCGATCATCGGCGCGATCACCGGCGGCCTCGATTTCTCGAACTATTTCGTGCCGCTCGCCAAATCGGTGACCGCCGGCAATCTGGCCGATGCCAAGAAGCAGGGCGCGGTGCTGGCCTACGGAAACTTCATCACGATCACGTTGAATTTCCTCATCGTCGCGATCGTGCTGTTCTTCGTGATCCGCGTGATGAACCAGTTCAAGCGCACCGAGGCGGCCGCGCCGCCTGCGCCGCCGAAGCCGACGCGGTCGGAAGAGCTTTTGACGGAAATCCGGGATCTGCTTAAGAAAGCCTGATGTCCGACAAGAACGAACGCGCGATCAAGGTGGTCGCGGAAAACCGCAAGGCCCGTTTCAACTACGCGATCGAGGATACGATCGAGGCGGGCCTTGCGCTGACCGGCACCGAGGTCAAGTCGATCCGCAGCGGCAAGGCCACGATCGCGGAATCCTACGCGGATTCCCGCGACGGCGAGATCTGGCTGATCAACGCCAACATCCCGGAATATCTGCAGGCCAACCGCTTCAACCACGAGCCGAAGCGGTCGCGCAAGCTTTTGCTGCACCGGAAGCAGATCAACAAGCTGATGGGCGCGGTGGATCGCGAAGGCATGACGCTGATCCCGTTAAAGCTCTATTTCAACGAACGCGGCCGGGCCAAGCTGCTGCTGGCGATCGCCAAGGGCAAGAAGCTGCACGACAAGCGCGAGACCGAGAAGAAGCGCGACTGGGGCCGCGAGAAGGGCCGCCTGATGCGCGCGCGCGGGTAGGGGCTATCTGTTTATTCGTCATTGCGAGGCGCCTCGCGCCGAAGCAATCCAGTCCACCGTTGCGCGAAAGTCTGGATTGCTTCGCTTCGCTCGCAATGACGCCTGATGGAGCGGTGAACGATGAACCAGAAAAATCTGCTTGAGGTCGACTGGAGCACGATTCCGCCGCCCGTCGACGACGGCGCCACGGCGCACCTTGCGGGCCTGGCGATTCCGCCGGTCAGCCTGGTTGCGACCAACGACACCGTCGTGACGCTGTCGGCGCTGTCGGGGCGCACGGTGGTGTTCGCCTATCCGCGCACCGGAGAGCCGGGCAAGATCGCGCTGGTCGATGACTGGGACATGATTCCCGGCGCGCGCGGATGCACGCCGCAGACCTGCGCCTTTCGCGACCTCTATGCCGAGCTGAAGGCCGCCGGCGCCGCGCAGGTGTTCGGGCTCTCGACGCAGAGCAATGCCTACCAGACCGAGATGGCCTCGCGGCTGCATCTGCCGTTCCCGGTGCTGTCCGACGAGAAACTCGAACTGGCGCGCGGCCTGAAACTTCCCACCATGGAGGTCGCGGGGCTGACGCTGATCAAGCGGCTCGCCCTGATCATCGACGACGGGCGCATTCGCCACGTGTTCTATCCGGTGTTTCCGCCGGATCGCAACGCCGGCGATGTGCTGGCCTGGCTGAAGGAGAACCCGGTTCAATCGTAGGATGGGTTGAGCTCTTCGCGAAACCCATCATGCTTCCGCGAAGGTGATGGGTGTCGCTTCGCTTAACTCCGCCGACTTCGCGAAAACCATCATCGCTTGGGAAAGCATGATGGGTATCGCTTCGCTCAACCCATCCTACACTTGTTCTACCTACCTGCTTAATCCAGATCCGCTTTCACGCGCGCGAAGACGTTGCGGAACATCTCCTCGGTCAGGACGCCCGTGTTGGTGTTGTAGCGCGAGCAGTGATAGCTGTCGTAGAGCCTCAGCGGCCCGGCCTGGTGCACGGCGCCGTGGGCGAAGGGCGCCGCCGCCGCGCGCAGGGCGAGAATTTTCAGAAGCGTATCATGCGCAATGCGTCCGAGCGCGACGATGGCACGCAGCCGCGGCATCGCCGCGATCGTCGCCGCGAGAAAGGATCGGCAGGTGTTGATCTCGGCGGGCAGCGGCTTGTTCTGCGGCGGCACGCAGCGCACCGCGTTGCTGATCCGGCAGTCGACCAGGTGCAAGCCATCGTCCGGCCGCGCCGCGTAGCTCCCCGCGGCAAAGCCGTAGCGCAGCAGGGTCGCGTAGAGCAGGTCGCCGGCATAGTCGCCGGTAAATGGCCGCCCGGTGCGGTTGGCGCCCTGCATCCCCGGGGCGAGGCCGACGATCAATAGCCGGGCGTCGGCATCGCCGAACGAAGGGACCGGGGAATTGAACCAGGTGGGTTCGCGACGGCGCGTCGCATTACGGAAGTCGACCAGCCGCGGGCAGAGCGGACAGTCGCGGCCGGGTGCGGTCGGGCGCCCTGCCGCGTCCGCCACGGCGTCTTGCTTGCGCTGCTGCTGGGCCACCAAAACTCCCCCTGCCAATGCGCTTCGGAGATAGCGGGGAGGCCGGCTGTTTGCAACCGAGGGGGCTGTTCCGACGTTCGCAAACGCCGCAAGGCGATACGAACGTCAGAACCGGGACATGAGGGAACGGAGACTGTTCAAAAGGTCTCAATCGTCAAAATCGTCGTCATCGGACCGCTGCTGCGCCATCGCCGGGGTCGTGCTGCGCTGCAGGAACTGCGGCGAGTGATGACGCGGCTCGCGTGGCTCGCGCGGCGCGGGACGCTCCGACGGATCGCGTCCGAGCTTGGACTGCAATTCCATCAGGTCGGTGAAGACGTCGGCCTGGCGGCGCAACTCGTCGGCGATCATCGGCGGCTGGCTCGAGATGGTCGAGATCACGGTGACCCGTACGCCACGACGCTGCATGGCTTCGACCAGCGAACGAAAATCGCCGTCACCCGAGAACAGGATCATCTGATCGATGTGCTCGGCGAGCTCCATCGCGTCGACCGCGAGCTCGATATCCATGTTGCCCTTGACCTTGCGGCGGCCCGAGGCGTCGATGAATTCCTTCGTCGCCTTGGTGACGACGGTGTAACCGTTGTAGTCGAGCCAATCGATCAGGGGACGGATCGACGAATACTCCTGATCCTCGATAATGGCCGTGTAATAGAACGCACGCAGCAGCGTCCCCCGGCTCTGGAACTCCTTGAGCAGGCGCTTATAGTCGATGTCGAAACCGAGCGTTTTGGCCGTGGCATAAAGGTTGGCGCCATCGATGAAGAGCGCAATCTTGTTGGAAGATGATGACATTCAATTCTCGCGTTGTGTTTGCTATCTGTTTTTCTTGGCGCGGCGGCAGGAGGCCGCGCATGTTTTCGTGAGTTGCTGCCAGCATCCGGGTGGATCGGCCTGGTCGGCCGCTAACGCGGCCGGGAAAGGCTCGGCTCAATTAAGATATGTACGTCGGGGCCGCATTGAAGCGTTTTCTTGTCGAAAACCGTATTTTTAGGCAGCCGCAGCCATCGGGTTACTCCGGCGAAACGGGACCGCCAAGGCCGAAAGCGCGTTTTCGCCTTGCTTAATGTCTCCAGGGCCTATAACTAGCGGCCCTAATCCGCATTTTCAGTCCAGCTACCGGAGCGACAGTCGATGGCGCGCGTCACCGTAGAAGATTGCATTGATAAGGTCGACAACAGGTTTGATCTGGTGCTCCTTGCGGCGCATCGCGCCCGCATGATTTCGTCCGGATCACAACTCACAGTTGACCGCGATAACGACAAGAACCCCGTCGTATCCCTGCGCGAGATCGCCGACTCGACGATCTCCCCCGAGGACCTTCGGGAGGAGCTTGTGCATTCGTTGCAGAAATTCGTCGAAGTTGACGAACCAGAACCCGATACCGTGCCTTTGATCGGCTCGGCGGGGGCCAGCGTCGATGCCGACGACACCGAGGTTGCGGTCGAGCGCATGACCGAGGAAGAGCTGCTGAAGGGCCTCGAAGGCCTGGCTCCGCCGGAGGAGCAGCCCGAAGAGGACGAGTGAGCCGGGCTTTCGGCCGCTCCCGAACCTGCATGCAAGGCCCGGATCGTGCTCCGGGCCTTTTGCTTTTTGTTTTCATGGTTACCATGGGTATCTTCCGGTGCCGACGCATCCGCCACAAGGGGGCTGTCCTTGATGTGAGTGGTGCGCCGCCGGAACGGCGGTAGACTGACGACGAAGAGGAGGGCGGTCCGTTCCGGGCCGCCGGCAAAGGCAACACGATGGCGTATTGGCGCAGGAGCCCGCCCCAGATGCAGGCCGCAACCCAAGAGGTTGCGGTGGCGCCGGCGTCCGCCCCGGCGAGGCCGTCAAAACCGCCGCGCTCGCGCATGATGCGGCAGTACGATCTGGTCGAGCGCGTCCGCTCCTACAATCCGGATACGAACGAGGATTTGCTCAACCGGGCGTATGTCTATGCCATGAAGGCGCATGGCGCGCAGACGCGCGCCTCGGGCGATCCCTATTTCTCCCACCCGCTCGAGGTTGCAGCGATCCTGACCAACCTCAAGCTCGACGATGCGACCATCGTGGCGGCGCTGCTGCACGACACCATCGAGGACACCGAGGCGACCCGCGCCGAGATCGACCAGATCTTTGGCGCCGAGATCGGCGCCCTGGTCGAAGGGCTGACCAAGCTGAAGCGGCTCGAGCTGGTGTCGCGGGAGGCCAAGCAGGCCGAGAATCTGCGAAAACTCCTGCTCGCGATCTCGGACGATGTGCGGGTGCTGCTGATCAAGCTCGCCGACCGGTTGCACAACATGCGCACCCTCGAATTCGTGGCGCCGGCCTCGCGGCAGCGCATCGCGGAGGAGACGCTCGACATCTATGCGCCGCTGGCCGGCCGCATGGGCATGCAGGAGATGCGGGAGGAGCTCGAGGAGCTGTCGTTCCGCACCCTCGATCCGGAAGCCCACAATGTGGTGATGCAGCGCCTCGATGCGCTGGCCGAACGCAACCGCAACCTGATCGGCGAGATCGAAAGCCAGCTCTCGACCAATTTTCGCAAGAACGGGCTGAACGCGCGCGTCTATGGCCGGCGCAAGAAGCCGTTTTCGATCTGGATCAAGATGGAGCGCAAGTCGATCGGCTTCGAGCAGCTCT
>Ga0335071_10001095_pt1 | contig 29165 bp, 24 predicted proteins | sample Lox_Sample_15_FD_206724 | JGI IMG/M metagenome (GOLD analysis project Ga0335071, IMG submission 206724) | Soil microbial communities from Loxahatchee National Wildlife Refuge, Florida, United States - Lox_Sample_1.5 | ecosystem: Environmental > Terrestrial > Soil > Wetlands | place: USA...
TCACGCCGCCTGGTGGTCGCAGTTCTGGTCACAGTCGGCCGTCAGGCTGCCTGACACAACCCTCGAGAAGCAGTGGTACATGGAGATGTACAAATTCGGCAGCGCGTCGCGCCGGGGAGCACCCCCCATAACGCTGCAGGCAGTATGGACAGCGGACAACGGCAAGCTTCCTCCCTGGAAGGGAGATTTCCATCACGATCTCAACACCGAGCTGAGCTACTGGCCCGCGTACAGCTCCAATCACCTCCGGGAGGAAACCGCGTTCCTCGACTGGCTGTGGTGGTGCAAACCCGTCGCAGAGCGCTATACGCGGAGATACTTCGGAACGGGAGGGCTCAATTTCCCGGGCGTAACGACGCTCACCGGCGAGCCCATGGGGGGCTGGATACAATACTCCCTTTCCCCGACGCTGTCTGCATGGCTCGCCCAGCACTTCTACCTGCACTGGATGTACAGCCGCGACAGGTCGTTCCTCCGGCGGCGCGCATATCCGTGGATCCGCGAGGTGGCCGTGTACCTGGAATCGGTATCGGCAAAGGACAGTGCGGGGCGCAGGACGATCCCCCTCAGCTCATCCCCGGAAATCAACGATAACCGCGTCGATGCGTGGTTCCGGTCGATGACGAATTATGATGTGGCATTGGTGCGATGGCTGTTCGGAGCGGCGGAGGAACTTGCGCTCGAACTGGGTAAGAGTCGGGACGCTGCGCACTGGAAGATGATCAGGGACGAGTGGCCTTCCCTGGCGGTGGACACAGCCGGCGGAGGACTCCTCGTCGCGCCGGGAGTGCCTCTCAAGGCTTCACACAGACATTTCTCACACCTGATGGCAATTCATCCCCTCGGCCTGCTTGACTGGGACAACGGGGCGGCGGACCGCACAATCATCAGTGCGTCTCTGGAGCACCTGCGGCAGCTCGGGCCGGACTGGTGGTGCGGCTACTCGTGGGCCTGGTACGGAAGCATGTGGGCGCGTGCACGCGACGGGGAGAGGGCCGCGGAGGCACTCCTGACCTTTGCACGCTGTTTCTGCGCCGGGAACACGTTCCACGTGAACGGCGACCAGTCAGGCACAGGGAAGTCGAAGTTCACTTACCGGCCGTTCACGCTGGAGGGGAACTTCGCGTTCGCGGAAGGGGTACAGGAGATGCTCATGCAGAGTCAGCACGGACGGCTCAGAATCTTCCCGGCAGTCCCCGGCGCGTGGAAGGATATCGCCTTCTCGCATCTCCGCGCCGAAGGCGCGCTCGTTGTGTCCTCGGCGATGGAAGGGGGAAGAGTCACGCGCGTGAACATCGCCGCGGAACAGGGGGGACACGTGCGGCTCGCCGACCCGTTCGGGGGGGAGAATTTCACCGTGCACGGTGCGGGGATCGGCGCCGTCACAAGGGAGAACGGCCTGATCGAATTCACGGCCGTTCCGGGCGCACGCGTCGATCTCGCCGCGGAGCGTCGTGCCGGACGGGACCGTTGAGGATCAGTCTTCTGCCAGGCGAGCGCCTGTCTTCCGCACCCAGCGCGGGGCGGCCGCGCCGGCCTGGCTCAGCAGCGTGTTGAGCTGAGCCGCATGGTGCTGCACATGCCGCATGTTGTAGAGCAGCACCTGCGCGACCGTAATCGGCAGCCATTCAAATCCCGAGCGGGCGGCGGCACGCTCTTCGGTCATTCCTCCGATCACCGCCCGGCATTTGTCCCGCCCGTGCCTGAGATACGCGAGGAGCTCCTCCCGGGTGTAGACCCTGTCGGGCATCAGGCCCCGCTCATCCATCTCATCCAGTGTGAACGGTGCGGGGGGGGTGAACCCCCTGTCCGACGCCGAGAGGTACAGGTCGAGATAGAAGAGTGCGTGAAAGGCCGTGTACCAGAACTCCGGCCGGCGCGCGCGATCCCCCCAGAGCGTGTCGGGGCAGGCAACGATCGCGTTTTCAAGCATGTCGATGGACGCGCCGAACTGGGACCAGACGGTTTCTTTCCAGAACGTGTTCATGGCGGTCTTCAGATCTCCGTGGTATTGGTGTGTGTGTCAGTCTCCCGTGGGCTGAATCCCGGCGTTCTCGACCATCAGGATCACAGTCCGCCGCGGGGCACGCGTCCTGTGCCGTATGCCCTTCGGTATCGTCACTCCCTGGCCCGGCTTCAGCTCGAACGTCCTGTCATCCAGGTCGACATACAATGTCCCGTCCACGACGAAAAAGAACTCCTCGTCGTTGTCGTGCTTGTGCCAGTGGTACTCACCCTGGACTATGCCGATCCGGACGACGCTGTCGTTGACCCTGGTCAGCGTCTCGTTGTACCACCGGTCAGTGCACGCCCGGACGATGGCGGGCGTATCGATCAGCTCGAGATGTTTGTATTTCACATCCAGCCGTGTTACATACGGGTATTCCGGACTCATACGCTCCTCCTCCAACAATACACCTGTTCTGACGTACAGCCTCCCCCCTACGGCCTCGTTCTTCGTGCCGCCGCCACGACAGTCCTGAATATCTTCTCATCGCTCACCATCGTCTCGCGCTCAAGCACACGGGAGACGGGCAGAGGGATATCGAGCGACGTCACGCGCAGCACGGGCCCATCAAGCAGCTCAAAGAACCGTTCCATGACGGCGGCGGCAATCGACGCGCCGATGGACTGGCTCGCCGCGGCTTCCTCCGCGACAACGACCGCCCCGGTCTTGCCGAGAGACTTCCGGATCGTCTCGTAGTCGATGCCCGGAAGATCGAGCGTCCGGAGGTCTATCAGCTCGACGGAGACGCCTTCGCCGGCACATTTCGGGAGGAGAATCTCGCAGCGCCCCACCAGGGCGCCGTACGTCAGGAGCGTGACGTCGGTCCCCTCCGCCACCACACGGGCCCTGCCGAGGGGGAAGCAATAGTCCAGATTCCCTTCGGGCACGGAGAAATCCTTCCCGTAGAGCGAATGGTGCTCGATCATCAGCACCGGGTCCCGCGAATGCATCGCCGAGTTGAACAGGCCGATATAGTCCATGCTGTCGGAGGGAGCCACAATGCGCCACCCCGGGAAGAGGCTGTACAGCCCGACGGGGTCCATGGAATGCTGGCCGCCGTAGCCGCACCCGATGGCAACGCGCGTCCTGACCACCAGAGGGAGGTCCGTGGTGTTCCCGTACATGTGGCGCGCTTTCCCGATCTGGTTGAACATCTGGTCGGCCGCCACGAGCGCGAAGTCGGGAAACATGATCTCCACAACGGGCTTCATCCCGGACATCGCCATACCCAGGGCAAGGCCGGTGAACCCTCCCTCCGCAATGGGGGTATTGATGACGCGCCGGGGGAACCTTGCGGCCAGACCCTTCGTCGCACCGTATGCCCCTCCGCCGAAGTTCGCAACGTCCTCCCCGAGCACGACGACCTCCGGATCCCGCTCGAGCCACCTGCCCGTAACGTCGGCGATCGCGTTGGAATAGCGGAGCGGCGTCAGCGCGCTGAAGTCTTCACGGGAGGAGAACGTGATCCCCGTCCACTCTCTCCCGTCGCTTCGGAGACCTGTTGCGACTCCCGCAACGTCGGGCCACAGCTCCGGCCTCACGCTGCGCGGCGTCCCCGGCACCGTGCACCTGTCGACTGCGCGGGCAACAGACTCCCTGGCCCGCGTTTCCACGGTTCGGATCTCCGCAGCGGAGAGCACACCCGCCTTCCCGAGCGCACGGGGGAACGTCACAATCACCTCGCGCTCCCTGGATTTGGACTCTTCCTCCTTCGTCCTGTACCCGAACGCGCTCCCGGGCTGGTCCCCCGCGTGGTGATATCGCCTGTAGCAGCGGGCTTCGATCAGGCAGGGACCCGCACCGGCCCGGATATCGGCGGCTGCCGCGGACACGAGTCCGTATATGCCCGCGATGTCGCTGCCGTCAACCCTGTAGCCTTTCATCCCGAACGACGCCGCGCGGACGTAGAGGTCCTCCACTGCGCTGGCCTGGCGCAGGGGCGTCGCTACCGCGTAGGCATTGTTCTCGATGAAACAGATCAGGGGTAGCTTCCAGAGCCCCGCCAGGTTACAGGCCTCGTGGAACGACCCGATGTTCGTCGCGCCGTCGCCGAAGAAGCAGACGACGACGTTTCCCGTCGACCGGAATTTGTGGGCAAATGCCGCCCCCGCGGCAAGCGGTATGCCCCCTCCGACAATCGGGTTGGACCCGAGAAACCCGGCTTCCGCATAGCGGAGGTGCATCGAGCCGCCCCTGCCGGCGCAGTAGCCGCGGGCCAGCCCCATGATCTCCGCCATCGTTCGCTCCACCGCCTCGTCCGCGGCCGGGGGAAGGGCATCGTGCGCCGGGTTCCAAGAGACGTCTGTCACGTGCTGGAGCGCCTTGGAAAGAAACTCGTGGTGCGAGCGGTACGTCGCCACGACGCTGTCCGACGGCCGGAGTGCGGCAATTACGCCGGCAGCAACCGCTTCCTGCCCCACGCTTGTGTGGACAGGACCCCAGACACAGTCGTCGGCTTTCAGCTTCAGCAGCGCGTGCTCGAATTCGTTGATGAGGCAGACGTCGAACAGCATCCGGGCGGCGCGGAGGGGCTCCAGGGCGGCGATATCGCCCTCCTCCGAGCGCCATTCTTCGAATACTGCGTCACAACTCAATCGTGTCGTTTTCATCGTCAGTCCATGATAAACCCGCCGTTCACGTCGAGGATCTCGCCGGTGATATAACGCGAGCGCCCGGAGGCGAGGAACAGGATGGCTTCGGCAATCTCCTCCGGCTCGCCGTACCTCCTGAACGGGATCTTCGCGGCAAACTCCCTGTTGGCCTTCTCCCCCCACTCGTCCGTCATCGGCGTCCGCGTCGGCCCGGGGCACACCGCGTTCACATTGATCCCGAACGGCGCGGCCTGCAGTGCGAGGCTCTTTGTGAATGAGATCACCCCCGCTTTGCTCGCGGCATAATGCGCACCGACGACGAGACCCCCGATCTTCGCCGAAGCCGAGGACATGTTGATGATCTTTCCCGACCGGCGGGTCTGCATATGCCTGAACGCCTCGCGAGAGAGAAGGAACACGCTCCGGAGGTTCACCGCGAGCACACGATCCCAGTCCGCCGCCGTGATGTCGATAATCGGCGTGGTTCTTGAAATCGCGGCGTTGTTGACCAGGATATCGAGTCCCCCGAACTCCTGCACGGTGGAGCCGATGAACCCGATAATGGCCTGCTCGTCGGAAACGTCGAGCGCGCGGGCCGCCGCCTTTCCCCCCTGCGCCTGTATCTCCGACGCGACCCGTTCCACTTCCTCTTTCCGGAGGTCGGCGAGGACGACCGTCGCGCCTTCCCGGGCAAACAGCCGGGCCGCGGCACCTCCGATCGCTCCCGCCGCGCCGGTGATCACGGCCACTGTGTCGTTCAGTTCCATCGTTCGTCATCGCTCCTGTATGAGAGGAAGTGTTTCTGAGGCGCGCCGGAGCACGGCGACGCTCGCCTGAGGCCCTGTGCGCCGGAAGGCCATTGCAAGCGCTGATTGCGGATCCGGGGCGTGGGAGAGATGAACGTCCCGGAGCACGTCGGGCGCGATGCCGTCTGTCACCAGTATGCACTCGACGTTCTTTTCGAACGTCGCCTCCGCCACCTGTATCATGTGTACCGCGGCGACGCGGTGGGGGAACGCCCCCTGTGCCACCAGCCCGAGAATCTCCTTCTTCGGCCTGTACCCCACGCGCCGGATCACGTCCCCGTGCGTTGCGGAAAGTCCCTCCGTGCACGGGGAAACGATGATCACCGCGCCGCCGTCGCGCACCGCAAGCGCAGCGTTGTCGAGCGCCTTGTTCACCTGCCAGAACTCGATGTCGAACGGATACCCGTCTGCAACGACAATGTCGGCCCTGGCAGGAAGCCTCACGGTGTGGGCTTCCATGGCCCGCGCGATGAGGCTCCTGTGCGCTTCGACCGGGTGGCCGTACACGGCGCCGCAGATCCTCCCTTCCCCGTCCAGCACTACGTTGAGTATCGCGTCCAGGCCCGCGGCCAGCGCGGAATTGTCAATGGCCGTGCGGATGGGATTGTCCCGTCTGCCGATCACGTCTTCTGCAGGGAGATCAACGCGCACCCAGTGGAAATCCGCGCTCGTCTTCGGTCCGCAGAGACCGGGGATGATGATGTTGCACCCTCCGGTGAACCCGCACACATCCATCGGCATGATCTGGCCGAGCCCGATGATGAAATCGAACTCACGCATTTTCCTGTTCACCCACACGTCGATCCCCGGTGGGACGCGCCCCGCGAAATAGAGGTTGTCGGGATCCGTCCACTCGTGGTTCGTCACGCGGAACCGTTCGACGATTTCCCCGCCGAGCTTCTCACGCATTTCCTCCCGGGTCATGAGACGATGGGAGCCGAGCGCCATGATGATCTCGACGGCGCTATCCGGAATCCCGGCCGCGGCGATCGCGGCGAGGACCGGGGGGAGCATTATCCGGACGGGGGTGGGCCTGTGGTGGTCGTCCGAAACGATGAGGACGTTCCGCTTCCCCTTCAGCGCATCGGTGAGTGAGGGCGCGCCGACCGGAGCGGCAAGCGCCGAGGAGAGGATCTCGTCTCCGGACCGGGAAGCGCCGAGGGCGGGAGGAGCGAACACACCCATCAGGTTGCGGTCGGGAATCTCGAGCGGCGGAACGCCGGGATAGGGAAACCGGACAACTGACATGGTCGGCGGCAATCCCCTCTTCAGTCTGATCCAGCGAACTGGCTCGCGCTGCCCAGGCCCTCGCTCCCCAGGCCCTGGTAGCCGCCGTCCACGGGAAGGTCCGCCCCCGTAATGAACGAGGCGTCGTCGCTCAGGAGGAAGAGGATCGCGGCGGCCACCTCGACGGTTTCGCCGAGGCGCCTGAGCATGTGGAAGTCTCCCCAGACAGGCTCCCACTTCTTCCTGTCGCCCCCCGCCGCTTTCTCGACCTCGCGCGTCCAGATCCATCCCGGGCTGACGCTGTTGACGCGGATGCCGAAGCGGGCAAGGTCCAGCGCCATGCAGCGCGTGAGATTCTGTACGGCGCCTTTCGCGCTGTTGTACGTCCAGCGGTCCGGCTGCGCGATCCGCGCCGAGATGCTGGAGACATTCACGATCGCGCCGCCGCCCGCCAGCTTCATCGGGGTTGCCGCCTTCGCACCCATCGTGGCGTATGCAATCGGGCCTACGCCGTACGTGCGTTCCCAGTCGGCGCGCGACGCATCCTTCCCCTTCGCGACGAATGAGAACGCGTTGTTGACCAGAAAGTCGATTTTCTTCCAGCGCTGCACGGTCTCATCCACGATGCGCGCGCAGAAGCTCTCCTCCGCCATGTCACCGGTGAGCCCCAGGACGTCGAATCCCTCCTTCGCCATTGCCCGCTCCACGGCGGCGGTGAGTTCCGGCTCGATTCCTGAAAACGCAACGGAGGCCCCCTCGCGGCACAACTCTCTCAGCGTCGCCAGTCCGATGCCCGCCGATCCTCCCGTGACAACCGCGACCTTCCCCCGGAACCTGCCGGCGTAGGGCACTCTCTCCTTCATGGGCGTACTCCCCCGTGTGTTCCCGCCAGGCGTTCCGGCACGAGCGGATCGTAAAGGGGAAGAAGTATGTCGGCCTCTTTCCTGATGCGCTCGTATGCCCTCATGCATTCCTCGAGGCTCTCCATGATACCGAGCGGCACCGAGTTCTCGACGTTCGCGTACTTGAAGAACGAATCCGATGCCAGGACCTTCCCCCTGGCCGTGTCGATCACGTACGCCATCGATGAGCGGTGGTGGACGCCTGTCCAGAACGCCCTGATGCCCGGCAGGACCTCGTCCTCGTCTTCCAGCAGCCGCAGCCGGTCGGGAGCGGTGACGACGAGATAGTGGAGCACATCGTCCGGTATGCGCAGCTTCCGCGGGATGTGCATGTGATACTTCGGTGCATGAAAATCCTCGATCCAGCCCCTCTTCGACAGGCAGATCTCCGCATTCGTGAACATGTGGATGTTCCCCGTCGCGTATGCCTGGAGGGGCGTGATGAGCACCATGTCGATCTGCGAGGGCTTCAGACCTATACGCGCAAGGGCGGCGTCAGGGCGCTCGGCGTCCTGCCGCACCATCTGCGAGCGTTCGTCGATCGCAGCCTTCCACGCGGCGTTGAGGGGCCCGAGATCGGCGGGCGGGCCCGTATTGATGATGATGTTCTTCCCCCCGCCGCGGACCACCACCATCCAGAAGTTGAGCGTTTCCCAGGTGTCCCAGTGGCTCATCCAGTAGACTTCCGGACCCGGCACCTGGCATTGACCCATCTTGAGAACCTGGACGTCATAGTTCATGGCTGTGCCCTTCCTGCAGTGGTGAGCCTGGGAGATGAGGGAAGACGAACCGACCTAATGTATGGGGAGGGCTATGCAAATGTCAAGGCGTGATCTCACTGCGTTCCACCGGTGGCACGAGCGTGCCGCACCGCAAGTGTGTCGATTTCGTACTCGTGCCACGTCGAGAATCCTCTGCCGACGAAGTACCCGGCAACGGCCCCTGCGGCCGCACCCACATAGATTGGCCCATCCGGGGGATTGACGGGATGAGCGCCCCCGGATTGCGCCTGCGGGAGCGCTGCACCGAAGCCGACAGCCGCCCCGAAGCACGTCCCACACACGGCACCGACCATTTCGGGAAACAGGTGGTGCGGTTCGCTGATGCGCGCCAGATCGGCCGTGGCGCAACCTGCCGGATCGAGATTCTGCTCAGCGCACCACCAGACGCTGTCGCGCGTCGCGCGCACCAGGAATCCTTCCCGGACCTTTCCGTCGCGGAGGGCAAGCGCTACCCGCGTGCCGGCACACTGATCGATCAGACGATTGTACGACGTGTGCGCGGGGAGCCATGGATACTCCTGCTCCGAGTCGGAGAGGACCGACGATGTGGTGCACCCGCACAACGCCGTGGAGAGAAGCGCGACCAGGAGTGCGGCAGCGGCATACAACGATCCCTTCCACGGCGTACGTGCGCCCGTCTCCCTCATCAGGCGGTAGTTGATGCGCGCGAGGCCGAGGCAGAAGATGAGCGGGAGGATCGCACCGAGCGAAACGACGAGCGGATCCCAACTCCCCATCCGGAGGACTCTGCGCGTCTCAAGCGCGGAAAGGAGCACCGTGACCATGCCGACGACGAGAAATCCCAGTCCGGTGGATTTCAGAAGCGCCAGGAGAACAGAGCGCATGCCAGGCGCAAGCGAGTCCCAGTCGACTCCCGATGCCGTCTCGTGGAAGGGAAGCAGTCTCCCCGAAGAGAGGCTCTTTCGGGCCATGAGAAGCGCAATGACGCCGGCGAACAAGTAGATGAGAGATGCGATAGCATGGGCAATGATCGACATGGCTTTCTCTCTCCTTCAGGGATTTCGAATTTCAATGACACGTTGCGCCGAAACTGTCTGCACGCGCTTCCTGTAACCGAGCGCTATGTCAGGGGAACCTGCACAGTCATCGTGCAGTGCCCGCGTCCCCCCGCACCATCGGCAAACGTCACGTCGAAGCCCAGCGCGTACCCGCCCCCCGGCGGAGGGTGGCTGAGACGCATCCAGCCGGAATCCCTCCGCCTGAGAAGCTTCACGGGATAGATCTCGGCGTTCACGCCGCCTCCCGCCGACACCGCCAGGTCGCTCACCTCGTCTCCCTCGTTCACGAAGTAGCAGGTCAGCACCTCCACCGACTTCTGGACTCTCAGGATGCGGAGCTTCAGATGCCGGGGCGCAGCGGCTGCGGGGGCAGGCGTGACCGCCGGGACCGGCGGAGGCGCGGGAGCACTCGCCGCAACGGACGGAGGGAGAACGGCGTTTGCTGGAGGAGCAGAATCTTCCGCCGGAAGCTCCTCCACCTCAGCAGCGCCGCCGGTCCAGAGGTCATGTATCTCCTGGCTGTGTTTCCGGGCAACCTCGTTCCGCTCGTGCAGTCGGGCAGGGGGTGCCAGCCTGTGGTCCGTCATCTCCGCAAGGCGGTTCTCGAGGTGGATATCCGATTCGAGTGTCTCCGTCTCCGCACGGCCGGCGATGACATCGGGAAGCGTCGGGTCGAACATCGCGGCCCATTCCAGCTTGATCACGACCCAGCCGGCAATCATGCCCGCGGCGAACCCGCCGAGATGGGCCCAGTATGCCGTGCCGCCCGATCCCGTCAGTATCCCGAACACATCGAACACAAACCAGAGAGAGATCATCCAGAACGCCTTCAGCGAGAATGTCCCCACTTTCGCAAGCCCCACGAAGGGGATAAAGAAGACATATGCACAATTCAACCTGCTGACCGGAAAGAGGACGAGCGACATCCCCATCACGCCGTTGATGGCGCCGCTGGCGCCGATCGCAGGCTGCGCGCTGAATGCCAGGTGCATCGCCGAAGCGCACATGCCGAGGAGCAGGTACAGTGCCGGATACGCGGCGTTCCCGACGGACGCACAGACCGCGTTCCCGAACACCCACAGGAAGATCATGTTGCCGATGATGTGGAGGAAGCCGCCGTGCAGGAACATGGATCCGATCATCTCCCCGATGTCCCAGTCGCGCAAAACGAACTCCTTCAGGAACATCGCGGCGTCCCAGTCAAACATCTGGAAACCGAAGACGACGACCGTGAGGGCGATAATCACCCAGTTCACCCACGGGAGCTTCGTGGATGTGATTGACAGACGGTAAGGGAACAACAGCATGTCGGCGGCGCCTATCGCTTGATGAGCTCAATATCGCGTTCAGCAACCAGAGACTCAACACGTTTTCTGTCCGTGACGCTCACAACCAGCCTGTACCTGCCGGGGGGCACGGTACCAACGTCAATCCGATAGAACTCGTCGGCCATCTCGTCGCTCCCGATCCTCTCCCGGGTGGAGATGACAATGCCCCTCTCTGGTGCTGTTTCCCCTTCGGGGATCAGGACGCACCGGGTGGCGTACGACGTTGCGCCCATTGCGTCGGCCACGAGATGGTAAATGTGAAAATAGACCAGCAGGGGCTCCGTCCGCACGTGCGCTCTGAACGGGCTCTGCGCAACCCTGAGCCCGTCGATCTCGAGCGCTCCCTGTTCGGTCGACGGTTCAAGAAACTGTACCGAGCTGACCTGCAGCCGGGGAAGGGAGAAATCGGGCACCCGGAGCGGCTCATGCCATGTGCCGATTCTGCCCCCCACCAGGGTGCGTACGTGCATTGCCACGGCATACGAATCGGGCGGAACTATGCACCGGATCAGGTGCAGGCGAACAGCGGCGGGCCTGCCGGAGACGCTTACCTGCAGCGTATCAACCTTCGAGACTTCGCGGCGAGAAGCAGCACCAGTCAGCGAAAAACCGATTTCCAACGGTACCGTTTCCACGGACCACGGGATGTCGACCGGCAGGGCAGCCCGGGGAATTGCATAGCTGACATCGACAAGCGATCGGCCTTCCGGTGCTCGAAAGACGTCGACATGGTGAGGGAACTGGAAGATCTGCCGTTTGTTTTCCCAGGTCAACTTCTCGGTCGAGAGCGCATACTGGACCGCCTCCCTCGCGTCGTTCTTCAGCTGAGCCTGGAGCAGAACCCGGGAGATCGCAGGTTCCGAAAACAACTCCTGGTACCGTACATCCCAGATCCCGAGCGCGTCCAGCATCGCGTCGAGTGACGGGAGGGGGACGAATCGCCAGTTATTGCCGACCGCGTTGTGCATCTGGAAATGGAAAATCATCCGGGGAGACTCGGGCGTGGATTCGTAGAGCCAGGATTCGAAGGAATCCCCGTACGAGAAGGACGTCACCCCTAACGGGATCCCCAGCGTGGGGCTTGAACATGGAGAGTATCCCTCGCGGATGATGTCGTCCGGCGGACCCTGCCGGATGTACACCAGTCCCATGTCGTTGAACTCGTCATTCAGAGCAAACGCCCGGGGGAATCGGAGCTCATTCTGCCTGTCGGGGTTGTTGAACCACGTCCGGGCCCCGTAGTATTCGAAGTGCTGCTCAGCGTAGACGATGCGCCGGATGTGCTCCAGAAGCCGCAGGTTGGTTCGGAGCGCGGGCGAAGGGTCCCTGAAATTCCAGAACGCGCGGAAAAAGTCCCTCTGGGGCCCCACGGAATCGAGGCCTGCAAAGTGTGCGAGCTCCCAGTCCGACACGATGTATTTCAGGTCGTCGAAGAGGATCGCCGCCCCGAGTCGGGAGTCCAGCCCCTCGATCGCCGCCCGGTACTCCCGATCCGCGCCCGGGAGGTCCCCGTCGCTGAATCGGACACGGGCAAGCGAAAGACGCACCGCCTGCGGCGACACGTCGCCCGGACGGGCCAGGAGCGATTCCAGCAGAGGTCGTGCACCTGCCAGGTTGCCACTGCGCCGAAGAGTTTCCGCCCGGTAGAGGAGGGGCATTGACCCGGGCAGCGTCGAGAGCCAGTCCGCAAAGTGCGCGGAATCTTCTTCCGCCATGAACGCGCGGAAGAGCCTGTACATGCCCACTTGCGGAGCGACCAGATCCGGCCTTTGTCGGATCTGCGCGGCGTTCGTATTCACAGCCCCGGCCCAGTCCCCTTCGTATCGAAGGAGCAGAGCATACTGATAGAGGACGTCCCTGAACGAAGAATCCCTGTCGACGATCCACCGGAACTCTTTTCGCGACTTTCCCCAGTGCCCGAACCGGGAGGGGTTCCCCGCTGAATGCTCACGGAACGCAAACGCACCGAGCTCCCGGTGTGCAACTGCCGCCGTGTAGCGGGCGGCGAAGTTGCCGGTGTCGACAGCGACCACCTTTTCGGCGCACACAAGCGCATCGTCCCACTGCCGCTCCGCAAGGAGTGAATCCGCCAAACGAAGCATCGCGGACACCTGCGCGGTCGTCCCCGGTGAGCGCGCGACTTCGTCATGCGCACACGACAACGCCAGCGCCCCGCCGACAATCACACACAGAATATCGCGTTTCATGGCATTTCCTCCGGAACATAGTCGAGTGGAAGAAGACTTCCCGCTCTGTCTTCAGCCCACCTGCCCCCGACACTCAGCGAGAGCGGGATCGCGAGCCCACCCGATGAATCAACCAGCGCATACGGACCTTGCACGCGGACAAAAGCGTGATTCCAGCCGTAGGCGAGCGCGTCGACACGCAACCACCGCGGGAACCTCCATTCCAGGCTCCGCGTCCCCGCATGGGGAACCAGGTGCACGGAATCCCCCGCGATCACGCGCCATCGCTCGTTGTACTGAAGCCTCTCACCTGATCGCAGCTCAAAGCCCTCCTGCTCGACCCGTCGGTTGATACAGGCCCGCAGAAAGTGCATCAGGGAACCGTGATAGAGGTGACGCCTGTGTGATTCCCACTCCACGCGTTCATCGGGAGATTCAGGTGTCAGCTCCTTGAACAGCATGTGGACTGACCACTGGCCGAGGTCTGCCGTCACATCCCATTCGAACCTGCAGATAATACCACACATCAGATACCCGAGGACATCGTTCTCCATCCAGAGGAGGCTATCGGATGACGCGTACAGCGTGTCCCCCCGCCGCGTGAACTCGATCACCCACGGGTTCAGCAGGCGGCACCCTTCAGAGCATTCGCCGGCACCGATGAACGCCTTTTGAAAGGCCGCAAGATCCCGCTCCCACGCCGTCTTCCGCTCACCCGGCACCACGACCTGATCCTGCTCGATAAGGCGGGGGTCAAGCTGGACGGTCATCGCGACGGAGTCCCCTCCGTCAAGCTGGAGATGGAACACCCGTGTATCGTAGCCAACAAGGGACACGACAAGGTCAAAGCTTCCCGTGACGGCCGCCTGCAGCATAAACCGCCCATCGGGCGCCGAACTCGTCCCAATCGTCGTTCGAGCGAGAAACACGATCGAATTCTCCAGGGGGCAATGTGTCCTGCCGTCCTCCACTCGCCCGGCGATGATCGCAGCAGCATGCCGCCGGAGCCTGTCGGGTCTGGTCACCAGGTACTGCTCGCCGATTCGCGTCCACAGGAGCCCCGTCCCGGCCAGAACGGAATCGAGCGCCCCGGAAGCCGGGCAGACATCGCACACGGCGTTCGCCATTTTGCCGTCGACGTCGGAGTCGACATACACCACCGCAACTCCGTACCTGTTCATCACGTGCCGGAGCGCGTCCCGCAGGGGAAGGCCGCGGTCATTGGCCCTCGTGTGCGTGGAATCACCTGACGCAAGTGCGCACGTACCCGCAAGAAGTGCCGCGGCGACAACGGGTGCCAGCAAAGTCCTAGTAGACAGCATAACCATCGCCTTCGCACCTGACGCGCATCCCCGTCAGGCTGGACAGGACCAGGAGCACCTGGTCCGCGTTTTTCCCTGTCAGAACGCCGGTCACGCGGAGCGAATCCGGAGTTCCGGCTGCAACGACGATCCTGATGCCGAGCTGGCGCGTCAGCTCCCGGCAGACCGACCGAAGATCAGCGTGTGAGAGTGTCATGGTCCCGCCCATCCAGACCGGGACATCGTGAGGAATGCTCCTCCCGGGCATGTTTCCTGTCCCGCCGCGTGTGCAGAGGAGGTACTCTCCCGCGTGCAGGGTGACGGCGCTGTCATCGGCACACCGGCTTGCCCTGATGGAAACCACGCCGCGGCTCACCGCCACGTACAGCGCGGTGTCGCAGCGGACGTCAAACCGGGTGCCGACAACCCGCACCGACCCGAGGGGAGTTTCAACGATGAACGCGCTTGCCCGGCGGGTGACATCGAAATACGCCTCTCCGTCCAGATCCGCCCGCCTCACTGTTCCCAGAAGTCCGCCGTGATACGACAACGAGCTGCTTCGTGCGAGCGTCACGACGGTGCTGTCGGGGAGGGTGACCGTGGCGGGACCACGTTCATCCGCACTGTACGTGACGGGCCGGACACGAAGGCCGATCACGCAGGCGACCAGCACCGCCGCCGCGCAGGCAGAACTCAGGACCGGCCGTGCAACGACCGGACGAATGAGCCGCAACAGAATCTCCCCCGCCGGGCGTCGTGCAGCCGGTGCCGAGGCAAGTGTCGACTCCCTGATGCTCCTCCACGCTTCGTTCTCATCGGGAGGCGCCGGCACCGGAGACCCGGCGGATGCTTCCCACAACCGTCGCAACTGTTCATATTCATCCCGCGACGGAGTATCCTGCTGCACGTCCGCGGGCAGCCGCGTGCGGGCAGCCTCGAGCCGCTGGAAGAACCTGTTCATGACTGTAGTACGATCGAGTTGGAGAAATCACTCAAGGGGAGGGAGGTGCTTCCGGAGAATTTTGAGAGCACGGTAGAGTTGATCTTCGACGGCTTTTCTTGATATTTTCAGCAGTTCTGCGATCTCGCCGTTGTCCCTTCCTTCGACGCGGCTCAAAACGAAGATCATGCGGCACATGTCGCTCATGTACCGGTCCGTAATTGCCGATATTCGTTCCTCAAGCAGTGATGCGTCAACTGATTTGTCAGGATCGTCCTTCTGCGGGTCGGCCGATGCGAGCACATCGTCACGATGTTTCTGCTCGATCTGTGCGTGTTTGTACTGATCCCTGAGGAGATTGCCTGCGATTGTGACGAGGAGAGGGAGAAGAGGACGGCGCGGGATCAGCCGCGAACGGGATTGCCACAACCGGACAAATGCGTCCTGAGCAATGTCACCGGCAAGTCCGGCATCACGGCACCTGTACCAGACGTAGCGAAACAGGGTTGCGTGGTATTTTCGAAAGACGATCTCGAACGCGCCGCTGTCCGAGTTCCTGACCGCGTCGATGAGGGAGGATTCGTCTTCCGCAGGGCTATCTGGCAATTGCCTTCTCCAGCCCGGCAGCGACGACGCGCCGGAACATGAGCCCGTGACCGGCGTCATTGGGATGGAATCCGTCGCCGCTGTCGAATTCGGGCCGCAGGCCCCCATCCGCATCGGCAAAATCGGACCAGAAGTCGATCAGGCGGCCGGTGGCACCGAACCGGGCAACCAGTGAATCACGTGCAGCGGCAAGCTCGCGGCGCATCGCGGACGCCGCAAATCGGCGGGGTTGCGTCGTGGCTATCCAGAGTGGAACACCGCGCGCCGCCGCAAATGCGGAGAGCGTGTCGTAATTCGCCATCTGTTCATGAATCGAATACCCGCACGCGACATCCTCCGATGTCACGCTGAGAATGATAGCGAGCGGATGAAACTCCATGGCGGTGCAGATGTTGTTCCCCAGGTCGGGGGATGCCCTCCCCGGCGGCGGGGTGTGGCCGTCGGGCATCAGACGGCAGGTGGTATAGTCGTCGACCGCGAGATTGACGATGCGCGCGGTCGCGTCGATGTGCCCGATGTAACGGTCGAACCTCCCAGCCCAGGTGCTGTCAGTGCTTTCCGCGCCCGACCCGCGTGCAACGGACGAACCGATGACGACGATGAGACGATGCCCGGAGATCGCCGACCCCCCGCAGGCTCTCATGTCGCGCACGAGCAGGCTGTGGTCGTTCCCGTCGGCTGAATCCTGTCCGAAGAAGACGCACTTCACACGGCTCACATCGATGCCGCGGGCGACCTCCCGAAACGCGTGGGAGGGGATGGCCACGGTCACCCACCGGCCCACCGGGATGCTCTCCGCGAATGTGCCGAGCCTGAGATACCCCGAGTGCCAGTTGTGTATGTCCTCCAGAGAGACCGAGGGAAGCTCCCCCGCAGCGATCGGGGCGGGGGCACGCAGCGTCAGTCTCAGCGAATCCCGCAGCGTAAGGTCAAACGGCAGCCAGCCCGGAGAAGCAACAGCAGCTCCCCACGCACCCCCCTTTTTCGAATTCCAGCGGAGACTGAGGCCCGTCACACCTCCCCCCGCGGGCAGCGTGTCCACGGAAAGCTTCTCGTGTTCCAGGACGAGGCGACTCGGATCCACCATGAACCCCCAGCTCGGATCATAGACTCCGGCAGGTTCATGACCGCTGAAGATAACATGATCCTGTGCGCGAGCGCCAACCATGCAGAAGAGGACCAGCGCAGACGCAACCCCGCGTGCACGATTCACGGTCAGTGACCCTCCCCCGCAGCAGGATGCGGCTGCCGATGCTGGGCAAGAAACCAGCGGTAGAGCTCGGGGTCGCCATATGCCGAATCCCAGGAGTTGTGACCCACGCCGGGGTATGCGGTAAACCGTACGTTTCCCCCGCAGGCTTTCAGTGCCGTCACCATTTCTTCCGAATTCTCAATCGGGACGATATTGTCCTTCGCCCCGTGGAACACCCAGACGGGAATATCCCGAAGCGCACAGACCGCATCAGGGTTCCCGCCGCCGCAGACCGGAGCTATTGCAGCGAACGCGCCTGGCAGCTCGAGCGCGAGTTCCCATGTCGCGAACCCCCCCATGCTCAGGCCGGTGAGGTACACCCTGTCCGTATCGATCTGGTACCGGCGGACAACATCCTCAAGGAGCATCCGTATGGTCGACGGCGCCCATGACTGTCCGTCCGATCGCTGCGGTGAGAGAATCACGAACGGGAGATCCTGATGTTGACCGACGATCTTCGGCGGGCCGTTTCGCGTCACTGCCTCGAGATCAGTACCGGATTCGCCGGAGCCGTGGAGAAAGACGATGAGAGGCCAGCGCTGGGTGCTCTCCGGATAGTCCTTTGGCAGATAGAGCAGATAGCCGACGTTCACAGTGGTCGTGACCTGCCGCGTCATTCTGTGCCGGGTTTGACCGGGAGCGGCGTCGGAAAGATCACGGACGGAGGAGCAGGAGAGGAAGAAAGGGAGAAGGGCAAGGGTCAGGTATTTCATCTTTCGCTCGGCTTAGATTGCCCCGCCTGCGGCGGGACGCAGAGAGCGCGCTTCGTCGCTGAGGAGCGCTCCTCGCAATGACAGGGCGCGCGAGATTGCTTCGCCTGAGAAGCGGCTCGCAATGACAGAGATGAAGCGCTCCTCGCAATGACAGGGGTGGAGCGCGGCTCGCGATGACGGGTCAGGAACTCAAAGAGCTTTGGGGCGGGAGAGCTGGGAGGCAAAGAGGCGGGACGCCTTGTCGATGTCGAGGTCGGCCTTGGGAAAGTGCACGGCGTTGAACTTTTCCACCATGGGCTTCAGCGTCTCGAATGTCTCCCCGGAGCAGAAGATGATCGGGGTTTCCCTGTTTGCCCCCTCGCGCCGCGCGAGCTGGAGCAGGGCGATGCCGGGCAGATGCCCCTTGATGTCCTTGTCCTTGAAGTCGTTGTCGACAAGAATCAGGTCGAACTTCTCGGCCTTGATCTTTGCCCAGGCCTCGACGCTGTCGTCCGCTTCGACGACGGTACAGCGATCTTTCAGAATCTCCGCGGCGGCATCAAGTGCGAGCTTATGGGATTTTCTGACATCTTCGTCATCGTCGGCAACGAGGACTTTCTTCGGCATGCGTGTTCCCTGTGCTGTCGTGTTCCCTGTCGATCCGGGATAATCTTACCGAGCGTCCGCCACAAATGCAACTTCGGGGCTCACTCCAGCATGAGCTGGAGGAGGTGGACGTCCAGGAGTCTTCCGAACTTGCGGCCGACCTCCCTCATCGTGCCCACGTTTCTGAACCCGAATCGCGCGTGGAGCCGGAGGCTGGCAGCGCTCTCCCCCGCCACCCGGGCCAGGAGCGTGTGGAATTTGTGCTGTTTTGCAGCAGCAATGAGCCCTTCGTACAGTCTGCCCCCGACGCCCCGTCCCCGGTACTGCGAACCGACATACACGGAGGTTTCGGCGGTGTCGTCATACGCCGTCCTGTCCGACCAGCGGCTGAGCGACGCCCACCCGGCAATGCGCCCGTCGACCTCGGCCACGAGGACCGCAAACCTGCCGCCGTGGGAGCGGAACCACTCGAGCCGGTCCGCAGCAGTCCTGGGTTCAGTGTCGAACGTGGCCGTCGTCGTCAGAATGGCCTCGTTATAGATGTCCGTGATGGCCTCCAGGTCACCCTGGAGGGCCGGCCTCACCGCAATGGAAGTGTCCGTTGCCCCTCCTATTCCCTGAGACCGGTCATCGCGATCCCGCGGACGAACCACCTCTGCCCCGCCACAAACAGGACCAGGATGGGGAGCACGCTCAGCACAGAGCCCGCCATCAGCAGGTCGTACCGCGTCGTCATCGCACCCGACTGGAGGTTCGCCAGCCCGATTGTCAGCGTCGCCTTTTCCACGCTGGAGAGGTAGATGACGGGACCGAGCAGGTCGTTCCAGTATGCCATGAACGTGAAGAGCGCCAGCGTGACAAGCGCGGGCCGTGAGAGGGGCAGGACGATCGTCCAGAATATCCTGAACCTCCCGCAGCCGTCAATCCGCGCGGCATCCTCCAGGTCGACGGGAATCGTCGCGAAAAACTGGCGCAGGAGGAACGTCCCGAACGCGCCGCCGAAGAACGCGGGGACGATCAGCGCGTAGAGCGTGTCGATCCACCCGAGGAACCGCATGATGAGAAACACGGGAATCATGGTCACCTGCGGGGGAATCATCATCGTTGCCAGGAGCGCGAAATAGAGGAACGACCGGCCCCGGAACCTCATCCTGGCGAAGGCGTACGCGGCCAGCGCACAGCTCACGAGCTGCCCGCACGTGGCGCTCACGGCAATCGTGAAGCTGTTCAGGAACATCCTCCCCAGCGGGAGAACGTCCATGATCGCCCGGTAGTTCTTCAGCGTGAACCCGGGCGGCAGCCACCGGGGAGGATACCGGAAAATGTCGGACTGATCCATCATGGACGTGGAGACCATCCAGAGGAACGGGCCGACCATGAGCATCGCCACGGCGCCCAGCAGCAGGTAGCGGAAGAGTGTCCGGACGCGCCTACCCATAGTACACCCACCTCCGCTGCAGCCGGAACTGAAGCAGCGTCACGCCGAACAGGAGGGCAAACAGGACGTACGACACCGCCGCCGCCCTGCCCATCTGGAAGAACTGGAACGCGTTCTGGTAGACATAGTAGCTGAGCGTCACGGTGGAGTTTGCGGGCCCCCCCTTGGTCAGCACATACGTCTGCTCGAACACCTGGAACGCGTTAATGAGCGTGATGACAAGAACGAAGAAGGTCGTCGGGGAGAGGAGCGGCAGCGTGATGTGGCGGAACCGCCGCCAGGCGCCCGCACCGTCGAGCGTGGCCGCGTGGTAGAGATCCGCGGGGATGTTCTGCAGCCCCGCCAGGAAAATCACCATCGAGTAGCCCAGTCCCTTCCACACGGTCACGATGACCATCGCGGGGAGCGCCCAGGTCGTATCGTCCAGCCAGGCGGGTCCCTGGATGCCGAACAGGAGGTGGAGGAGCGTGTTGAGGAGCCCGTAGCGCGGATTGAAGATCCAGCTCCAGACGAGCGCAACCGCGATCATCGAGGAGACGACGGGGAGGAAATAGACGGTGCGGAAGAACGCAATCCCGCGGAGCCCCGCATTTACCAGGAGCGCGAGCGCGAGAGCCGCCAGCACGGAGGAAGGAACGGCGAGGACGGCAAACGTGAGCGTGTGGCGCACGACTTCCCAGAAGAAGTCGGAATGCACGAGGCTCACGTAATTGTCCCACCCGATCCACCGCGGAGGAGTGACGATGTCCCACTGCGTGAAGCTGAGAGCAAATGACGCGGCGACCGCGCCGGCGCTGAACAGGAGCAGTCCGACAATCGTCGGCAGCAGGTACAGGTACGGCTCGACACGGCGGAACACTCCCGCGCACTTCATGCCGCCTCCCTGTGTGAGCGCTCGATCACGGGTTCAGGTATGCGCCGCCGCCGGAGTCTGCCTGTGCACATCGGCTGCGTACGCCGCCGCAAACGCCCCGCCGTCGAACCCCGCGTCGGCCGGGATCGACGCAAGCGGAACTTCCGTTCCCTTCCGGAGGGAGATGTCCGCCGCACAATGCACCCGCACGGCCTCCAGCGGGGAAGCAACGTCGAACGCGATCTCCTCTCCAGCGAGCATTGCGACAAACGTCCTGAGGAACGGCTCGTACAGTCCCTCAGCGGCCACCGCGGCGGTCCGCATACCTCCCGTCGTGCAGACGCCGAGCGACCATTCGTAGGCGCTCATCTGCAGGTGCAGGAGGGCGACGAGCCCGTCGCCGTACGTCACGGTGAGGACCGGGACGCCGTGGCGCATGACCGCCCTGACCGAGCGGATGCCGGAACCGGCGAATCCCTGGAGCATTTCCGTCGTATGGATGCCGTAGCTGAAGAAATCGCCGGGGCCCGCGGCGACAACGGAGGCGATGTCCTCACGACTCGCGATCGCGGCCCGCAGCGCCGTGACCTCGCGGGCGTAGCGGAGCGAGGATCCGCCGAACACGGGAGCACCGTACTTCTCGCGGAGATCGAGCAGCCGCTCGCAGTCGCGCACGGAACCGACCATCGGCTTGTCGATCAGGACCGGGACCTTTTCCTTCATGAACACGAGCGCCCGGTCGATGTGCGCGTCCCAGTTCGTCCCCAGGATCATCGCGGCGTCCACGACGCCGGGCATCTCTTCGAGCCTGGTGCACACGTGCGGGATCCCGTGCTCTGCGGCGAAACGGGCGTCGTACCCGGGCGGCCGCACATCGCGGCCGTCCCAGAGCGCCGTCACCTCGACGCCGGGAATTGTCTTCAGGATGGCGGTAAATGCCCGCGGATGGGACGTATCGAGATCGACAAGGCCAATGCGTGGCATACGGTACCTCGCGCCTACTTTGTGTGCACCCTGTCCAGCACCGCGTTGATCCTCCTGTCGGCGTCGCGGGCGCATGCGGCCGCCGACTTCTTCCCCTGGATCATCTCCATGAGCTCGGGGGTGAGATTGTTGTCGCGCCATTCCTGCCAGGCGGGCGTGAAAAGGGGGAATGCGTACCCCTCCTCGAGCGCCAGGAGCAGGCGCCGGCTGTGTGCGGGGGGAGCGTTGAGCCAGAGGGGGGACCGCGTATATGCTTTCGTGGTCGGCATCATCCCCTGGTACTGGCGGCTCATTGTTGCGTCGGGACTTTTCGTCAGTATCCACAGGAGGAGCTGCCATGCTTCGTCCGGATGGGGAGACGTTGCCGGGATCATGAACGCCATCGAATACCGGCGCGAGCGCCGCAGTCCTCCCGGACCCTTCGGCGGGAATGTGATATCCCAGCGCATGGGACTGTCCTCGAGATTGACGGCACCGAGCGAGCCGATCAGCGTCATCGCGGCACGCCTGCCGACAAAGGACTCAAACGGGTTGACGAACGAGGTGGAGGTGGAGGCGATCCGGTCGTCCACAAACATCTTCCTGATTGTTTCCAGGGAAGCCACCGTCGCGGGCTCCTCCAGCACGGCGCGCCTCCCGTCGGGCGTGAGGAGCCTCCCCCCGAGCGAATAGATCACAGTCTCCAGACCTGTATACTGCACATCAAAGGAGAGACCCCACTGCTCGGGGCCTCCCCCGCCTCCCGAATCCACCGTCAGTTTCTTCGCCGCGCGCACCAGGTCGTCGTATGTCCACGTCGTATCGGGATACGGGACTCCCGCCCTGTCAAACATGTCCTTGTTGTAGAAGAGCACCGTGAGACCCAGGCACGCAGGGAAACCGAACAGCTCGTCCTCACGCTGGGCTTCGCCGCGCCACTCCGTGAAGGCCCCGGTGTCGAAGTCGCCGGGTGTCAGGTCCCGCCTGACGTACGTCGCCAGGTTCCTCGCATACCCGGTCCGGATCAACTCCTGCCCGAACCAGTCTTCGGCGAACATCAGGTCTGCGAGGCGTCCCCCGGAGGCGATCGAAGTCAGGCATTTCGAGACGTACAGCGCGTAGGGGGAGGTCTGCAGCACAACGTGCACGCCGGGATGCGCCTCTTCGAACGGCCTGATGATTCCTTCCTCCCAGAGCGCCCGATCCTTCTCCATCCAGTGGTAGAGCGTGAGCGTCACCCCCTCCTGCGGCTGCTTCTTTCCCGGCGAGCACGAAAGCTGGGCGAGCACGAGGATGGCGGCAGTGACAGCTCCTCCGGCACGCATCAGTAGTACCTCTTCTGCTTCCGCGCTATGCCGGCGTACTCTTTCGCATAGAGATCCATGCGGGTGATCCTCTGCAGGTCCTCCCGCATGTGGTCCGGTTCCCGGATCAGGACGCAGGATGACGTCAGCCGCACCTCGTCAAGGTCCACAGCGGCCACTGCAACGCCGTGCCGCCGCCCGGTCTGGGCGACGATATCCCCGTTGTGGTCCACTATCCTTGCCGTGGCCGGGCGGAATCTGCCGCTGTACGGAGCGTACGGGGGGTGGTTCGCGAGGTTGGCTTCCGCCACCACAATCGAATTGTCCAGCGCGCGGGCGGTGAGCTGCGTCCGGAGGGCGTCCTGCGTGGGGCCGTGCGAAACGGTCGGCCAGAAGAGCACTTCCGCCCCCTTGAACGCATAAATACGCGGGATTTCCGGGAAGTAGATGTCCATGCAGATCATGACGGCGATCCGCCCGAAGTCCAGGTCAATTACGGGAAACTCCCGCCCGGGAGTCACGCGGCGGCTCTCCTCGGCGGTGGGCTGGACCTTCCTGTAGAACCCGGCGATCTTCCCCTTCCTGTCGAAGACGGTCGCCTGGTTGTAGAGGCGCCTCCCGGAGCGGATGAGGTACGGCGCGACCAGGTTGATGGCGTGCTTTTTCGCGGCTGCAGCAAATGACCGCGTGAACTCGCCCGGGAAATCCTCCGCGCAATATTCCAGCTCGCCGGGCACATTGGCGGTCGTGACCATCTCGGGAAGGCACAGGATATCCGCCCGCTCCCGGCAGGCGAGCGCAATGTATTCCACGGCCCGTCCGACGTTCAGTGCGGGTGTGTGCGGATGGTCCTCGACAAGGAACGCCGTCGTCCCTATTCGTGCAACACGCATGCTCACGCCTCCTTTCCAACGCACAGGAGCTGTCCGTTGCCGCAGACCACGAGGATTTCGGCGACGCCGTCGCCGTCGGCGTCAGCGACCACCGGACTCCCCAGCGCATAGCCCGTATCCAGCGTCCAGCGGATTACGCCTTCCCCCCCGGAGTCCACGCCGATCGCCATCAGCCTTCCATCGGTGGCCCCGACGATGAACTCCTCCTTCCCGTCGCCGTCGATGTCACACGAGGCGATATCCGATGTCGTGCTCCCCAGGGCGATGCTCCAGAGCTCGCTCCCGGAAGACGCCTCGAGGCACACAAACTCGCCGTCAGCGTGGCAGACCCCGACACAGAGACGGCCGTCGCCGTACACGTCCGCGATCCCGGGATGGCGAAGCATCATGTCCGTGAACGGTGAGCGCTTCCACCAGAGTATGGAATTGTCCTGGCGGAGGACGCCGTACCCGCCGAAACAGCCGGCGACCAGGATTTCGGTCTCGCCGTCGTTGTCCACGTCGATCAGCACGGGAGAACCGTACGCGGTAAACGGATCCTTCGGCCCCCCAAACTCCGCCTGGCGGTCGCTTGTGAAATCCCATTCGGGCTGGTTCATCACGGAGTTTGTCGCATGCCAGAGAATCCACGGCGGGCGGACCCATGCACCCGTCGCGGCGTCCGCGCGGCAGATGTGGTCCTTCGCCAGGAAGAGGATTTCCGTCCGGCCGTCACCGTGCCGCAGGATGGAGAAGGCGCTCCAGGGACCGACGCCGCGGCCCCACTCCCCCTCGCCGTACTGCTCCTTCTTCCAGAGGGCGCGCCCTTCCAGGTCGATCGTCACGGTCCGCTCGGAATTCATCGACGCGGAGGCATACGAGGAGGCGGTGATCGTTTTCCCCGCGGCGCAGTCCACCACGACCCATTCGTACAATCCGATGCGCGGAGACGCCGGAGGAGGAGCCTCCCGGAAGGCCCACGACTGCTTCACCTCCCCCGTGGCCGCGAGGGACATCAGCTCCGAGCAGTCTTCCCTCCCGGGGTTGGCGACCAGGATTTCGTACCTCCCGTCGTCGTCGACGTCCCGTACGTAGACGGCGTGAAAACAGTTGTCGTAGCCCATCCACCCTCGTCCCGGTTTGCGCCAGAGCTCGACGGGACTCCTCTGGCCTTCGGTGGTAAGCTGGTGGATCGTGTTGGTATTGTCCGGGATCGTGATGAGCGGAGTGCGGTGCGCGGGATCACGGTATACCGCGGGGATGGGACCGGGACGCGCGGCCGAGTAGCCTTCAAGCTGTATCCTGAGGCCCACCGTCCACTGCGCGGTGATCCCCCGGGAGGCACGGGCAAGGAAAATGCGGCCGTCGTTGCACGAGATGACGGCCTGCGGGACGCCGTCGCCGTACACATCGGCGAGCGCCGGCATGATGAACTCGCCGGGACCCGGGAGCAGCGTCATGCGAAGCCCGGGTCTCCCGCCCGTCCAGGCCGCCTCGCCGAGAAACCGGGAGCCGTCCTCCCCCGACAGGAACAGGAACACGCTCGTCTCCCCGTCCGCAGAAGCGGTCCATGTCTCGTCGTGCCCGAACTGCACGGGGCGGAAATTGGATCTCCACGCGCCCGGGCGCACGCTCATCGCGGCAAACCGGGCCCGGGAGTGCTGCCAGAGCACGAGCGGGGCGGACCCCTTCAGTGCGACGATCTCAACGTCGGAAAACGGCAGGGGCACCCGCTTCCGCTCGGTCCCCATCAGGATCTCCGGCACACTGTCGCCGTCAACGTCCTGCACGCCCCACAGATAGCGGTCAGGAAACTCTTGTTTCACGCCGCCCGTCAGCGGGTCGAGCACCTCCAGCCACCAGCGGCCGTCCTTCCTGCCGTTGTAGATCCCGACAACCAGCTCGGGCTTCCCGTCGCCGTCCACATCGGCGACGGAGTTCGCGGTGTGGCGCAGCTCCGTCGTGTCCTCGGGGTAGATGAACTCCACGAACCGGTCCCACAGGAGCGACAGGTTCCCTGCGCCGTCGTTGTCGATGACCGAGATATGACGGGCCACGCGCTCGGCCACAATCACGACTTCCCTCGCGCCGTCACCGTCGATGTCCACGAGCTGCAGGAGACCGTAGTTGCGGTGACGCTCGCCGCCGGACGTCCAGCGGAACGACGTCTTCATCACGCCGGTCATCACGTCAAACACATAGAGGCCGCAGAGCTTCGAGACGACGAGCTCGTCCACGCCGTCGCCGTCCATGTCGGCGGCCGCGACCGTCGGGTGGAATGCGTCGTCCATCCAGAGCGAGCGCGCAAGCGTCCCCCGGCGGTTGCCGTTGCGGAAATCGAACACCAGGACTTCCTTGGAGCTCATCAGCGGGACAACCAGGTGCATGCCGTGCGAGGAGGCGTCAAACCGGTGGCAGAGCATCGTGCTCGCCTGCGTGCCGGACGAGAGCGGAAACCCGACGTAGTGCCGCATGAGGATCGCGCCCGACTCGGCGGCGAGCACGATCACCTCGTACCCGGAGGAGCAGACGATTTCCAGCCGCCCGTCGCCGTCAAGGTCTTCCACCGCCCCCACCGCGTTGATGCCGCAGGCGGGGCTCTTCCAGACCACGGCGCCGCCGGCGTCCATGCGCACCGCGCAGCCCCCGAACGCAAAGAGGAGATCCGCACGGCTTCCCCCGGCGGGGAGCGGGATGCATTCGTTTTCCGAACCGCCGACGGGGAAGGTCCACAGCACCGCCGGCCGCTCGATCTCGCCCGGGAGCATCGCACGGCCCGTCAAGCACTGGTCGCGGCGGTACATGTGCCACTGGCCGGGGGGGACTTCGGAGGTGTCTGCAGGCGTCTCGTCCATACGTCCGGGATTACAGTGTGATGGCCTGGGGGAGTCCCGTCCTGAGCGACTCGAACGCGCTCAGGACCAGGAGCGTGGCGCGGAGACCGTCCGTGTGCGTGATCGGCGGAGGGGTCCCGGCGAGGAGCGAGCGGATGAAATCGTTGTTCTCCTCGGCGAACCCGTATTCCTCCGGGTCGACGGACTCGGTCGTCGACTCGCCGTCGAAGAGCGTGACGGTCTTGAGACGGTCGCGCAGGTGCGCGGTCCGTGTGCCGTCGGCGATCTGGAACGAGAATTTCGATACGAAGGGTGTCTGCCCGGCGTCGGCGATCGCGACGGTCCCCACGCTGCCGTTGTCGAACCGGATCGTCGCGACGATGGCGTCGACGATGCCGAGCGACGGGTGCGTGAAATTTCCCCCCTCGGCGAAGACCCTGACGGGGCGGGCGCCGCTCAGGTGGCACACAAGGTCCATGGCGTGACACCCCTGCGAGAGGACATTGCCTCCCCCCTTCACGGGGTCGTTGGCCCAGAAGTCGTCCGGCCACCGCGCATCCATGAGCTGGCCGATCGTGAGCACCGGAGAGGGAATGAACTGCCGGGCGCGCGCCACGGAGGGGTAGTACCGCATCTTGAATCCCGTCATGAAGCTGATGCCGTGTTTCTCGACCGCCTCCCCGACCGCGCGGCACTCCCGGAGGGTCAGGGCAAGTGGTTTTTCCATCATCACATGCTTGTGCGCCTCCGCCGCCATGATCGCCAGCGCACTGTGCGTGTCGTGGTACGTGCAGATGTACACCGCGTCGACCGCGCCGTCGCCGAATATGCGGCCGGGGTCGTCCGTAGCATACGCGCCGGGGTGCTTCTGCGCCAGGAGGCCGGCGCGGAGGGAGTCGACATCGCAAAATGCGCGGAGGCGGACGCCGTCGATCCGTGCCAGGCAGGCGGCGTGGGTCTCCCCCATGCTGCCGCAGCCGATGACTGCCACCTGGAGAGGGGAGCGCATGGGTGGGTGATCCGGAGAAGTTATTCTGTGAGCTTCTGGCAGACGTCCCAGCCGGGGTCGGCCGTCACGTATGTCTGTACGTCACGGCCGGGCAATCTTGAGTTTAGGGCCGACATAGCGTAAATTGTTGGTGCCTCCAACTATTGCCAGGAAACCTACCGTGTGGAATGTCATCCGTCAGCGCGCCGCGCTCATCCGGGAGCCGAATGAAGTCCGCATTCTCCGGGTGGTGCGCGACGCCGGGGAGATCTCCCGGATTGAGATCGCGAAGCTCACAGAGCTGCACAAGACCACGATTACGGATCTCGTCGGCAAGCTGATCCGCGCAGGGTTTCTCGAGGAAACCGGCGCCGTTCCCTCCCGGCAGAAGGTGGGACGACGGCGGATCCTCCTTCGCTTCAGGCCGATGGCCGGCCTCGTCGCCGGCGTGGACATCGGCATGACACGTGCGATCGTGGCGCTGACAGACCTGAACGCCCGCATCCTCCAGCAACACACGTTCGACTATCCCATCGTCGCCTCCGCGCAGGAGGTCCTGGGGAAGGTCGCCTCGACCATCCAGACATTGCTCGCGAGCGGCAACAACTCCAATACGCAGCTTGTCGGAATCGGCATCGGCGTCCAGGGCGTCGTCGACTACGCCCGGAACCTGCTCGTCCTCTCCATCAACAAGAAGGCCTGGCAGGGAGAGTCGCTGAGCACACTGCTCGAATCCCGCTTCAGGGTGCCGGTCTACGTCGAGAACGACGTCAAGACGATGGCGCTCGGAGAGTATCTCCTCGGGGCCGCCAAGGGGACAAAGCACTTTGTGCACATCTGGGTCGGCGAGGGCGTGGGCGCCGGGATCATGATCAACGGCCAGCTCCTGCACGGCGTCACCTCGAGCGCCGGCGAAATCGGCTTCAACGAACTCGAGTTTCCCGCCTACTACGCCGAGCGATTCCCCCTCACGTTCCGCAACCAGGTGATGTTCGGCCAGATCCTCTCCGATTCCAATCTCGTGGAGAGCTACCGCCGGGCGGCCCGCGTCTCCGAGGGAGAGCCGCTTGCCGTCGCGACGATCGCACGCAAGGCCCAGTCGGGAGACGAGCACGCGCGGAGAATCATCGACGAGTTCACCTCGATGCTCAGCATCCTGAGCGTCAACCTCGTGCACACGCTGAACCCGGAGATGATCATCGTCGGCGGAAAGCTCGCCCAGCACCATCCCGCAATCGCCGAGCAGATACAGGACAAGATCCACGCCGACATGCTCACGCCCCCCGCGGAGGCGGTGCGCGTCCGTGCAGCAAAACACGGGGAGAGCGGCGTCATCCTCGGCGCCGCCGGACTTGTCCTGTATGAGCTGTTCGAGCCGCTCCATTCCTTTTCGGTCCGCGCCTCGCAACGTCACGCGGCCGTAAAGGCCGGCGCCTCACTGCCGTGGTGACTGCTCACGGAGAGAGTTCTTCCATCCATCAGGAAGCGATTCGAGCGCCAGCGCGCGCCGGAGCAGGTCCGGCTCCTTCGCCCCGGACATGTACAGGCGAAGCAGGTCCCCGATGCTGACGCCGCCGGGATCGGCGCTGAGCGGCTCCACCGCGTCGCCGGGCGCCACGACACCTTCCCGCTCCACAGCCAGATAGAAGCCCGTCCTGCCGCTCTGG
>Ga0335071_10001097_pt1 | contig 29147 bp, 26 predicted proteins | sample Lox_Sample_15_FD_206724 | JGI IMG/M metagenome (GOLD analysis project Ga0335071, IMG submission 206724) | Soil microbial communities from Loxahatchee National Wildlife Refuge, Florida, United States - Lox_Sample_1.5 | ecosystem: Environmental > Terrestrial > Soil > Wetlands | place: USA...
ATCATCCTGCCGCTCGACGGCCGCGCCGGCCTGGTCCGGGAATTCGTTCTCTTCAAGACGAACGACCCCCTGCGGTCGACGATCTCGATGAACCTCAACGGCTACATCGTCACCAAGGACCAGCTGAAGAAGCTGTTCGACAAGTACAAGACCGTACTGAAGTAATTTGGCCTGCGGGTCCTGTCGCCGACCGTCCTTCAGAAAAAGGGGACACAGAACCTCGATTGTATTCGGATAATCGCTGGACAGCGTTCTGTGTCCCCTTTTTCAAGGGCGCGCCGGTCATTGCGAGGAGCGTGTCGCGGCGCAAAGCGCCGCGACACGAGACGAAGCAACCCCCTCTTCAAGATGGGATTGCTTCGCCCTCTCCGCCGCCGCGGAATGAGGGCTCGCAATGACACTTTGGCGCCTCCCCGTCGTCTATCCCGGCGATGGGCGCGACGGACGACCGGCGGATTCCCTGGCTGGCGCTGAATCTCGCCCTTTGGGACGACCTCAACTCCCTGACGGCCGTTCGGACGCGCTTCGCCTGCCCTCTGGACGCCCTGGCGGCGTCCCCCGCAGAGCTGGCCGAGATCGGTTTGGACGCGGGCCGGGCGGCGCGGCTGGGTTCGCCGGCCCTCCGGGACGACGCGGCGAAAGAATTTGACAGACTGAAAAAGAAAGGCTATTCTCTTGTAACCTTTGAGGATAACGATTACCCCGTTTATCTGAAAGAAATATTCGATCCTCCTCCCGTCCTCTATTGCGCGGGGCGGGCGGAGGCGCTTCAGGGCCCCGCCGTGGCCGTCGTCGGATCGCGCGCGCCTACGGCCTACGGGCGGGCGGTCGCCGAGCGGCTGGCCGCGGACCTGGCCTCGCGGGGGATCGTCATCGTCAGCGGGCTGGCCCTGGGCATCGATGCGATCGCCCATTGGGGAGCTTTGGACAAAGGAAGGACGGTCGCCGTGCTGGGATCGGGTTTCGAGGACGTGTATCCGAAGCAGAACCGCCGCCTGGCCGAAAAGATCGCCGAGGCCGGGGCGGTCGTGACGGAATTCCCCCTCGACGTCCCGCCGTTCGCCGGGAACTTCCCCCGGCGCAACCGCGTCATCAGCGGCCTGTCCCGGGCGGTCGTGGTCGTCGAAGCCGCCGAGAAGAGCGGCTCGCTTCACACCGCCCGGTTCGCCCTCGAGCAGAACCGCGAGGTGATGGCCGTGCCCGGCAACGTGACGTCGGACCTGAGCCGGGGGACGAACGCCCTGATCCGGGGCGGGGCCAAGCTCGTCGCCGGCTGGGAGGACGTGGCCGAGGACCTGCCCTCGCCCCTGCGCGAGGCGCTCCTGGCCGAGAATCCGGGGGGCGGCCGAAACGCGGGGGGCCCAGGCTCGAGAGAGCCGGGAGGGACGCATCCGCTGCCCGTCATGGCCGCGGACGAGGCCGCGGTCTTCGGTCTGCTCAAGGTCGACGAGCCGACGTCGATCGACGATCTGATCGAGGCCAGCGGCCGCTCGGCGTCCGAGCTCCTGGTCCTTCTGCTCGACCTCGAGCTCAAGGGCGCGATCGCGGCCACCGCGGGCCGCCGCTATCTGAGGAGAATGTAGATGGACAAGGCGCTGGTCATCGTCGAATCCCCGGCGAAGGCGAAGACGATCAACCGCTATCTCGGTTCCGGATACAGGGTCCTGGCCTCGATGGGCCACGTCCGCGACCTGCCCAAGAGCAAGCTGGGCGTCGACATCGAGAAGGACTTCGAGCCCCACTATGTCATCATCCCGGAGCGGAAGAAAGTCGTGGCCGAGCTCCAGGCCGCGGCCGAGGAAGCGTCCGAGATCATCCTGGCCGCCGACCCCGACCGCGAGGGGGAGGCGATCTGCTGGCACCTGGCCGCCCTGTTCGAGGGCCTGAACAAGGACATCCGCCGGGTTCTGCTCCACGAGATCACCAAGGCGGGCGTCGAGCAGGCCATCGGCCACATGGGCCGGCTCGACCGGAACATGTTCGACGCCCAGCAGACGCGGCGCATCCTGGACCGGCTGGTCGGCTACAAGATCAGCCCCCTCCTCTGGAAGAAGGTCAGCCGCGGCTTGAGCGCGGGCCGCGTCCAGTCGATCGCCGTGCGGCTGATCTGCGAGCGGGAGAAGGAGATCAAAGCCTTCGTCCCCGAGGAGTACTGGACGATCTTCGCCCGCCTCTCCGCGTCCGAGCCGCCGCCCTTCCGGGCCGGCCTGACCAAGATCGACGGCAAGAAGGCCAAGATCGGCGACGAAGCGGCGTCGAAGGCGATCACGGCCGAGCTGCAGGCGGCGACGTTCGTCCTGGACAAGATCAAGGTCCGCGAGAAGAGGAAGACGCCCCCGCCGCCCTACATCACCAGCACCCTCCAGCAGGATGCCTACCAGCGTCTCCGCTACCCGGTCAAACGGACGATGGCCATCGCCCAGAAGCTCTATGAGGGCATGCCTATCGGCGAGCGCGGCCCCGTGGGCCTCATCACCTACATGCGCACGGATTCGGTCCGCATCGCCCCCGAGGCCCAGGCCTGGGCGCGGGCCTTCATCGAGAAGACGTACTCGCACAAGCACCTCCCGGCCCATCCGCCCGTCTACAAGAACAAGAGCCAGGCCCAGGACGCCCATGAGGCCATCCGGCCGACGTCGGCCGAATTGACGCCCGAGGCCGTGAAGCCCTACCTCAAGCGCGAGGAGCTCAGCCTCTACCATCTCATCTGGAACCGGTTCTTCGCCTCCCAGATGAGCCCGGCGGCGATCGAGGAGACCGAGTTCGAGATCTCGGCCGGCCGCTGCCAGCTCTCGGTCAAGGGCGAGGTCCTCAAGTTCGCCGGCTACCTGGCCGTCTACCCGAACCGCGAGAACGGGGAGAAGGAGACGCTCCCGCCGGCGAAGGAAGGGGAGACGCTGACACTGCTCGGCCTCGAGCCCAAGCAGAACTTCACCCAGCCGCCCCCCCGCTACACCGAGGGGACGCTGGTCAAGGAGCTCGAGGCCCAGGGCATCGGCCGTCCCTCCACCTACGCGCCGATCATCGCCACCATCCAGAACCGCGTCTACGTCGTCAAGGAGGACGGCAAGTTCGTCCCGACCGAGCTCGGGATGTTCGTCACCGACTGGCTGGTCAAGACCTTCGCCGACCTGATGGAGGTCAAGTTCACGGCGGAGATGGAGGAGGAGCTGGACAAGATCGGCGAGGGCGCGCTCGAATGGCGCGCGGCCCTCCGCGAGTTCTACGGCAAGCTCGAGAAGGACCTCCAGGCCGGGGCCAAGACCGAGAGCGTCAAGGCCAGCGGCATCCCCGTCGAGGGCGTCTGCCCCAAGTGCGGCAAGCCGCTCGTCCTCAAGGGCGGGAAGTTCGGCCAGTTCAAGGCCTGCACCGGCTACCCGGACTGCGACTTCAAGGAGAGCATGGTCAAGAAAGAGGCCGTTCCCCTCGACGAGAAATGCCCGACCTGCGGCTCGCAGCTCGTCCAGCGGCGGGGCCGGTTCGGCCAATTCGTCGCCTGCTCGAACTACCCGACGTGCAAGTACGTCAAGAAGGAGCACACCGACACCGGGATCGCCTGCCCGCAGGGCTGCGGGGGGACGATCCTCAAGCGCAAGACGCGGCGCGGGAAGTTCTTCTACGGCTGCAGCACGTTCCCCAAGTGCCGCTTCGCGACCTGGGACGAGCCGGTCGCCCAGCCCTGCCCCAAGTGCGGCAAGCCCTTCATCCTCCGCAAGACGACCAAGAAAGAGGGAACCTATCTCCACTGCCTCGACGACGCCTGCGGCTGGCGCGATCCGGCCAAGCCGGGCGGCGCGCTAAAAGCGGGGGGCCCAGGCTCGAGAGAGCCGGGCGGCGCGCCCGGGCACGGGCCGGCCGGGCACGGCCACGGCGCTCACGCGACGAAGCCGGAGGGCGACGGGGTGAAGAAGGAGGACGCGGTCTGAGGGGCGGCGAGGCGGCGCGATGCGCAAAGAGCTCGACGAGTTCCTGGCCTACCTCCGGCACGAGCGCAACGCCTCCGCCCACACCATCGCGAGCTACCGCGTCGACCTGACCCAGCTCGCCGATTACCTGGACGCGCGGAAGATCCGCCTGCCCCAGGTCGACAACGTCGTCCTGCGCGGCTTCCTGGCCGAGCTCTACAAGAGAAACCTGAGCAAGACCTCGGCCGCCCGCAAGCTGGCGGCCGTCCGGTCGTTCTTCAAGTTCTGCGTCCGGAGGCGGCGCGTGGACGAGAACCCGGCCAAGGTCGTCGCCACGCCCCGCCTCGACCAGCCCATGCCGGGGTTCCTGACCGAGGAGGAGATGCGGGCGTTCCTCGAGATCCCGCCGGCCGACGACGTCCTCGGCCTGCGCGACCGGGCGATCTTCGAGCTCTTCTACGCCACCGGCGTGCGGGTGAGCGAGCTCGTCGGAATCCGCCTCGAGGACCTGAGCCTCGGGGAACGGATGATCCGGGTGCGGGGCAAGGGGAAGAAGGAGCGCCTCGTCCCCTTCGGCCGGACGGCCGAGGCGCGCCTGCGGGCCTATCTCGTGGCGCGGCGCGATGCGCCGGCGCGGCCGGGCGAGACGGCGGTCTTCCTCAATTATCGGGGCACGCGGCTCTCGACGCGCTCCGTCCAGCGAATGACGGCCAAATACCTTCGGCAGGCCGCCCTGCGCCGCCGTCTGAGCCCCCACGCCCTGCGCCACTCGTTCGCCACGCACCTGCTGGGTCGCGGGGCGGACCTGCGCGTCATCCAGGAGCTCCTCGGCCACGAGAGCCTGGCCACGACCCAGAAATACACCCACATGGACGTCGCCCAGCTCCTGGAGATCTACCGGAAGAGCCATCCTCGGGCCAAGTAGCATCGGGGCCCGGCTTTCGGGCGGCGGGATCGAAACCACGCGGCGGCTTCCCGGGGAGAGTCGTGGCTTGACCGGCCGGCATCTGGACCGTATCCGCGTAAACAAACAGGCGGGCCGCGCGGTCGAACCGTCTACATCCGTTGATGCCGCAGGGGAGGCGGGCCCGCGTAACTTCCTGATCCAAAATAAATTGCAGCGGCGGTCCGGCTGGCACTCTTTTCGCAATTATCCGGGCGAAAGGAGGTCTCCATGAGACAATTCATCAACCGGGGATTGGCGATCAGCCTGATCCTCTCCCTCTTCGTCTTCCCCCTGCTGGCCGAGCAGGCCCAGTCCAAGAAGGCGCCCTCGGGGAAGATCAACATCAACACCGCGACGCTCGAGGAGCTGCAGCAGCTGCCCCGTGTCGGCCCGAAGGTCGCCCAGCGGATCGTCGACTTCCGGACGAAGAACGGGAACTTCAAGAAGATCGAAGAGCTGATGAAGGTCCGCGGGATCGGCGAGAAGACCTTCGCCCAGATGAAGGACATGCTCACGGTTTAGGCCGCGGAGCTCGACTCTCCCCTCAGGGCATCCCTCCACCGAGGCCCGCCTTCTCCCCAGGGGGCGGGCCTTTCTTTTCCCCGAGCTCAGCCGAGCTGCGCCGCGAGGAACGCCGCCATCCTGGCGATCGCCCGGCCGCGATGGCTGATCGAGTTCTTGCGCCGCAGAGGAATCTCGGCGAACGTCCGGCGCCACGGACGGTAATAGAACAGGGGATCGTAGCCGAACCCGTGCGCCCCGCGGGGGGCGTCGATGATCCGGCCCCGCACCTGGCCGCGCACGACCTTGAGGACGCGGCCGTCTTTCGCCAGGGCCATGGCGCAGACGAAGCGGGCCCCGCGCCGCTCCGGCGGAACGCCCTCCAGGACGCGCAGGAGCTTGGCCCTGTTCCGCGCGTCCGTGGCGCCGCGGCCGGAGAAGCGCGCCGAGCGCACGCCCGGACCGCCGCGCAGGGCCTCGACGTCGAGGCCCGAGTCGTCGGCGAGCGTAAGGTGGCCGGACTTGCGGCTGTAGAAGGCGCTCTTGGCCCGGGCGTTCGCTTCGAACGTCGCGCCGCGCTCTGGATAGGCCGAGGCGACGCCGATGTCGGCCAGGGTCAGTACCTGGTAGGGGAGGCCGGACAGCGCGGCCCGGATCTCCCGCGCCTTGCCGGGATTGGTCGTGGCGACGACGAGCGGGATCTTCGGCTTCGCCACGGCGGGCCTAGCGGGCGATGGGCTCGACGAGATAGGCCAGGACGAAGAGGGCGATGAGGAAGACCGCGAAGAGGGCATGCTTGGGGCTGGCCAGGAGCTTCTCGGGCTCCTCCATGACCTCGTCGGTCTTGAGCGTTTCGTGCAGGATCAGGGCGAAGAAGACCAGCAGGAACGGGGCGATGACGTAGAACGAGGCGAGATGGAACCGATAGCCGAGGTAGAGGAACGCGAGCAGGCAGATCGCCGCGCTCGCGGCCATTCCGAAGAGGAGGGACGCGCGCGAGTATTTCTTGTGCGACGAGCGGTAATCGCCGGCCTTGTCCTTGAGGTAGCGGAACTCCGACAGCCGCTTGGCGACCATCAGGTAGTTCCCGAACGACCACCAGCTCAGGAGCAGGCTCACGGGAGGACGGTCGGCCAGGGCGGCGAAGGCGTACCAGCCGATGAGGAACCGGATCGGGTTGTTGGCCGACTCGGAGATGGAATCGAGGAAGGGGATGTCCTTGGTCCGGACGGGCCGGACGTTGTAGATGATGCCGGCGGCGAAGAGGGCCAGGCTCGAGAAGAAGAATGGCTCGGCGAAGGCCAGGGTGGATAGGGCGAGCGCGGCCAGGATGATCAGGGCGCCGAGGGCGGCGAACGGCCCGATCCGGATCTCGCCCTGGACGAGCGGCCGAAAGCGCTTGGTCGGGTGGTGGATGTCGTACGGCAGATCGACGATCTCGTTCAGGATGTAGTTGGCCGTGGAGATGGCCCAGGTCAGAAGAAATGCGGCCGCCGTCCTCCAAGCCAGGGCCGTCAGGGAGAAGGACGCCAGGGCGGCGCGGTGAAAGAAGAAATAGGCCGCGGAGCCGAGGAAGATGGCCAGGCTGCGCGGCCAGCGCTCCAGGCGCATGGCCCTGACGTACGCGTTCACGTTCGCGGATCCTTCCGCGCGTAGATTTCGAACGAATCTCCGAGCGCCAATTTTATAGGAATCCCCTTGAAAAACAAAGCCGCGCGGCGGCTCCGGACGAGCGGCCGGAGCGCCGCGATCCGGGTGAGGAGATAGTGGGCGCTGAACGTCCAGGCGTAGCGGCGGCGGCGGACGATCCGGAAGCCCGCCCCTTCGAGAAGCGCGTCGAGGCTTCGCTTGGAGAAATAGGCGACATGGCCGGGGCGGAGATGCCACCAGCGTCGCCCCGCGAGCCGGGCCGAGAGGCTGTGGATGTCGGGCGTCACGAGGCAGAGCAGCCCGCCGGGCGCGAGGATCTCATGGGCGCGGGCGATCGCCGCCCGCGGCGTCGGCGTGTGTTCGATGAAATCGACCATGGTCACGGCCCGGCACGATCCTGGCTCGACGCGCGCCTCTTCGAACGGGCCGCGGCGGAGCCGCAGGCCGCGCGCCCGGAGGGCGAACGCGACCGCCCAGGCGCTCGCTTCCGCGCCGTCCGGCGTCCAGCCGCGGGCGCGAGCGAGCTCGAGCAGGATGCCCGTCGCCGCGCCGACGTCGAAGAGCGTCCCGCGCCCCGAGGCGAGGGCGTCGAGGCGGTCCAGGATTCCGCGGAAGTTCTGGGCCCGGCCCTCGGCCTCGGCGTCGTAGGCCGGGTCTTCGACCTGGCCGTAGAGGGACAAAAGGAACTCGGGATTCGGATAGGGATCGGCGAAGATGTGGCCGCAGCTCCCGCAGGCGCTCAAGTCCCAGATCTTGCCGTACTCGCTGTCGGTGATCTTGATCTGGTCCTTGTCGAGGCGGGCGATGTCGAAGTTGCCTTTCCTCCATGGGCCGAGGCGCGAGCCGCCGCAAGCGGGGCAGCGTGTCGCGCGCTCGAAGCGGCTCGGGACGGAGTCCACGCCGGGCCTCAGCCCTTCGACCCGCCGGCGGCGCCGGCCACCTTGGACAGGGCGCTCGCGACCGCCGCCCGCAGCTCGGCCGGGGTGAATGGCTTGGGCAGGAAATCGAACGCGCCCATCTTCCGGGCCTGGGCCGCGGCCTTGTCGGTGGGGTAGCCGGTGATGATGACGACCCGCGCGGCGCCGGTCTTGGCCTGGAGGCCCTTGAAGAGGTCGAGGCCGCCGATCCCGGGCATCATCATGTCGATCAGGATCAGGCCGTAGCCCGCGAGATCGGCCGCGTCGCGGCGAAGGACGTCCTCTCCGCTCGTCGCCAAGTCGACGCGGTAGCCGTCGCTCTCGAGGGCGAGCTTGATGCTCTGGCCGACCGTCGGCTCGTCGTCGACGACGAGGATCTTTTCAGGATGCGGTTGGGGCATCGGACGCTCCTTGCTGGGCCGCGGGGAATTTTATCGAAAACGACGCGCCCCGGTCCACTTCGCTTTTCACCTCGATCGTGCCCCCGTGCTGCTGGACGATGCCGTAGGTCACGGCCAGGCCGAGGCCCGTGCCCGAGCTCTTGGTCGTGAAGAAGGGGTCGAAGAGGCGGGTCAGGTTCTCGGGAGGGATGCCGATGCCGGTGTCGGACACGACGATCTCGACCGTCCGGGGCTCGCCTCCGCGCCGGCTGACGAACGTCAGCGTGCCCCCGTGGGGCATGGCTTCGAGGGCGTTGATGGCCAGGTTCCAGAGGACCTGCTGGATCTGGTTCTTGTCGAGCTCGATCGGGGGGAGGTCCCGGGCGAGCGCCCTGACGATCTTGATGTTCCGGACGCCGGCCTGGACCTCGAGCAGCTGGCACGTCCGCTCGATCATCTCGTTGACGTCGGCCCGCGTCTTGAGGGGCGGCGTCTGGCGGGCGAAGTCGAGCAGGCGCTTGACGATGAGCGCGCAGCGCGCCGTCTCGTCGGCCATGAGGCCCAGGTTCTCGCGGAACGGGGAGTCGGGCGCCACCTGTTCGAGCATCAGGTGGGTGTTGATCAGGATCGAGGTCAGGGGGTTGTTGATTTCGTGGGCGACGCCCGCCGCGATCTTGCCCAGGGAGGCGAGCTTCTCGGACTGGATCAGGTGATCCTGCATTTCGCGCAATTCGCGCGTCCGCTCCTCGACACGGCCCTCGAGGGTCCGGGCCCATTCGACCAGATTGGCGTTGGCCTTTCGGAGATCTTCGGTCATCCGGTCGATGGACCGCCCCAGCCGGCCGATCTCGTCGCGCGAACCGATGCCGAGCTTGTGATCGAGGTCGCCCTGGGCGATCCGGTCCGTGGCGACGACCATGGCCTGGAGCGGCCGGGTGATGCCCAGCGTCAGGAGGGAGAGGATCGCCAGGAGCCCCAGGGCGCAGAGGCTGGCCAGCCCGGTGAAGGTGCCCATGACGACGTCGCGTTGGTCGAGATACGGCTTCTCGAGCAGCCCGACGTAGAGCATGCCCACGATCCGGCCGGTCGCGTCGCGGATCGGATCGTAGGCCGAGATGAACCAGTCGGTCACGACGAAAGCCCGGTCCACCCAGGATTTTCCGTCCTGGAGCACGGCCCGGCCGACCTCTTCGGAGACCCGCGTGCCCAGGGCCCGCGTGCCGGCCTTGTCCCGGACGTTCGTCGAGACGCGGAGGTCGCCCAGGAAGATCGTGGCCGTCCCGATGTCGCGGCCCTTGTAGCTCTCCCCGGTGAAGACGACGTCCTTGATCCTGTCCACGATCTCGGTGTTCCGGTTGAGCAGGACGGCGCCTACGAGCGCGCCGAGCACCGTCCCGCGGCCGTCGGAGATCGGCGCCGCGGCCTCGAGCGCCAGGCCTTGCTCCTCCCGCCTTTCGGGCCGGGCGGCGGCCATGGGCGTCGCCACGACGTCCAGCCGGGCCTGCGCGGCGAGATCCGGATCCTCCTCGCGAAGCTCCTTCGCGCTCAGGAGGGAGGTCCCGGACGATCCCGAATCCTTCAGGGCGCCGGCCACGCGCGGATCGGCCGATCGGTCCTCGCCGCCCGCGCCGGGCCGGCGCGCCCTCAGGATCACGCGCCCGCGTCCGTCGACCACGTCCAGGATGTCGAGGCCGCTTTCCCGGCGGACGTCTTCGAGCTCTCGTGCCAGATCGAGGGGACGGCCCGCGGCGATCGCCTTGCCGACCGATTCGCGCCCGGCGGCGTTCCGGACGGCGTCATCGATCGCGTGCGCCTTTTCGTCGTAGACCAGCCACGCGGCGGCGAGGTCGTGGCGAATCTTGTCCTGGGCGAGGGCGATGATCGTCCGGTGCATGATCCGCGTACCGATGAAGAGCGAGATCACGCCGCCGACGCTGATGAGCGCCAGGAAGACGAGGATGAGCTTGTATCTGAGGGGAAGGTCGGAGAAGACCCTCCGTATTCTGCCGTCGCGCATGATTGCGTATATCATAGCGGCTTCCCCAGGGCGAGACAATAGATACGGGGAGAGGGGGCTTGACAAATCTTTCAATCGATGATAAATCATATAATCAATTGACATAGTCGACTATTATCGAGGCAAGATATGAGGCTTTCGACGAAGGGCGAATACGCCAGCCGGGCGATGCTCGAGCTGTCGCTCCACCAGGCCGAGGGCCCCCTCCATATCCGGGACATTTCGGCCGCCCAGGACATTCCCGAGCGCTTCCTCGAGCAGATCCTCCTTCAGTTGAAGAGGGCCGGATACCTCCGCAGCCGGAAGGGGCCGCAGGGCGGATATTCCCTGTCCCGGCCGCCCTCGCATATTACGGTCGCCGAAGTGATCCGGGTCATGGACGGGCCGCTCGCCCCGATCGATTGCGTGAGCGTGACGGCCCACGAATCCTGCCCGCGCGAAGCGTTTTGCGGTTTGAAGGGTCTCTGGAAGGAAGTCCGGGACGCGGTGGCCGAAATCCTCGAGCGGACGACGTTCGAGGACATGGCCGCGCGAAGCCGGGCGGCGCGGGAAACGCAATAATTTTTTTATGGAATAGTCGACTATGGTAATCGACATTATCGACATCATGAAAAGGACGGGCATGGAAGAAATGAGAAGAACAAGGACGAGGACCACGAAAATCGCGGCCCGGGCGGGGGCCGCCGTCTTTCTCCTGGCGGCCGGACTTTACGCCCAGGAGACGACCAAACCCGCTTCGCCCCTGACGCTTTCCGTCCCCCTGACGCTGAGCGGCTTCGGCCAGGTCGAATACGTAGGCCAGGAGACCGGCTTCGACAGCTTCTCCATCCATCGCATGAGGCTGTCCCTGACCGGGGAAATCATCAAGGGGATCAATTTCAAGCTCCAGGTCGACGCGGCGAAGGCGGCGATCCTCCTCGACTGCTATGCGGACATCACCTTCCATTCCGCGGCGAAGGTCCGCCTCGGCCAGTTCAAGGTGCCCTTCAGCATGGAGAGCCTGGCCTCGGACACGGAGATGGACACCATCGAGCGCAGCCAAGCCGTCAACAAGATGGCGCCCGGCTTCGACATCGGCACGAACGGCCGCGACATCGGAGCCATGCTCTCGGGAAAAGCGGCCTTCCTTGAATACTCCATCGGCGTTTTCAACGGCTCCGGCATCAACAAGGCGGACACCGACGACAAGAAGGACTGGGCCGCGCGGCTCCTCATCCGGCCCGCGTCTTTCCTGACATTCGGCGCTTCGGCTTACGACGGCCAGACGGTCGCGACGGCCGGCGCCGATCCCGTGAAACGGGCGCGTCTCGGGCTGGAAGGGGTCTTCACCTACGGCGACGGATCCCTGAAGGGCGAGTTCATCCAAGCCCAGGACGGGACGATCATGCGCCAGGGCTGGTACCTGCAAGGCGCCTACTTCGTCCTGCCGAAAACGCTCCAAGGGGTCGTCCGGTTCGATTCCTACGATCCGGATCGGAACAAGGACCTCAATCGGTCCGACCTCTGGATCCTCGGCCTGAACTGGTTCCTCGCGCCCATGACGAAGCTCCAGGTCAATTACGTCTGGAGCCGGACCGAAGCCGGGACGACTGCCAACCGGGCGCTCCAGGTCCAGTTCCAGGCCGGCTTCTGAGGATGACGATGGACGCGCGACGAAGGAGGTCCTCGATGAAGAAGATATCCGCCGCGGCCGTCGGCTTCGGCCTTTTGCTGGCGGGCGCCTTCGCCGGCCAGGCCCCCGCGCCGAAGCCGCTCTCCGGAACGATCGGCGTTTCGGGCGCGTGGGCCCTCTATCCGATGGTCCTCAAGTGGGCCGAGGAATTCAAGAAGCTCCATTCCCAGGTAAGGATCGACGTCCAAGCCGGCGGGGCGGGCAAGGGCATGGCCGACGTCCTGGCCGGCATGGCCGATCTCGGCATGGTCTCGCGCGACGTCCATCCCGAGGAGAGCGCCAAAGGCGCCGTCGCCTTCGCCGTGACGAAGGACGGCGTGGTGGCCACGCTCAGCGCCCGGAACCCGTTCCTGGCCGAGATCGAGAAAAAGGGGATCAGCCGGGCGAAGCTCATGGAGGTCTGGACGGGGGGCCGGTCCGTGACGTGGGGCGAGGTGCTGGGAACAGCCGACAAGGCCCCTGTCCGCGTTTTCACCCGGTCCGACGCCTGCGGCGCGGGGGAAACCTGGGCGGCCTACTTCGGCCGGAAGCAGGAGGACCTCGGCGGCGTGGGCGTCTACGGCGACCCGGGCGTCGCCGACGCGGTCCGCCGCGAGCCGCTGGGCATCGGATACAACAACGTCAACTTCGCCTACGATCCGAAGACGCTGAAGCCCGTCGAGGGCCTGGCCGTCGTTCCCATCGATCTCGACGGGGACGGCAAGCTCGACGCCGCGGAGAGGATCACCGCCACGCGGGACGACATCACCGCCGCCATTGCCCGGAACGTCTATCCCTCGCCTCCGGCCCGGGATCTCTTCCTGGTGACCAAGGGCCAGCCGGCCAAACCCGTCCTCGTCGAGTTCCTCCGCTGGGTTTTGACCGAGGGGCAGGCCTACGTGCCCGAGACGGGCTACATCCGCCTCGCGCCGGAGAAGTTGAAGCTTTCGCTGGATGGGCTTAAATAGGACGCAATGATCCTCATATCAGCGCGCGGGTGGCGGCGACCGGGGCGCCCCAACGGCCGAAGCGAATGGGACCCTGTGATTTGGGTGATGAGCGAGGCTGGTGGGGCTGGTCGCCGACAGGACCCGCGCGCCTCGAGGAGAATTAATTGCGCCAGCTGAAGGACGCCATCGCCCGCCGGTCGATGCTTCTCATGACCGGCCTGCCGGCGTTCTTCGTCCTGCTGATGCTCGCCGGGCTGTTCGGGAGGTCCCGGCCGATCCTCGCGGTCCGCCCGTTCACGGCGCTTCTCTTCGGCTCGGGCTGGCATCCGCTCAAGGGCGAGTTCGGCTTCCTCCCGTTCCTGGCCGGGACGCTGGGCGTCACCCTGACGGCGATGGTCATCGCCGTCCCGGTCTCGCTCCTGACCGCGATCTACCTGTCGGAATACGCGCCCCGGATCGTGCGCGATGTCACCCAGCCCGTGGTCGATCTCCTGGCCGGGATCCCCTCGGTCATCTACGGCGTCTGGGGCGTGCTGATGGTCGTGCCCTTCGTCGGGAATGTCGTCGCCCCCTTCTTCGGCGCCTATTCCTCCGGCTACTGCGTCCTGTCGGGCGGGATCGTCCTGGCCATCATGGTCTTCCCGACGATCATCCACGTTTCGCTCGAGGTCTTCGGCGCGGTTCCGCAGGACCTGCGCGACACGTCGCTCGCCCTGGGAGCGACGCGGTGGGAGACCGTCAAGCACGTCGTCCTCCGGCGCGGCCTGCCGGGGATCATCGCCGCGGTCGTCCTGGGCGTGTCGCGGGCCTTCGGCGAGACGATCGCCGTGCTCATGGTCGTGGGCAACGTGGCCCAGGTCCCGCGCTCGCCGTTCGACGCGGCCTATCCGCTCCCGGCCCTCATCGCCAACAATTACGGCGAGATGATGTCCGTTCCCCTCTATGACGCGGCCCTGATGCTGGCCGCCCTCATCCTGATGTTCGTCGTTCTCCTCTTCAGCATCGGAGCCCGGATCATCCTGGTCCGGGCCGAAAGGAAGGCGGAATGAGACGCGGCCGGCGGCGGAAGATCGAGGAGGGGATCTTCAAGGTTCTCATGATCGGCTCGACGGCCGTGGTCGTGTCGAGCCTCCTCTTCATCCTCGGGACCGTGATCGTCAAGAGCCTGCCCGCCCTTCGGCCGTCGATGCTGTTCCAGATCCCCAAGGGCGGCTATTACCTGGGGAAGGAGGGCGGCATCCTGAACGCCATCCTCGGGTCGCTCTACCTCGCCGGCGGCGCGACGCTGCTGGCCGTGGTGGTCAGCCTGCCGGTCGTCCTCTACGTCAACCTCTACGCCCGGGCCTCCTCGCCCTTCGCCACGATCACCCGCTTCGCCCTCGACGTCCTGTGGGGCGTGCCGTCGATCGTCTACGGCGCCTTCGGCTTCGTGGTCATGATGTCGCTCGGCCTGCGCGCGTCGCTTCTCGCGGGCCTGATCACGGTCGGGCTCCTCGAGATCCCGATCATGGCCCGGGCCATGGACGAGGTCATGCGCCTGGTCCCCCGGCCGCTCCTCGACGCCTCGTCCGCGCTCGGCGCGACGCGCTTCGAGACGGCCCTCAAGGTCGCCGTCCGTCAGGCGATGCCCGGCCTCATCACGGGCGTCCTGATCGCCCTCGGCCGCGGGATCGGCGACGCGGCCTCGGTCCTGTTCACGGCCGGCTTCACCGACAGCGTCCCCACGTCGCTCCTCCGGCCGGCCGCGACGCTGCCCCTGGCCGTCTTCTTCCAGCTCGGATCGCCGTTCCCCGAGGTCCAGCAGCGGGCCTACGCCTCGGCCGCGGTCCTGACCCTGATCGTCCTGGCCGTCAGCCTGGCCGGGCGGGCCCTGGCCCGCCGCCTGCGGAGGCACACCCTCCGATGAGCGGACCGGCTTCCGTCCCCCGAGGTGAGAGCATGAGCGTACCGACGCATATCCAGATCCGAAACCTGAGCGTGTCCTACGAGGGCCAGCCGGCGCTGAAGAACGTCAGCCTCGACATCCCCGACCGCAAGATCACGGTGATCATCGGCCCGTCGGGCTGCGGGAAGACGACGCTTCTCCGGGCCATGAACCGGCTCCTCGATTCCGTGGACGGCGCGCGCGTGTCGGGCACGATCCTGGTCGACGGCGAGGACCTCTACGACCCGGCGGCCGAGGTGACCCGGCTGCGGAAGAAGATGGGCCTGCTCTCGCAGAAGCCCCAGGTCCTGCCCATGTCGATCTTCGACAACATCGCCTACGGGCCCCGCATCCACCGCCTCGGCGACAAGAAGGCGATCGCGGCCGTCGTCGAGCGCGAGCTGCGGGCCGCGGGGTTGTGGGACGAGGTGAAGGACCGGCTCCACGAGCCGGCCTCGCGCCTGTCCGTCGGCCAGCAGCAGCGGCTCTGCCTGGCGCGGGGGCTGGCGGTCGAGCCCGAGATCATCCTCGGCGACGAGCCGACCTCGGCCCTCGATCCCGTCTCCAGCCGGATCGTGGAGCGCCGCCTCGTCGAGCTCAAGGCCGACTACACGGTGATCGTGGTGACCCACATCCTGCGCCAGGCGCGGCGCATCGCGGACTACGCCGCGTTCCTCTATCTCGGGGAGCTGGTCGAGCACGGCGAGGCCGAGCGCGTGTTCACGGCGCCTCAGGATCCGCGCACGCGGGCCTACATGACCGGCGAGATCAGCTAGACGGTGGGGCGAGGGGGGAGAGGGCCGCGTTTCGCGCGTCGCCCGATAGCCCGGCCTTTATGCCTTATATTTCCTTCAGGAACTCGTAGAAGCTGATCTCGTTCGCGTCCAGGCCGGACTTGTAGACGTAATGGCCGGCGATGCGCGAGGCGAAGAGGGCCTTGAGGTAGGCTTCGGGCACGCGCTTGAGGATCCGGTCGACGCCCACCTTCTCGACGAGGCTGGCCGGGGCGCCCTTGGCGATGACCTTGCGGACGAGCGCCCTGTTCTCGAAGAGCTCCGAGCCGGCGACGGCGTCCTTGATCTGGTTGATCTTCTCCGAAGCCGTGTCGGTCAGGACCGCCCGCGGAAGGCCCTTGGCCTTGTTCTCCCGCCAGATGAGCTCGAACTCCTTGTCGGCGTTCTCCTTGATGAACTCGACGATCTCGGCGATGTAGGCCCGCCGGAAGGGAGAGAGGCCCGCGCCGCGGACGCACATCAGCTCGTCGAACTCGGCGTCGGTCAGGGCCAGGCCGGCCAAGACCTCGAGCGACGAGGACGTCACCCCTCCCTTGTTGGCCGAAGCGTCCTTGTAGAGGATGACGCCCTTCTCCTCGAGACGGAGGCGGGCCTGCTGGGTGATGAAGAGGTTGGCCCCCTCGACGATCACCTTGAAGCGCGGCTCGCCGTTGTCGTTGAGGTAGGTCGTCCAGTTGCTGATGGTGATCGACGCCGGCCGGCCGCCGCACGGGACGAAGATGTCGGCTTTGAAGAGGGGGTGGAGATGGAACGTGTTCCGGAACTCGAGGCCGCTCTCGACCTTCTCCCCGTGGGGCAGGGCGACGTCGCGGTCCTTGACGTGGACGAAGAAGCCGCCGGCCGAGAGGGCCGCCTTGGGGAAGTCTTCGATCATCTTCCGGGCGCGGGCCAGCTTCTTGAGCTCCTTGCGGTCCAGGCCCTCGGGGTCGTAGGCCACGCCCGAGCCGTCGACGATGGCCAGGATGCGGTCCTTGGAGAGCAGGATCTCGTTCGAGCCGAGGTCGCCGTCCGGCCCGCCGGTCATGACCTTGGTCATGGCCTCTTCCTTGAGGCCGAGCTTGGCCAGGGCGTCGACGACGTAGCGATGGGTCGAGTTCGTCGTCATGCCGTAGAGATCGTGGGGGATGCCGCCCATCGCCACCGGCTTGCCCGTGGAGAACGACTTCCAGAAGGCGTAGCCGCGCTGCTTCGCCCGGAGGGCGGCCCATTCCATGAGGTCGGCCGTGCCCTCGTCGGGGCCGAGGAAGAGGATGACCGGCCGGCCGTAATAGTCGACCACGGCGGCGTTGGGCAGGATGAGGTCGAGGAGACCGTCGACGTATTTCTTGAAACACTCCCGGGCCTTGTCCATGTAGCCCCAGTTGAGCAGGATCGTGCCCTTGGAGCCGCCCTCGGGGATGTCCTTGTTCTTGCGCTGCTGGGTCCAGGCCAGGTTGTAGTTCTCGTCGAAGATGAGGTCGGAGTTGTTGAGGTAGGTCTGGAGGTTCGGCGACTTGACGATCCGCACGCCCCCGCGGGCGATGTCCCGGAACCGGACGTGGAACCCCCGGAACTCCGCGCCGACGATATGGAAGATGCCGAAGGGCGTCTCGGGGTAGTCGACCTTGTTCAGGTAGGCCGGGTCGTACATGTAGGCGAGCGACGTCTTCTCCTTGATGTAGAAGTTCGTCCGGAGGGTGGTGCCGATGAACAGGGCGACGGCCAGGAAGATGTTGCGGTCGATGTCGGTCGGGATGTTGCGGAGGATGTCCTTCTTGAACGCGGCCAGCTCGGCCTCGGCCAGCCGGCCCTTGACCGCGGGGTCGAATTTCCGCTCGAAGAGGGCGAAGCCCTTCTTGATGAACAGGAAGTTGTCGCAGAGCGCGTCCCAGATGCGCGACTCCTGATAGGTGTCCTTGGCCAGCTTGGTCTTCATCGCCCGGAGGATGCCGAGCATCTCGGGCGAGTCCTTGAGGGCCGCCGACAGCTTGACGTACTCCTCGTTGAAGCCGCTCAGGAACTGGTGGACGAAGCTCCAGGCCGACACGCCGAAGAGCGTCTCCTTGGCGCCGAGCGTCCCGGCCCGGAAGAGGTCGAAGAGCGGGCTCTCGGGAATGGCGTAGACCAGGCCGACGTCCTCGATGACCTCGGCCACGAGGCTCGGGTCGACGATGTTGTCCAGGTAGATGACGTACATCGTCTTGCCGTTGGCGAACTGCTCGACGTACTTGCGGTTGGAGACGAGGGCGTGCGAGTTGAGGACGTCCGAGATGTTGGAGAAGAACCTGAGGTCGGAGCCGCGGTTGATGACGATCATGATCCGCAGCTCGCCCGTCCTCTTGTCGTGGGCGATGTCGATCTTCGGGCTTTCCCAGCCCTCGTGCTCCCGGAGGAGCTTCTGGTAGCGGCCGAGCGCGTCCTCGGGCACCGAGGCCAGGAACTGCGTATCGGCGACCGCCCGGATGTCGGCCTCGCCGGCCCGGGCCTTCGCCTCGTCGAACCGGGGCTTGAGGACGAGGTACATGCGGAGGTACTCGAGGCCCGCCGCCTTGCGCGAGGTCCGGTAGGACTGGAGGCGGAAGTGGGGGTAGCGCTCCTCGATCCGCCGCTCGATGCCCAGGGCCCGCTCGTGGTTGTCGTCGACGAGATAGATGGCCTCGTCCTCGAGCTCGGTGGAGAAGTCGACCTTGACGATCTTCTCCTGCTTGGCCGTGGCCATGATCTCGGCGGCCATCAGGGCCTCGAGGTGGCGGGCGATCGTCTCGACCGGCGTCGTCTTGAAATACGCGTCGTTCATGGCCATGCCGGCGCAGAACCAGTTCAGTTCCTCCCGGACCGCGGTCTGGGTGAACCGGCCGTGGGCGAGGATGAGCTCCTCGACCTTGCGGATCTGGGCCTCGCTGAGCACGGCCTTGCAGGCGATTTCCTGGAGAGTTTTCATGCTGGACTCCTCGCGGGTGTATGCCCCTATCTCTTTCAGGGCGAATATTATAGCAGAAAAAGGGCCGCGATTGAACCGGGGGTCGCCGTCCGGACGGTCTCAGTCATCCGTCTCGAGCTCGATCCGCTCCAGGATCATCTCCGTCCCCTCGAGGATCTCGAGGTCGGGCGAGGCGCATTCGGCGCAGAGGAAGACGTAGCTCTCGACGCCCCGCTCCGCCCCGCACGCCCGGCAGCGGACGCGGAGGGGGACGACCTCGACCGTGAGCTTCGCCGCGGCGGCGATCGTCCCCTTCTTATACATGTCGAAGGCCGATTCGAGGAGCTCGGGGACGACGCCCGAGAGCCGGCCGATCTTGAGCGTCACGCCCGTGATGCGGTCGGCCTTGTTCTCGCGGGCCTGGGCCTCGAGGGTTTCGAACAGGCCGGCGACGACCGACAGCTCATGCATGGGCGGCGGCGAGGCTCCGGCGCTCCGCGGCCAGGAAGGCGATGAGCTCGTCGAGCCCCCGGCCGGTGACCGCGGACGTGACGAAGATCTTCAGGCGGGGGTTGAGCTCGAGCGCCTCGGCCTTGACCTTCTCGAGGTCGAAGGGCAGGTGAGGGAGGAGGTCGGCCTTGGTCAGGACGAGGACGTCCGAGGTCGTGAAGGCCTTGGGGTATTTCTTGGGCTTGTCGTCGCCCTCGGGAGTCGAGAGGAGGACGAAGCGCAGCCGCTCGCCGAGCTCGTAGCTCGCCGGGCAGACCAGGTTGCCCACGTTCTCGATGAACAGGTATTCGGAGTCGGGGGGGACCTCGGGCAGGACGCGGGCGACCATCCTCGCCTCCAGGTGGCAGGCGCCGCCCGTGGTGATCTGCCAGGCGGGGACGCCTTTGGCCCGGATGCGCTCGGCGTCGCGCTCCGTCTCGATGTCGCCCTCGATGACGGCCATCCTCGCCGCGTCGCGGAGGCGGATGGCGATTTGTTCGAGGAGCGAGGTCTTGCCCGCGCCCGGCGAGCTGAGGAGGTTGACGGCCAGGATGCCGCGCTTCTCGAGGGCGGCCCGGATGTCGGCCGCGATCTTCTTGTTCGTGCCGAGCAGGTCGGCGAGGATGATGACGTCTTTGGTGGCCATGGTCCGGGTATTATACACGGCCTCCCGGGGCTTGGCGAGGGAGGGAACGTTAACCTACGGCCTAGGCGGGTCCTGTCGCCGACCAGCCCCACCGGCCTCGCTCATCACCCAAATCACAGGGTCCCATTCGCTTCCGCCGTCGGGGCGCCCCGGTCGGCGCCACCCGCTGGACTTGTCACCCGAAGCAAGATTCCAGGAAGGCCCGCAATATTTCGGCTGCGCGCGCCAGATTGGCCAGGCCGCGTTCCGACAATCCCTCGCCCATCTCCCAGTCGTAGCCGCGCACCGCGAGGACGTAGGCCCGCGGCCCGCGGCCGAAGAGCTCGTGGCAGAGGGCCAGGACCGAGGCCGGGGACATGGCGTGGGTGGTGAAGGAGATGGCGGCCGACGGGCCGATCGCGACCAGGGCCGGCTCGTCGCCCCCCTCCGTCGCGGCGTCGGCGAACACGACGACGTCGCGGTCCCGGAGGGTGTAGGCGTCCTCGATGTTCAGCTGGTAGCGGAACTCGAAGTCGGCCTCGCTCCAGGGCCCCGGCTCGCCGTCGCGGAGCTCCGAGATCAGGGCCGGGCCCAGGCCGTCGTCCCGGCGGCCCGGGTTGCCGATGCCGAAGACGAGGGCCCTCAGCGTTCCTTCTTGTCGACGAGCGCGCCCCGCGCGTCGACGAGCTCGACCGCGAGGGGCATCCGGCCCAGAGCGTGCGTGGCGCAGCTCAGGCAGGGGTCGTAAGCTCGGATGGCGATCTCCACCCGGTTGAGCATGCCCTCGGTGATCTCCTTCTGCCCTTCGAGGACGTTGCGGGCGACCCAGTTCACGGCCCGGTTCATCGGCTCGTTGTTGTTGGTCGTGGAGACGATGAGGTTGGCCATCTCGATCCGGTCGTCGGCGTCGATCCGGTAGTGATGGAAGAGCGTTCCGCGCGGCGCTTCGACCAGGCCGACGCCTTCGCGGGCCTTCTTGCCCTTCTTGACCAGGGCCGTGCCCTGGAGGTCGGGGTCGTTGAGGAGGTCGCGCACGACTTCGCCCGCGTGGAGCAGCTCGATGAGCCGGGCCCAGTGCATGTGGAGGGACATGTTGTCGGGCTTGCCCTTGGTGTAGGCCTTGTAGATCTCGAATTCCTTCTGGGCCAGAGGCGTGGGGATGAAGTCGCACGTGTTCAGCCGGGCCAGCGGTCCGACGCGATACCAACCGTCGGCCGTGCCGCGCGAGCGCAGGTACGGGAACTTCATGTAGCTCCACGACCGGACTTCCTCGCCGATGTACTCGAGGTAATCGGCGTAGTCCACGTCGTCGAGGACTTTCTTGCCCTCGGCGTCCACGGCCCGGAGGCGGCCGTGGTAGAAGTCGAGGGCGCCGTCCTTGCGGACGAGGCTCAGGTGGTGGGAGGGGAACGCGGCGAAGCCGTCGATGAGGGCCCTGTTCTTGGCGTGGTAGTCCTTGAAGAAATCGACCGCGGCCTGGGCCCAGGCGACCATCGTCTCCGCGTTGAGCGGATCGGGAGCCTTGAGGAACGCGTCGCGCTCCTCGACGGTCAGGTTCTTGTTGATGCCGCCCGGGATGGCGCCCGTGCCGTGGATCTTCTTGCCGGCCGTGGCCTTGATGACCTCCTGGCCGAACTTGCGCATCAGGACGCCCTGGACGGCCAGGTCCTTGTGCTGGAGGGCGACTCCGATGACGTTCCGGATCGCGGGATCGGCGTCCGCGCCGAAGAGGAGGTCGGGCGAGACGAGGTGGAAGAAATGCAGGGCGTGCGACTGGAACATCTGGCCGTAGTGCATGAGCCGCCGCATCTTTTCCGCGGTCGGCGTCAGCCCCGCCGGCCCGACGCCGGCGACGACGTCCATGGCCTTGGCCGCGGCCAGGTGGTGGCTGACGGGGCAGATGCCGCACAGCCGCTGGACGAGGACGGGGACCTCCCAGTAGGGATGGCCCTGGACGAATCTCTCGAAGCCCCGGAACTCGACGATGTGGAAGCGGGTCTGGGCGACCTTGCCGGCGTCGTCGAGGTGGATGGTGACCTTGCCGTGGCCTTCGACGCGGGTGACCGGTTCGATGGTGATCTTTCTTGCCATGGGGGTCGTCCTTAATCGAATTTGACGAGCTCGTAGGTCAGCTCGAGGGGCTTGCCCTCGAGGAGCGAGGTGAGGGCCTTCCAGATGAGCTCGGCCGAGGGGGGGCAGCCCGGGAGGAAGGCGTCGATCTTGACGATCTCGTGAAGGGGATAGACCCGGTCGAGGATGATCGGCAGCTCCGGGTCGTTGGGGATGATCCCGGCCGCGGGATCGACCGTCGGCCCGTGGAGGTAGGCCTCCTCCAGGCAGTCCTTCACCGGGATGCCGTTGCGCATGGCCGGCAGGCCGCCCATGATGGCGCACTCGCCGACCGAGATCAGGATCTTGCAGTGCTCGCGGAAGGCCTTCAGGTTCTCGACGTTCTCGCTGTTGCAGCACCCGCCCTCGATCAGGCCGATGTCGCAGGCCTTGGAGAACGTCTTGATGTCGTCGATCGGGGACTTGTGGAACTCGACGAGATCGATGAGGGGCAGGATGCGCTCGTCGATGTCCAGGACGGACATGTGGCAGCCGAAGCAGCCGGCCAGCGAGGCGGTGGCGATGATGGGCTTGCTCATGGCTCTCTCCTCAACGCCCCGGCGTCCCGACGTCGCTGCCGATCGGCGCCTTGTCGTATTTCCGCTTCCCGATCGGCACGGCGAAGCCGACCTCCTTCTTCAGGATCGCGCCCACCGGGCAGCGATCCATGGCCCGCCTCGCCTCCTCGGCCGTGAGCCCGGCGGCCAGGGCCAGGTCGGCCCCGATCTTCTTCTTCTTCGACCGGTAGAGCGGGCCGAAGACGCTCTTCCCGTCCTTCGCCTTGACCGAGGCCACGCAGCGGTGGCACTTGATGCAGCGGTTGTGGTCGACGAGCAGGTTCGGGCCGGTCGCGTCGACCGTCCGCACGGGGAACTGGTAGGGGAAGCGGGGGACGAGCATCTGGTAGCGGTAGGCCAGGGCCTGCAGCTCGCAGTTGCCGCTCTTCTCGCAGGTCGGGCACATGTGGTTCCCGCCGACGAAGAGCATCTCGATCATGGCCCGGCGCATGTCCTCGAGGTCGGGCGCCGTGTTCTCGACGACCATGCCTTCGCCCAGGGGCTGGGTGCAGGCGGCCATGTAGCGCCCGCCGACGCGGACGGTGCAGATGCGGCAGCTGCCCGTGGGCTTGAGCCCTTCGTAGCGGCAGAGGGAGGGGATGTAGACGCCGTTCTCGAGGGCCGCCTCGAGGATCGTCTGGCCGGGCTTGCCGAAGCACTCCCGGCCGTCGATGGAGAACTTGATCCTACTCATGGCGGGCCTCCGCGAGCGTCCGGCCGGCGGCGGCCGCGGCGTCTCGCTCCGCGGCCGCGAGATCGAAGGTCGAGAGATAGTCCCGGCTCGCGTCGACCCGGGCCTCGTAGATCTCCCGGAAGCTCTGGAGCGTGGTCAGGATGGGATTGGGCGAGGTCTGACCGAGCCCGCAGCGGCTCATCGCCTTGATCGTCTTGCCCCAGGCCTCGATCTCCTTGAGATCCCGGCGCGTGCCCTTCCCCGCGGTGATCTTTTCGAGCTTCTGGAGGAGGAGCGTGTTGCCCACCCGGCAGGGCGTGCACCAGCCGCAGGACTCCTCGATGAAGAACTCCATGAAGTTCCGGACGACCTCGAACAGGTCGCGCTCCGGTCCGAGGACGATGATCGAGCCGCCCGTGGGCAGGTCCTCGAAGCCGATCTTCCGCTCGAACTGGCTCCGGGGGACGCACGTGCCGGACGGCCCGCCCACCTGGACGGCCTGGGCGTCGCGGCCGCCGACCATCTCCAGGAGCCGGGCGACGGGCAGGCCGAACTCCACCTCGTAGACCCCGGGCTTGCGGCAGTCGCCCGAGACGCTCAGGAGCTTGGTCCCGGCCGATTTCGGGGTGCCCATGGTCTTGAACCAGCCGGCCCCGCGCTCCAGGATCCGGGCCGCGGCGCACAGCGTCTCGACGTTGTTCACCGTGGTCGGCAGATCGCGGTAGCCGTTCTGGACGGGGAAGGGGGGCCGCGGCCGCGGCGCGCCGCGCTTGCCCTCGGCCGACTCGAGCAGGGCCGATTCCTCCCCGCAGACGTAGGCGCCGGCGCCCAGCGTGATCGTGATGTCGAAGGCGAAGCCCTTCTTGCCCGCGACCGCCTTGCCCAGGAGCTTCTTCGCCCGGAGGTCGGCCAGGAGCTTCTCGAGGCGGGGCTTGAGATAGGCGTATTCGGCCCGAAGGTAGAGGATGCCCTCGCGGGCCCCGATGGCGTAGCCGGCGATCGTCATGCCTTCGAACAGGAGATGGGGCAACTCGGTCAGGATGACCCGGTCCTTGAACGTCCCGGGCTCGCCCTCGTCGGCGTTGCAGACGACGTAGCGGGGCTGGCAGGCCTCGCGGCCGCAGAATTCCCACTTCAGCCCGGTCGGGAACCCCGCCCCGCCGCGGCCGAGCAGGTTGGACCGCTTGATCTCGGCGATCACGTCCTCGGGGGTCCAGGTGACGGCCTTGCGGACGGCCTCGCCGGACTTGAACGGCGCCAGGATGACCGGGCCCTTCTTCCGGATGTTGTTGTTCACCATGGCCCGGACGAGGCGCGACTGGTTGGCCCCGTCCCCCGTCTTCTTCACGAGCTTGGCCGGATCCTTGCCGGCCTTCAAGGCGGCGACGATCTCCCTGGCCCGGGCCGGCGTCAGCCGGGTAAAGACGACCCCGTTGATCAGGGCCGAGGGCTCCTGGTCGTTCATGCCGATGCAGGAGGTCTCGTGGAGCCCGATCCGGCCGTCGGCCGTGGTCTCCCCGAAGCGGCAGCCGGCCGCCTTTTCGAACGCCCGGGCGACCTCGGCGCGCCCCTTCATCTCGGCGACGATATTCCTGTTCAGGTAGACGGCGTAGGTCCCGGCCGGGCGGGCGGTGAAGAAATGGTAGAACGTCGCCACGCCGTCGACGTCGACCGTGGACAGGCCGAGGCGGGCGGCGATCTTGGCGACGGCGTCCGGGGGGACGGCGCCGAGCGCGGCCTGGACGTCGCGGAGGATGTCGATCAGTCCGGAGGGGTCCTTGCCGTGCCGGGCGAGGAGGGCGTCGAGGGGGGCTTTCGTGCTCATGTATGAACCTCGTCCGAATGATGATATGCCTAATAATCAGAGAAGGCGATATGGCGAACGAATGATACGGGGGATTTATAGCACAACCCCCGTCGGGATGACAATCGCCGGGCCGCGCCGGACGCCGTCCCCCCCGACGGCGGAGACGGCCCCGGCGCGGGGCTCTCCCTCTTGCTTTTTTGCTTGCAAAAAAAGTAAAATTTGAAATAATGAGATTCCACCTATTCTGGAAGGAGGAACAATGAGGAGAAAGAGCCTTGTCATCCTGGGGTTGGTCATCGCCCTGGCCGCCCTGCAGAGCTGCAGCTCCAAGCCCGAACAGACGCTGTTGACGAGCTATTTCCATGCGGTCAGCCTGAACGACGTTTCCACGATGTCCACCATGGCCGTCGATCCCCTCAAGATCGAGGCCGAAAGCTGGGCCATCACCAAGGTCGGCGAGGAGAAGGTCGAGCCGGCCGCCCTGGCCGACTTGGGCAAGAAGGAAGCGGACCTGAAGAAGCAGTACGAAGCGAGCTCCGGTCCGGCCCTCGACGCCAAGGACACCCTCGACGCGGCCAAGGACGAGTTCAACTCCGCCCGGACTGCCCCGGCCAAGGCCGCGGCCAAGGCGAAGGTCGACGCCGCCCAGAAGAAGTTCGAAGAAGCCTACCAAGCGAACCGCTCCCTCCTCAACCAGTACAACGAGGCCAAAGGCGCGGCGGCCAAGGAAGAGGAGATCACGATCTTCTCCCTCGGCGCCGGTCAGCTTCCCAACGTCCGCGACCTGAAGGGCGAGGTCCACAGCAAGGACCTCGAGGTCCAGGTGAAGGCCAAGGACAAGTCGGCCAAGAACTACAGGATCACGATCAAGATGTATGACCTCAAGGACGAGGCGGCGAACATCGCCCGCCACGGCCGCTGGGTCATCACGAAGTTCGAGCAACTGTAAGCCGCGGCGCGGACGCGCCCGACGGCGATTCGCGGGGCCAGAGCCCGGCCCGCCGTCCCCGGAGGCACAGCCCGGGGCGGAGGGACGCGTTCTGGCCCCGCTTCTTTTTTGTCTACCGGTCCACCGCGGCCATGACGGCCTCGGGATAGCGCAATCCCGCCGCGGCCCCGACCGGCGCGGCCTCGTCCAACGCCTTCAGATCCTCCGCGGCGAGCGTCACCCGGAGGGCGCCGACGTTCTCCTCGAGGAAGCTCCGCCGCTTCGTCCCCGGAATGGGCACGATGTCCTTCCCCTGGGCCAACAGCCAGGCCAGGGCGGCCTGCGCGGGCGTGCATCCGAGGCGCCCGGCCACGCGTTCGATCCCCTCGACGATCGCCAGGTTCTTCCTGAGGTTCTCGTCCTGGAAACGGGGGGAGCCGCGCCGGAAATCCGTCTCGGGAAGGGCGTCCGGCGTCCTGTAGGCGCCGGTCAGGAAGCCGCGGCCGAGAGGGCTGTAGGCCACGAAGCCGATGCCGAGCTCGCGGCACGTCGCCAGGATGCCGGACTCGACGTCCCGCGTCCAGAGCGAGTATTCCGTCTGCAGGGCGGCGATCGGGTGGATCCGGGCGGCGCGCCGGATCGTGGCCGGCGCGGCTTCCGACAGGCCGAGGAAGCGGACCTTGCCCGCCTCGACGAGGCGCGACATCGCGCCCACGGTCTCCTCGATGGGGGTGTCCGGATCGACGCGGTGCTGGTAGTAGAGGTCGATGGTCTCGACGCCGAGGCGGCGCAGGCTCGCGTCGCAGGCCGCGCGGACGTATTCCGGCCGGCCGTTGATCCCCAGGCGCTCGCCCTTCGGGCCCCGGACGTTGCCGAACTTGGTGGCGATCACCACGCCCTGGCGATGCGGCCGGAGGGCCCTGCCGACAAGCTCCTCGTTGATGAAGGGGCCGTACATGTCGGCCGTGTCGAAGAAGGTCACGCCGAGATCCAGCGCCCGGCGGATCGTCCGGATCGATTCCTCGTCGTCCCGCGGCCCGTAGAACTCGGACATGCCCATGCAGCCGAGCCCCAGGGCCGAGACTTGCAGGCCGGATCGTCCGAGCGGTCGGTGTTCCATGTCCGCCTCCTTGAGGGCGCTTACTTGCCGACGACGAGGATGGCGAACGAGTCGGGCACCATCGGACCGCGGCCGCCCCGCTGGCCCGCGGGCGACTTGGCCGGAGGCTGTCCTTGCTGCTGCGCCTGTTGGGGCTGGGCCGGCGGCGGCGCGTATTCGGCCGCGATGAGGAGGATATGATCCGTCTTGGCGTCCAGGGTCAGGGTCTTCGCCGACCGCTGGGTCGGAACGGTCTGGAGGACGGCGAAGCTCGTCGGGCTGTTTTCCTTGACGACCGTGAGCGTCCCGTCGCCCTGCGAGCTGAAGGCTTCCATCGTCGCGGGGTTGAAGACGGCGCCGTCGACGCCCGTGCCGATCGGCAAGGCGTCGAGGATCTTGCCGTCGGCCGCGCTGAGGACGACCATCGTCGCGGGCTGATGGCAGGCGGCGAAGAGGATGCCGTTCTTCGCGTCGAAGGCCAGTCCGGCCGGCCCGCCGCCCTTGCCGGCGAGGCTGTAATGGGCCAGGACCGAGAGGGCCTTCGCGTCCACCACGGCGACGTTGTCCTTGTCCTCGATGGCCACGTAGATGCGGCCCCTGCCGTCCGTGACCGCCTGCTCGGGCGCGCCGCCGAGGTCGACCGTGCCGACGACCGCGCCTTCCTTGGCGTCGATCACCGTGGCGTTGGGCGCGCTGTGGCTGAAGACCCAGACCCGCCCGTTGAAGGGATCGAACATGATGCCGTCGGGATTGCCCTGGACGTCGATGCTCTTGAGCGGGGCGAGGGTCTTGGTGTCCCACATCACGACGGGCTTGCTGCTGCAGAAGCCGTGGCCGGACACCGGATCGACCGCCGCGCCGCGCGCGTTGGCCTTCGGGATCTCGCCGACGGGGGCGAGCGTGTCGAGGTCGAACACGGTCACCCGGGGCGCGGCCCCGGTCCGGGGGATGTAGAGGCGCCGCCCGACCGTGTCGGCGTAGACATAGTCGAATCCGCCCGCGCCGCCGACCTTGGCGGTCTTGATCACCTTATAGGGACCGGCGCCGGGCGCCTGCGGGGCCGCGCCGATCGCGGCGAGCATGGCGAAGATGCTCAGGGCCACCCAGAGTTTCTTCATCGGGTCTCTCCTTTCCGGTCAAGTCTGGAACCAGTATATGCCTTTCGCGAAAGGGCGGGCAAGCCGGATCGCGGCGCGGCCGGGCGGTCGCGTCGGCGCCGCCGGCCTGAATTTAGTCCGTGCCTTGAGCGCCGGAAGGGCGTATCATTTGGGCGGAGACGAAAGACGGCCACGCGCCGGATTTCGCGAAATTCTCGAGTTGGGGGTGCCTTGTGAGAAAGCTCCGCGTATTGATCCTCGTCGTCCTGGCCGCCGCCGGCATCGCCCGGGCCCAGGTCGACGCGCGAATGATGCAGAATCCGGACGTTTCGAAAACGCTGATCGTCTTCAGCTACGGCGGCGACCTCTGGGTCGTGCCGAAGGAGGGCGGGACCGCGCTGAAGCTCAGCTCGCCGCCGGGCCAGGAGCAGTTCGCCAAATTCTCGCCCGACGGCTCCGAGATCGCCTACAGCGCCTCCTATGACGGCAACCTCGACGTCTACGTCATTCCCGCGCTGGGCGGCGTTCCCCTCCGGGTGACGCACCACGGAATGAGCGACCGGCTCATCGGCTGGTATCCCGACGGGAAGAGCCTCCTGTTCGCCTCCTCGCGGGAAAGCGGGAAACAGCGGTTCAACCAGTTCTACAAGGTGGCCAAGGGCGGCGGCCTGCCCGAGAAGCTCCCCGTCCCCTACGGCGAGATGGCCTCGCTCTCGCCCGACGCGACGAAGATCGCCTATACCCCGATCAGCCAGGCCTTCCGGACGTGGAAGCGCTATCGGGGAGGATGGCAGGCCGATATCTGGGTCTTCGACCTGGCGAAGCTGACGGCCGAGAACGTCTCCAACAACCCGGCCAACGACGAATTCCCGATGTGGGCCGGGACGAAGATCTATTATCTCTCGGACCGCGGGCCGGACATGCGGGCCAACATCTGGTGCTACGACCTGGCCACGAAAAAGGACCGCCAGATCACAGCCTACAAGGATTTCGACATCCACTTCCCGTCCCTCGGGCCGGCCGATATCGTGTTCGAGAACGGAGGGCGGCTGCACCTGCTGAGCCTGGCCGACGAGAAGGACCGCGAGGTCAAGGTGAAGCTGGTCACGGACGAGATCACCCTGATGCCGAAGGTCAGGAAGGCCGCGGCGTTCATCCAGGACGGCTCGCTTTCGCCCGACGGCAAGCGGGCCGTGGTCGAGGCGCGGGGAGATCTGTTCTCGGTTCCC
>Ga0335071_10001098_pt1 | contig 29142 bp, 14 predicted proteins | sample Lox_Sample_15_FD_206724 | JGI IMG/M metagenome (GOLD analysis project Ga0335071, IMG submission 206724) | Soil microbial communities from Loxahatchee National Wildlife Refuge, Florida, United States - Lox_Sample_1.5 | ecosystem: Environmental > Terrestrial > Soil > Wetlands | place: USA...
CAAAGATCCGGTAAGCCTCGAGTCTCTGGTGAAACAGATTGTGCGGCTCTCGTAGCTCAGTATGCTCGCTTTGCTGCTCCTGCTGTTTGCGGATACTGGCTCTTTCGAGGCTGCTTTTCGCGCCGGGCTCACTGCGCTGAGTCAGAACCAACTGGCAGACGCGCGCACTCAACTGGAAACTGCATCGAAGCTCAAACCAAACGATCCGCATGTTTGGTTGGCTCTTGCGCAGACCTATGGCAAGCTGCAGGAAGGGGCTTCGTCGGCAGCAGCTGTTGCCAGGGCTGAGTCACTGGCCGGCAATGATCCGGCCACGCTCCACGGGCTGGCCTTTCTTTACTCGGAGAAGGGCAACTATGAAAAGGCAGCTTCCTTCGAGGCCCGCTACGCTGGTCTGGCGCCCAACGATCCCAATGCGCCGGCGCGTGCCGCGGAGCTTTATATAAAAGCCGCTAAGCCTCAGCCGGCGATCGAGCTCGCCATGCAGGCGCTCACGAAACAGGATCGCGCCGAGCTGCACGGCCTTCTGGGGCAAGCGTACGCGCTCGAAAAGAACCATGCAAAGGCAGCAGAGGAAATCCGTCGGGCGATCGCGCTTAACCCGTACGAAGAGAGTTACTACTTCGAAGCTGCCCGCCAGAGCCTGATGGACGGAAACCCGAACGCTGCTATCGGTACGGTGCAAGCGGGGAAGAAGGTTTTCGCAAAGAGCCCCCAGCTTGAGCTGATTTTGGGAATCGCTGATTACGCGCTCGAAGACTACGCCGGGGCCGTTGATGCGTTCTTGAACGCCATCCGAATGGACCCGACGATCGAGCAGCCTTACGCGTTCATTGCGCGCACGCTCGATCATGCGCCGAGCCGCCTTCCGGAGATTCTCGCTGCGTTCAAAATCCTGGCCGAGAAGAAGCCCGACAGCTATCTCAGCAGTTACTTCTACGGCAAAGCCCTTCTGTTCGACGGCGATGAAGAGCAGGCCGAGGCGTTGCTAAGAAAGTCGGTGAAATTGAATGGCGGATATTGGGAGTCTCACCTGGAACTGGCCAAGGCGCAGGAACAAAAAGGGGAGCTGGCAGCGGCACTCGGCGAGTTTCGTCGTGCCATCGAATTGAACCCAAAGGATGCGACCGCACATTTTCGGTTGGGCAGCCTGTATGATCGACTCGGCAAAACTGACCAAGCCAAGGCGGAGTACGCGATTCACAAGTCTTTGATCGATGCCGAAGAGTCCGGCCCGTTCCGGCAGCAACGATTGACGAACGATCTCGCGCCTGCCAGGCCGTAGACGTTTAGTGGGGTTCTTCGACACGCAAGATCTGATCGGCCGCAATGTTCTTCAAGGTCTGCAGGGCGCCCCGCGGCCAGTGAATCTCGATAGTTTGGGCGGATTTCTCCGAACCCAGCCCGAAGTGCACGCGCCGGTCGCTCGACGATAAGAATCCAACGCTCACACTTACGTGGTTGTAGAGCGTTCGCCCCGAAGGGGTGGTCACCTTCACGCTCGCGCCGATTGCGTCGCGCGCGCTCACCGTTCCTCGCAGGTCGAGCAGTAGCCAATGATTGCCATTGTCGGCCGAGTTCATCAGGATGCGCGGGTGCTCATTCAGCGAAGTGACGACGATGTCCATGAAGCCGTCGTTATTCAGGTCGGCGAACGCCGAGCCGCGCTGAAAACCGCGAAACAGGAAATCCTGGCCCATTTCCCCGGACACGTCCTGAAACGTTTTGCCGTTGACATTTTCGAACATGGTGTCGTGCTGGCGCGCGTTCGCCAGCAGATTGTCGATGTCGCCGTTGGCGGAGTAGAGATCCTTCCACCCATCGTTGTTGTAATCGATAAAGCCCGCGCTCCACCCGGCCAGCGACTCGCTCCATCGCGCAATCTGTGAGGGGTTCGAGACGTACTGAAACGCGCGGCCCTTCTGGTTGCGAAACAGCCCCCAGATCTGTCCGATCAAATTGTTGTAGAAGATATCTACCCAGCCGTCGTTATCGTAGTCCTTCGCGTCGCTGCCCATCGCAGAAACAGTGCGGCCGTCTTCGTTGTACGCCACTCCGTACTGTAGGCCCGCTTCCTTGAATGTCCCGTTACCCTGGTTCAGAAAGAGGAAGTTGCGTTCGGTATCGTTAGCGACAAACACGTCCAGCCAGCCGTCCTGATTAAAATCGGCGATCCCGATCCCCATTCCTTTTCCGAGTTCTTTCCCGATACCCGATTGATCCGTGACGTCCGCGAACTTACCGTTTCCCAGGTTGTGATAGAGACGGTCGGAAACACTGACATACCGGCGCGGATTGCAATAGCTTTCGATGTTGTCGCGGCCGCAGCGGATGTCGGTTTCCGGCGTCCATACGGTGTAATTGGAGACGATCAGATCGAGCAGGCCATCGTTATCGTAGTCGAACCAAGCGGCGCCCATGCTAAGCGTGTTCGCCGGCTTGCCGCCGATGCCGGAGGCCTGAGTCACATCGGTAAACGTGCCGTCCCGATTATTGCGATAGAGTGCGTTGCGGCCCGCGTTACAAATGAACAGATCCGGATAACCGTCGTTGTCGTAGTCGCCCACTGCGACGCCAAAGCTGAATCCGAGATCTTCGCCGGCTAAGCCTGCCCGCCGCGTAACGTCCTCGAAGGTTCCGTCACCGCGATTGTGTAGCAGGCAGTTGTAATAAGACGAATCAACTTTCTTCAGTTCGGGGAACTTCGCGCCGTTTGTGAAGAAAATGTCCATCTTGCCGTCCTGGTCGTAATCCAGGATTCCGACGCCGCCGCAAATTGGCTGGGGGAAGTATTTTCGGCCGGTGTAGTTATTGTTGCTGCGGTAACTGAATTTCGACTTGGCGGCGGTATCCGTGAAATGCGGCCGCGGAGGATCTGCGCCCGCGCTCCTGAACAGCAAGCACGCGCCTAACAGCAAAGGCGCGGCTAATGAGCCGTGCGCCATTTTGCGATCGCCCATCCTGACCCGTATTCGTACCAAGTTCCAGTCCAGTGTAGCGTCCTTGGCCGCTAACTGTTGCACGAACACCATTTACGGTATGCGGGCGCTTCTCGTCGATTGCCTCCGGTTTCCTGTAGCAGTACAATTTGGGTGGATCACGTATTAATATCCACAATACTCTCAAACGTGATACCTAAAGTTGGGGGTGCACATGTTCAGTCGAAGAGACTTTCTTACGTCTTCGTCGTTGCTGTATGGCAGCGCAGGCTTCCTTGGCCCGGCTTCCGTGTTTGCCGCCGCGTCCAAGCCGTCAGGATATTTCGGTGTGCATCCGTTTGTGGAACAGCACCCTGAAGCGGTTTTCATCCAGCGGACCCATGTGGACTACAAGACGAATTCGGAAGCCTGCAAGCAAGCAGGTCTCGATTTCGGGCGATCGTTGTTCGTTCCCATGGACAACACCGGCATTCCGGTGAGTTACAACATTGCCACCAAGCCGAATCTGACCGCTCACGACGCGGTCGATCCAAAAAAGGGGCTCACCCTGAAGGACACGATGGGTATTGCCACTGACGTGTTCTTCGTCGAAGGCTTGTTCGAATCGCTGAAGGAAGTTGGTGTCGCGGGCTCGAAGATGCACACGCGCGACGTGAATGGCGGGGAAGTGATCGAGCCGCGCGGGTATGTCGCCATGGCCGAGAGGGTGGGGGCGAGGGTTACGCCCGTTAAGAACAACTTGGAGACACGGGACGATGTGAATAATGACCGGGCATTTGTCTGGAAAGAGGTCCCGGGCGGCGTGGTCAGTACGCAACTCCCTTACTTGTGGCCGTTCAATGCAGCCAACTCCTGGAATCTGAACGTGGCGAAGTTCAAGGCTCACGAAATGGGTTTGACCCTCACCGCCAAGAACTGGCAGGGCGCCCATCCCTCACCTTTTCAACGCTACTGTGGCTCGTGGTCCGACATCGACGCAATGCAGAAGGTAGAGAAGGCCATTCAGACGGAATTCATCCACCCGAAGGTGCATGGGGTCGTCGGGGCGAATTTCAAGCGGCACGTTGGCGCGATTCCGCGGTGGGATACCCCGGACGTGCCGAAGAACGATCCCGGTTACAACGAGGCGTATTATTACACGGCAATGTGTATGGAATTGTGGGCGCACCGGACCATCGACAACCATGCCGCGTCCCCGATGGGGCTTCATATTATCGAGGGCATCTACGGCCGTGACGGCGACTTCAACAACGGGCCGAACCCCTTTGGCAACGAGAACAACTACGACGGGAGAGCGTGGGACTACATGACGAACATCGTCATCTTCGGCAAGAACCCTTATCTCGTCGATGACGTGGGCCATTGGCTCGGAGGCCATGAGCCCGGGAATTTCGGTTTGTTCCACATTGCCATGGAGCGGGGCAAGCTCGGTGTCATGAATCCGATGAATATTCCTGTGTATGAGTGGCAGGACGGTGTCGCAGTCCGGCGCCGGCTGACGAGTTTTACCCGCACACCGTTGCGGTCGTTCTACCTTCAGCAGCGTCAGAAGAAAGAACCGCTGTGGCATCTCGTTAACGAGCCGTTTGACTACAGCAGGGTGAGCGAAACAAAACTCAGCATTCCGGAAAAGCCGACGACCCGCGTACTCAACCAGCACTATCCGAACGCGAATAATCCGCAACTGGCGATCGAATTCAGCGTGCCCGAAACCGGATGGGCGCTCGTCGAGGTTCTCGACGGCAACGGCAACAACCTGGAGGTAATCGCAAATGCCATTTGTGAACCCGGGTATCACATGGCGGCCTGGAATACCGCGAAATATGCTTCAGGCAACTATAAGTACCGGTTGCGCTACCAGGGTTATAACGAGGTCCACGACCTTATCCTGAACAAAGCGTAGCGGCAGCAGGAGAAGAACCGGCGAAGTGAGGTTCGCCCGTGCTCAAACCGTGCCGTCGCCGTCTACAGCTACACCTGGAAGACCGGCTCCAAAGAAGAGACCCTGGTCTTGAGGGCGATCAGCTCCGCGTCGCTCAGCTTGGGCAGCGGAGCGGAGGCCAGTTCTAGCGCCAGGTCGAAGATGCGTTCGTCGCCGGGAGGAACGGCGGCCGTGATTTCCTGGTTTAGCGTGAATCGCAGTGCCTGGCGAGCCATCTCGCGGTCGTCGATCGGCTGATACCAGCATTTCGGGAACTTGCGATCGCTCTCCTTCATGCCCGCGGGCCATTTGCCGAACGCCAGGGCCTTCAAGGCCATACGCGCCATTCCCTTCGACTTCGCTTGGGCCAGGATCTGCGGACCGAACCCGCCGTTCTCCCATGCATTGACATTCACCGGAAACAAAACACTGTCGAGCTCCAGCGCGTCCATAAGCCGCAAAGCGGCAGGTGCGTTGTGGGCGGAAAAACCGAGATGCCGGACCTTACCTTCCTTCCGCGCCGCAAAAAATGTCTCGGCCGCTCCGCCCGGCGCCAGGATCTTGTCCACATCGTCCATCGAGGCGACGGCATGGAATTGATACAGGTCGACGTGATCGGTATGAAAACGCTGCAATGTGCGCTCCAGTTCCTCGCGCGCACCTTTGGCGTCACGGCGCGTGGTTTTCTCCGCAAGGAAGACCTTCGCGCGATACGGCCGCAAGGCTTCCCCGAGCTTCATCTCAGCCTCGCCGTCGAAGTAGGACGGAGCACAATCGAAGTAGTTCACACCCCAGTCGTACGCCACCGCGACGCGGCGCGATGCCTCATCCTGCGAGAGACCGCAAACTACGATGCCGCCGAAAGCGATGATCGACAGCTCGATTCCATCCTTGTAGGGACGGCGCGGTAATGAAGCTGCCGATCCTCTTGCAGCGCCGGTCGTCAAAACGGTGGCCGCGGCTAGAAACTCGCGACGATCCATGGGTCGATCCTCCTGATGATCATTCTAGTGCTCCTGGCGTGTTCGTGTGCATGGCCAAGCCGGGCGCACCGGGAGCAAGCGGCCGGCAATCCGCATCAGAAGAAGTAGCATTCGGGTCCTTGCGCGTACGGATAGAGTCCAGCCAGTTCTTCATGTGCTGGTCCGGAGTTACCGGCGAAGGGTGCGGTGTTTCGTTGCTGCACGCCCGCCAACAAGCGAAGAACCTCGCGCGAGTCGTGCGAGGACGGCAGTGATAAGATCACCCCTATTGAAGCCAGGAGGGAGGAAGCCAAAAGTGCAACGGCGAACGTTCATGAAATCGGCCGGCGCCGGATCGGTTCCCCTGCTGGCCGCGGGTTCGGCTACACGAACAAAACGTGCCGGCCTCAGACTGGCCGGCATGACACTACCGGAACTCCGCGACACCTACCGCTCCGAACTATTCGAGAACTACCTTCCGTTCTGGGATAAATTCGGCATCGATCATGAGCATGGCGGCTTCACGTGTAGCCTGGATTACGACGGAACACGCGTAAACACGAATAAGCTCCTATGGTTTCAGGGCCGCGGAATCTGGATCTACAGCTTCCTCTACAACCACTTCGGCAAGGATGCGAAGTATCTAGACGTAGCCGGCAAAACTAAAGACTTCATCCTAAAACACGCACCTCAGCCCGATGGCTGGTGGGCTGAGCAATTCGCGGGCGACGGCCGCGTGACGAAGCCATTCACCGGCGATATCTACGGCATGTACTTCGTTGCGGAGGGTCTCCAGGAATACGCCTGGGCCACACAAAATGATGAGGTCCGTGACTCTGCCTTCGCCCTGCTAAAGAAGCTGTTTCGCTACATGGACCAGCCGGACTTTCGTTTCATGGGCACGGGCGACCCCGGAGTCCGTGCCCAGGGGCTCTGGATGGTGAACTTGCGAATTGCGACCCAGATCCTTCGGCGGTGGAAGGATCCAGAGATCGGCGCTTTGGCTGACAGGTGCGTGGATGCTGTGATCAATCGGCATTACAATCCCGAAATCGGCCTCAATACTGAAATGCTGAACTTTGATTTCAGCCGGCCGAAAGGCGAGGAGACCAAGTCGCTGCTCGGGCATTCGATCGAAACACTCTGGATGATTATGGATGAGGCGGATCGTCGCAACGATCGCAAACTATGGGACACCTGCGCCGAGCGGATTCATCGCCATATCGAGGTCGGCTGGGACCACGTCTTTGGCGGCCTGGCACAGTGGATCAATGTGGATCAGGGCGGTTACGTGTGGCCGCCCGAGCGTCCCGTGGGCACCGACCTCGAGTTCAAGTTCACCGGCGAGTACCAATACATGAAGCCGCTCTGGGCACTGAACGAGATACTCATCGCGACGCTCAACGTATTCGAGCGCACCGGCGCGGAGTGGGCAGCGCGGTTTTTCGGAATGGCGCAGGATGTGATCGACCAGAAATTCTCCATGAAGAAACACGGGTTACCCGGTTACATGCTATTTGGCGACAGGCGAATGACGTATCGTCCTCACGTAGCCCGCCAGGACAACTACCATCCTCCGCGCCAAATGATGTTGACCATTCTGACACTGGATCGCATGATCCAGCGGGGCGGCACCCCCGCGTGAGTCATCCAGCAAAGCCGTCGCGAAGGAAATTTCTCGCGGGTACGGGGAAGTTGGCGGCCTTGTCTGCCGTGTCATCCACCGGCGCATCGGGACAACCGTCCGAGCGAGTCGTCAACGAACGAGTCTCTCTTAACGGCGCATGGCAATTCCGGCTGGATGGAGAATCCGCCTGGAGGCAAGTCACGGTGCCTCACACCTGGCAGATCGAGCCGGCCAACGTGGACTACTACGGCGCCGCCTGGTATCAACGGACGTTTGAGGCGAGTGAGGACTGGGCGGGCTCCGCTCTACGCATCGAGTTCGAAGCGGTGTTCCACTCCGCCAGCGTTTGGGTAAACGACAAGTTTGCCGGTGAGCACCTGCGCAAGGGCTACACGTCGTTCTCCCTGGACGTCACAGCGCTCGTACGGCTGGGTGAGAGCAACATCATCCGGGTTCGCGTGAATAATTCCTTCGATGAGCATATGCTGCCGCGCGGCCGCTCGAGCGATTGGGCAACCGACGGAGGTATCTATCGCCCGGTGGCCCTGATGATTACTCCCAAAGTCTTCATCGAACGCGTCGAAATTGATGCCGCACCGGACTTGGCCTCAAATCATGCCGACGTGCGCGTCCGTGCAATCGTCCGCAATGCAGGCCCGACGCCTGCTGAAGGGTCCATCACGGTCCGCGTATTCCAGCCGGAAACGGGCTGGACCGCTACTGTGCGCGACCCCGCCGCGCGCTACGCGATCCCGCCGGGTGCGTCCACCGCGGTCGACGTGCCAACCTTCCAAATCGAACACGCCAGGCTCTGGCACTTCGACCAACCGGAACTGTACAACGTCCGTCTGGAATTGAGTTCGGGCCATCAGTACTCCGACACATTCGGCATTCGCAAGATCGAAACCCGAAGCGGCGGTTTCTTTCTGAACGGAGAACCTGTGCGGCTGATGGGCGTCGAACGAATGGCGGGCAGTAATCCGGAGTTCGGTATGGCCGAGCCGTCGGCCTGGATCGCGCACGATCACGCCGATCTGAAGGAACTGAACTGCGTTTACACCCGCGTCCACTGGCAGCAGGACCGGTGCGTGCTCGACTGGTGCGACCGCCACGGTATCCTGATCCAGATTGAGGTGCCGGCATGGGGTCCCGAGACATTTGATGGCATGAAGCGCGATCCGTCCGATGACATCATGCAGAACGGCATCGAACAGCTTCGTGAGATGATCGCCCGCGACCGCAATCATCCCTGCGTGTTCTCTTGGGGCATGTGCAACGAGATCAATGGACAGAACCCTCCCGCGCATGAGTTCGCCGAGAGAATGTTTCGCGAGGCAAAAAAACTGGATCCCAAGCGGCTCGTGACCTACGCATCGAACTCGCTCCAGAAGACACCTGAAAGAGATGTGGCCGGCCTCATGGATTACGTCATGTGGAACGAGTACTACGGAAGCTGGTACGGCGGCACACCGGCTGACCCGGCACGCAATCTCGATGAGATCCACCGGGCGTTCCCCGACAAGGCCATCATCATTTCCGAATACGGATATTGCGCATGCACTCCCGACAGGCCGGAAGGGGATGCGCGCCGAATCGAGATCCTACGTGACCATGACCGCGTGTTTCGCGAGCGCAGTTGGGTTGCCGGGCTGATTTTCTTCTGCTACAACGACTACCGCACGCACGTTGGCGACAAGGGTACGGGCGTGATGAAACAGCGAGTTCACGGCGTCGTGGACCTGTACGGCACGCGCAAACCTTCCTTCCAGGCTCTGCGGACGGAGTCGAGTCCCATCGAATCTGTCTCGGCTTCTGGACAGCCGCCGGCGATGAACGTGACGGTGCGGGCGCGATCGGCTGTGCCGTCTTATCCTCTACATGCATACAAGTTGCGCGCCATAGCCTACGGACACGGAGACATCCCCGTCGAGCAGGTCGAAGCGCGGTTGCCAACGATCAACCCCGGTCAGTCGGTCGCGGTGTCAATTGCGTTCCTGGGGCCATCACCTACCAAGGTGCTGTTTGATGTGATGCGCCCCACGGGTTGGTCCGCCTACAGCCACGAATGGAAGAAGTGACCTGCCCGCCACCACTGGTAGATACCAGTGTGCAGATTTCAGGCCGCTAACGACTCACTACTTCCGCTGTTTCGGCGCGCTGGCCTTGAGTGCCCTGAATTTTTCCAGAGCTTCTTTGGCCTGGGCATCTTGGCCCAATTGAGTGTAGACCCGAGCGAGCAGATATTCCGGCTCCGGATAGGCTGGGTCCAGCGATACCGAGCGCTGGAGCCAGTTGAGGCACAGATCCGGCTTGCCGAGCTTCCAAAGCGCCTTGGCCCCCAGATAGAAATTGCGCGCCGACAGAGGATTGCGGTCGGCTGCCTTTGACGCGGCGTCAAAGGCTCGTTCCGCATCGCCTTTTTCCACGAGCAGGTCCGCGAGGTTGGCGTAGGCCCAGTCGTAATCGGGATGGTCCTTCTCGACGAGTTTGATGGCAGTCAGAAAGTAACGAATCGCGGTTTCGGTATCGCCGTTGGCTTGATAACACAAGCCGAGGTTGTCGTAGGCCTTGTACGATTGTGGATCGACCTTCAACACCCGCTGAAACTGACCGATCGCATAATCGATGCGGCCTTCCTGATAGTAGATACGCCCGAGCATGTAGGAACCTTCGGAATCCCGCGGATAGCGATCGAGCAGCACGAGTAACGCGTCGAGTGCGCTATCGATATGGCCGGAAAGGTACTCAATGCTGCCCTTCAGTTTGAGCGCGGCCGGCTGCGCCGGCTCCTTCTTCAGAACCGCTTCGGCCTGTTCCAAGGCTTCCGGCAGCCGCTGGGCCATGAGGTACGAGTTAGCCAGCATCAGCCGGCCCGGTACAGAATCCGGCTCCAGCAGGAGAAAGTGTTGCGCCGCCTGGATGGCTAGAGGAAACTCACGCCGGCCATTATTGGCCTCCGCGAGAGCAAGCAGCACCTTGTGTTCGGTGGGACATGCGTCGAAAGCCTGCTGAAACGCACTCGCGGCCGCCGCGTACTGCTTGTTCTCTACAGCGTTGCGCCCGCTTTGTTGCAACTCAATACTGCGGAGCAGATTGCACGCCACCACATCGGTCTGCTGCCCCTGCGCGAAGGCGCAGGAAGCTGCGACAGCTACACAGAATGCGCCAAGGCTGCACAGGCGGAACATATCCGACACTCATGTCCAGAATATCAGGCTTCACTTTTGCGTGAACCGCCGCAACGGCACAGTAAGCGAGCCCAGGGCACCCGACGCTACATCACGGGCGACGATTCGCAACAGCGCTGCTTCGGGGGCAGGATCGAGGTGCTCGGCGAGCATCAGCCCGTTCGCCTGCATCACGCGCTCGTAAGTCGCCTGATCGAGGGCCAGGTTGTTGGTTCGCGCATCGGTTTTGAGATGGCGATCTTTCTGATCCAGTTGTACGAGCCAGATATCCAGGTGGCATTCCCATTTGTCCTGCTTATGTTGCAGAGCCAAGTCGCGCGGTCCCAGTTGCAACGCCAAGTCGAGACCACCAGCGGGAGCAGAACGGACGGCGACGGTCAGCCCCAAAGCGGCGGCATCGATTGGGCTCCATAGGGCGGCATCCAGCACTCGCTCGCGATACCAGGAATCGGCCGGCTCCTCAGGCTGTGCGAAATAGCCGTGCCGGTAGTTGAGTTCCGCATCCGGGCGCTTCACTTCCACGGCGACTTTGTGAAACCTGCCTTTCCAATCCTTATGCGCCGGATAGTAGCCAAGAACGTACACCAGGCGCGAGTCGTCGATGGCGCGGTGCAACGCTGCCGGCAAATCGTTGTTGTTGTAGAACGCGCGGCCGCCGGTGCGCTCGGCCAGTACTTGCATCTTGGCAAATTCCGACGTATCGGGATTGCGCAATTCCGGCTTACCGATGGATCCCACGTATTCTTGAGTGGCCATGAGGCCGCGGGCATCCACCGGGTAGATCGCCAGATTGGCCCTGTTCAAAGCGCGCGCAGCATGCTCGAACTCCGGCCACGCGTCCCGGTTGTCCGTGGCGACTTTCTTGGGCAAGGGAACCGAACTTTCACCAAGCGAAACTGGAAAACTGCCTGACACCCAGATCAGGTTTTTGCGCCCCGGCAACGCTTCCAAGTGATTCGCGATCGCAATCAAGGCACGGACGGTGCGGAAGGCGCGGTCAGTTCCGTAATAAGAATAAAGGCCGAACGATAACTCACCGAGCCACGCCTCCCAGTGGGCTGAACCAGTAACGGCGGGATCGTACAGTGGCTCGTCCAGCGACGCCGGCGCTCCTCCCCTGTAGGACTCCATGGCCTTCACGAGAGAACTGGAATCTGATGTGAAGTCCTGCAGAATGCGAGGTCCGCGGCCCATGGCGTACAGAGCAACCCTCTGCCCACCGTTCACCCCTTGCAGAAACTTGAGGATCTGCTGCCGGGCGAAGGCCTGGTCAGTGAACTGCGTGTTGAGACCATCGAACAGAATCACGGTCGCCCCTGGGGGAACCGCCTCGACCCGGTTAGAGAAGACATCCGGCGGAAGGTGTGGAGGAATGATCGGGGTGGCCCGGGATGCTTCGGTGCGGAAGAATGAGATTTGCTGGGGACGACCCTCATCGAGGAGCGTAAAGTCATCCTCGGTCAGATTGGCGACCGGCTCACCCTGCTTGTCCTGGGCGACCACGCGGATCTCAACCAGGCGAGTGGTGACGCTCAGGACCTGGGCCGCCAAAAAGTGCTGGGACAAATAGAGAGTCAATGCGACGACGACGGCTGTTCCCGCAATGCGCCACTCGGTCCGCTGCATCGCTGTCAAAGCTCCGTGTTAGAGGGGCTCACCGCAGTCTCGGCCGTGTGACCGCTGACGACGTCGCGCGCTCGCAAAGTCCAACTGCCGCGACGGTCGTTTAGGGCCCACGGGATCTGGAACGCGGCGCGGCCATCACGGATGGTCACATTGCCGGAATAATATCGGACGAGGCGCCCCGAAGGATCGAGAACCTCTATGTGCACAACCGAAAGATCTACCGGCGCACCCGCTTCGTCGGTTAATCGCAGATTGAGATCATGATCGATGGTAAGCTTGGCGATTTTCGATCGGCGCTCGAGAAACAGTGCGGGCTCTTCGGGTGATGTTTCAACCTGCGCCTTGGCGAGGCCGCCGCGCAACAGGTCATAAGCGCCATCCGGCGCACGCACCATCGTCGCTTTCTTGGGCAGCAAGCCGGTGAGGCGCGATTCGCCGAAATCGCGAACCGTCACAAGGAGCTCGCTCGCGAAATCACGCTTGAGGCCTAAGTCACGGGGTCCATTGCGTGCGAAGCCCTTGTAACCTGCGGCCCAGAGGGCCTGTTTCCGCCAGTGGCAGCGCTCGTCCATTCGCCCGGTCTGATCGTCTCCGTACACGACGCCGCCACGGTCCATGAAACGCTCGATCGCACGTGCTTCTTTGTCCGAGATGGCGATTGAGTAAGGCAAGATCAGGACGCGATAGTTGTCCAGCTGGCCGGCTTCGATCTGCGGGGTCGCAAGGAACCGGAACTGTGCGCCCTGCCGCTCGAGTTCCTTGGCCCATGCGTCGCGACGTCGCATCAACTCCGCGAAATTCGGCGAGGTCTCGCCGGCGTCACCTAGAGCTGCGGCGATTTTCCCGTCTGTAATCCAAGCGCCGCGAGCACTGGCCATGGAGAAGTGGATTGCCACACCATCTTCGTGGACGCGCGAGTTCATGAAGACACGCGCGACGCCGGACTGAAGCCTCCCGAATGCCTGCGAGAGAGCCTTTCCCTGCTCGCTGAGTGTAAGGTCGGGGTTGAGCAACGTGTAATGCCAGAAGATGGAGGCGCCGTTGTGCCCGTAGAACAGACGCCGCCACTGTTCATACTGGGCGTCGCTGCCGGTTAAACCGTATCCCGTGAAACCTGTGATGGTCAGGCCCGGGCGGAACAGGTAGTGCATCGCATCCTGGTCGCCATCGGAGTACGGCTGGAGGTAGTCGATCTGCTGATCGATCTCGAACCAATTGCAGCCATTGTGTGGCGACGGGATTTGCGTCCCGGAAATGGAGGCGCGCACACCCGGATCAATCTCGTGCACCAGTTTCTTTGCCGTTCCGAAGGCGCGCACGAATTCCTGCTCCATGTAGGCGCGGTGATCCGCCCACGGCGCGTAATTCCCATGCCTTTGCGCCTCCTCAGCGGTCATCGGAACGACGGAACTCCAACTTTGAAACGACGTGCCCCAAGACGCGTTCAGCGCGGCCAGATCGGCGTATTCGTGGCACAGCCACTGCCGGAATCCAGCGAGCGCTTCAGGCGCCCAACTCACATCGAAAGCGTCCTCGTAAAAGGTCAACGAAGATTCATCCGCCAGGTACACGGCCATGGGTTTGAGTGAGGCGACAGGGCGGAGGCTCTTGTCCAACTGCGCCCGAAGCCCGGCTTCGAAGGCGGGAGATTCGAGTTCGATTTCGCGTACCAACTGACCTTTGTCTTTCGTCCGTGCGTATTCGGCTTTGCGCTTCAAATAGCCGTCGCGCCGGTACCAGTAAATGCCGAAGCCGGGCAGGTGTGCGCTCACCATCATCTTGAAATTTCGTTCCGGATCGGCGAGGGTGGTGATCCCGATGCGCCGGAACTGCTCGTCCAATGCGGGGATCCACGGCTGGTAGGACTTTGGACCGAACCACGGCAGCATGACTTCGTAGTCGTCCCAATCCCGGCTGGATGCGGGGAAGCGAACCGGAATCTGCTCGACGGCTGTACCGCACGTGGCGCGCACAAAGCCGGAGTGGCTTAGAGGCCGGAGGGCGTTGAGGTGAACGGAACTCGACCCTTCAGCACGTGCAATGACGCGCCCAAAGCCGTCGATCAGCTCAATCCTTGCCGGTCGCGTAGACTGCCATTTCACATCGAAGGATTGGCCTTCACTTACGACATCGACGGACGACTGTAGATGCTCGATCTTATCCGGCTGCGGCACGTCGATCACCGAGATGTTCCAATCCGATGAAGTCTGCTGCTCGAGGAAATGCCGGCCCGGGCTGAGATCCGTGACATGCGGGCGCGAGCCTTGGCCGGATTGCACGATTTCTCCCAGCATGTTCTTCAGACGCCACGTCGCAGGCGTCTTCTCCCAGTTGACGGTTCCGGCAGGTTCGCGGCCCGCCGCGTAGATCAAAGACCGGCAGATGAGCGAATAGAAATATTCCCAATACGGATCGACAAAGTCAGCGTGTGCCGACATCGGCATTTGCCAGCTAATGCCATCATTGAAGTAGCCGAAGGCAACAACGCGGCCTTTTCCAAACTGCCGAACAGCTAGAATCGGGCTTCCCGATTCTGCCTGGATCAAAACCGCCGCACCCGGCTCGGCGCGGTATATGAAGTTCTGGAGATCGTGGAACGGGAAGGTCTCAACCGGAATGGCGCGAGTGATGTAGTGGTCGCTCTTGCGATGCCAGGGCGATGACTCGGTGCGCCCCGGTGGCTTGGGCTCCTCGAGTTCACCGATTTCCGGGTTGAGTTGGAGGGGAGTCAACGGTGAAAGTTCATCAGCAAACGGCCGGATGAGCACCAGACCACAACCCTCGCGCACGCGGCGCTTCAAGGCCTCGCGCGACGCCGGCGTCAATTGTTCCCAACCGTGGTTTAGGGGCAGCAGGATGGCATCGAACTTCTTATTGCTGGTGAGTTCTTGTTCCAAATAGGAATAGATGAGTTTCAAATCACCTTTTTCGGCGCGTGCGCCGTAGTCCTCGCCAAATGCCATCGTCCATTTGTTGACGTCCCAGTCGGGATCAATACTGACAGTAGCGAGATCTAACGAAAGGCGCTGGGCGAGTTCTACGAGCGTTCGACCTTCGCTCACGGTCGGGACAGCGAGCAAGCGGATCGGGCCGCCGGCCAAAGGTTTGGCCCATTTGACGTGAGGTGTTTCGATGTCCAGAGTGTACGGCGCCTCAAACCGTTTGGCGCTGCCCTGGCGAGTGCCCATGCCAACGTCCTGCGCAAAACTGACGGCGGACGGCACGATGGCAAATAATAAGGCTATGAGAGTCCGCATATCTGTTTCTCAGTTTACGCCCCGGCAGCGAAGAGTTGCTGGTGTGGTTCTCTCAACGCCAACTGTTAGAATATGCTCGGGTTCGTCAGGAGCCCAATGGACCGGCGCACTTTTCTTTTGAATCTACTTTCGTTAAGCAGTGTCAGGCAGTCCGTTTGCGCCGATTCGGTGGCTCTTCCACAACTGCCGGTTTTTCGTGATGTGACTGCCAGTTCACATATCGATTTCCGCTGTAACGGCAGCCCGACTTCACAGAAGTACTTGATCGAAACCATGCCAGGCGGTGTCGCGATGTTCGATTACGATGGCGATGGCTTTCTCGACATATTCTTCGTGAACGGCGCCGCTCTGGGAGACCCGCAACCGTCTGACAAGCCAGTGGACAAGTCCGATGCAAAGTTCTGGAACCGGCTCTACCACAACAACGGGAACCTGACCTTTACCGACGTGACGGAGAAAGCCGGGGTTGCCGGGCACTCCTATGGCATGGGCGTAGCCGTGGGCGATTACGATAATGACGGCCGGCCGGATCTGTACGTCACGAACTTCGGGCGGAACATTCTCTACCATAACAACGGCGACGGGACATTCAAAGATGTGACGGAGCACGCCGGCGTTGCGGCCGGCGGCTGGTCTTCCAGCGCGTGTTTCGTGGATTACGATCGCGACGGCTGGTTAGACCTGATTGTCACGCGATACATGGATTGGGACTTTTCCAAAAACATCTGGTGCGGCCCTCACCAACCCGGCTACCGGGGTTACTGCCATCCGGCGATGTTCAAGACCATCACGCATCTTGTGTATCGCAACAACCATGACGGCACTTTCACTGATGTTTCGAAGGAGAGCGGCATCGGTACCACTCCCGGCTACGGGCTGGGCATTGCTTTTAATGATTACGACCGCGACGGTTGGCCGGATATTCTGATAGCCAACGACAACATACCCGAGCAGCTATTCCATAATCTCCGCAACGGCAAATTCGAGGAAGTTGCACTCCCGCTTGGCTTGGCGTACGACGAAGACGGTCACACGTTTTCGGGCATGGGCGCCGATTTCGCAGATTACGATAACGACGGGTGGCCCGACGTGTTCATCGGAGCGCTGGCTAACGAGAAATATGCATTGTTCCGGAACCTGAAAGGCAAATTCGTCTACACTTCGGGGCCCAGCGGCGTGGCCACGATCACCTCCACGCATTCCGGTTGGGGACTCAAGTTCATCGACTACGATAACGACGGCTGGAAGGATCTATTCGTGGCACAGGGGCATGTGATGGACAACATCGAGTTGAGCACCCCCTCAGTGCATTATCAGGAGCCGATGCTGATGATGCGAAACACCCGCACCGGCTTTGAGGACGTATCGAAGGTGAGCGGCGATCCTTTCCGGGCGGCGAGATCAGCGCGCGGCGCGGCATTTGGCGATCTCGACAACGATGGCTTTATCGACATTGCCGTCAATTGCCTGAATGGTCCGGCCATGATCCTGCATAACGACGGAGGCAACGGCCACCATTGGCTACTAGTGAACACGATTGGAACAGTTAGCAACCGTGACGGCATTGGTGCTCAAATACGGCTGGTTTCCGAGTCCGGCCTGGAGCAGTTTGGCCTCGTGACTACCGCGGGCAGCTATCAGTCAGCGAGCGATAAACGGGTGCACTTCGGACTCGGCGCGGACAAGACCGTTCGCTTCTTGGAGATCATGTGGCCCAGCGGGATTGTGCAGAAGATCGAGAACATTCCCGCAGACCGCGTCATCACTGTCAAAGAGCCCGCGGGCGCGGCAAAACGGTAACGATGAGGCAATGGCCAATTTGGTTCGCTGGAACGGCGATCGCTGCTTTCCTGATGGTGCCGGCAATCTCCCAGATGACCGGGGGAGGACGCAAAGCCGCGCCGAAGAGACCATTGCCGCCTGGCGTAAAGGCTCCCGCAATTCAATTTGAGGATCTGGCATCGAAGGCGGGATTGGTAGGCGTGAATGTCTCCGGGTCCGACAAGCAGCAGGCTTACATCATTGAGAATACCGGAACGGGTGTCGCGATATTTGATTACGACAATGACGGTCTGCCGGATATCTTTTTCGTGAATGGCGACCGTTTTGACCGGACCGGCGCCGCACCGAAACATTTCCTGTATCACAATCTGGGTGGTCTGCGATTTGAGGACGTCACCGAAAAGGCGGGCATCACGCATACCGGGTGGGGCCAGGGTGTCTGTGCCGGCGACGTGGATAACGACGGCAATATCGATCTGTTCGTGACCTCGTGGGGACAGAACGTGCTGTGGCGCAACCAAGGTAACGGGACGTTTCGCGATGAGACGAAGGAGCGCGGCCTTCAGGCACCCAAGCGCTGGAACACAGGCTGTGCGTTCTTGGATTACGATCGCGACGGAGCCCTCGACCTCTTCGTTGCGCATTACCTGGCCTTCGATCCTGCGAAGACGCCGAAGCCCGGAGAGCCAGGGCAGTGTATGTGGAAAGGTTTTCCGGTTGTCTGCGGGCCGATGGGCCTTCCAGCCGAGACGATGTCGCTTTACCACAATGACGGCACCGGCCACTTTACTGAGGTCACTGACAAGGCTGGACTGCGGGGTGCTAAAGCGGCAGGCCTCACGGTTCTCACGGGCGATTTCGACAATGACGGCTGGCCGGACGTATATGTGACCGGAGACTCGACACCGAGCCTGCATTTCCTCAATAAGCGAGACGGCACTTTTGAGGAGGTCGGCCCCTACACCGGCATCGCCTACAGCGAGGATGGGCATGAGCAATCTGGCATGGGAGCTTCGGCTGGTGACTATGATGGCGATGGCCTTCTGGATATCGTCAAGACCAACTTTACTGAAGATATTCCGAACCTCTACCGAAATCTCGGACACGGCATGTTTACCGACGTCACCGCGGAGGCCGGCCTGGCGTCAAACACGCAGTACGTCAGTTGGGGCTGTGGCTTTCTCGATTTCGATAACGATGGCTGGAAAGACATTTTCATCGCCAACGGGCATGTTTATCCGGACATTGACGGCCGCGGCATCGGCCAGACGTTTCACCAGCCACGCTTGCTCTATTGGAACCGCGGCGGCAAGGAATTCTTCGACGTATCTTCGGACGGCGGACCGGGCATTGTGGCAAGGCACTCGTCCCGTGGCATCGCCGTTGGCGATCTGGATAATGACGGCGATGTCGAAATCGTGGTCGTGAATATGCACGAGGCTCCTTCGTTGCTGAAAAACTTCGGCGACAGAGGCAACTCGATTCTGATTCAAGCGCAAACGGCGAGCGGGCGCGATGCCATTGGAGCGCGCCTGAACCTGACCGCCGGAGGCAGAACCCAGATCGATGAGGTCAGGAGTGGTGGTTACTACATCTCGCAAGGTGATTTCCGCGTGCACTTCGGGCTGGGTAATGCCACGAAAGCCGACCTGGCGGTCCGTTGGCCTGACGGCAAAACCGAGACCTTTCCGGGCCTGTCTTCCGGGACGTGGGTCACGGTGCGCCAAGGCCGCGGGATTGTGCAGACCCGCAAACTTGTCCGATCCAGTCCGTGAGAGCGGCTATTCGAACCGGTAGCTGCGAGCTCCGCGCACCGGCCGGAATTCCATCCAGCGCCCCGACGCTGTCACTTCCACCCGCCCGAGCGACTTGTTATCCGCGTCATAGGCCGTGAGCATCCCCGCCGCTGGCGCGTGAAAACCGATGCGCTCGTTGCCGTAGATATCGATCAGTTCCAGGGCCTGCCCTTTACCTCGAAGGGCGACACTCCCCGCGGCGGCCAGGTTACCCCGTTCCGTCCAGCGGCCCCTTCCGTCGAGAAACTCAAAGTCAGAGGCCGATACGTAGTCGATCCGGTGTCCATCGGCGTTCGCCGAGACTTCATAGAAAGAGTTGCCCGGGTTGAACACGAGCCAACCGCTGGCGGGCAGGTCCACAACCCCGCCGTGAGGGTTTTTCACGCTCCACGGGCCCCAGGGACCACGGTTCACGAAAACTTCGGTTCCATTCTCATATACGACGTGCAGCCGCGACCCAGCCATGGCGCCGCTGGCGAGCGCTGCACTCGGCGTGAGCATCTTGCCGGCTCTATCTGCATATTCGATTTTCGCCGGGCGCACAAAAGCGTACTGCTGCTGCAATTGCTGCATCATGTAATAGGAACGGGCCATGGCTTCGGTGTGGAACGGCTCGTCGTCGAAGTCATTCACCAGCCATCCCATGTTGCCGTAAGCGATCGTCGTCGCCAGGAAGAGATCCACGTAGTCCCGGCGCTTCGCCGACTTTTTCCATCCGGGATCCATTTTCTCCAGATAATAGGGCGTGTACCCCATGCCGTAGTCACACTGGAGCGGGTGAATTTTCATCAGGTGAAACGACACGTCGAGCGGATGCGTGAGCAGGTTGACGTCTGTGTAAACCCAACCGTAACTGCCGGACTCCAGACCCGCGTACAGCCACTGGTATGTGCCTTCGGACTGAGTCGGGCCGTAGACACGCTGGTCGTTGAGCAATAGTTGGCCGTAGGCGTAGAAGGTTGCCGCCATGGTGCCTGCGCCGGGTACGCGCGCGTCGAAATCCGTGTATTCCCAAGGTGACGCGGCCGTGTGAACATCGGTGTAGGACATCCTTACCCCGTACTTCTCCTGGATCAACGGGGCGTAATAGGCGTCGAGTTCTACGGCTTTGGCCGGCTTCAAGCCGTAGCAGCGCATCCAAGCGCGGCGCCATTCGCCACTCGGCTCGCGCTGCACCCAGTCCGGAGTCCAATTGGTGTTGGTTGGCGCAAAGTCAGTGTAATTGGTGTATACGCCCTGTAGCCATCCCAACGCGTTTTGCGCGCCCACGTACCATCGCAAGCCCGCCTCGCCACCCTTTTGTGGCGCGGGCCGCAAGCGCAATGTGAAGCTGTCCCCTTCGTCGCGCCACGTAATCTCGTGGCTGTGTTGCATGATTCGGTCAAGGCCGTACGACCGGATGCCGCGGCAGCGTGCGTGATCCCGCTGGAACGTTTCCACATCTCCAGCCACCGTCCAAACCACCGATTTCCCCTCTTCCTGCTGCAGCGACGGCGGGTTCGCGATGGTGGGCAGCGTCTCTTCGTAGATCGGAGAAGCCGTGATGAACAGGCGCTCGTACATCGGGTTGCGCCGCCCTTCAGTATTCGCAATGTATTTCAGGCCGCCGTTTATCTGTGCGCCATCGGAAGTCACCTTCGGCTGCTTAGCGAAGTACGGTGCGGATGCGTTACTGCGGTACCAATCGAACCATACCGAGGTGAACACCGGGCCGGAGGCCGGACCCGACATCAGCACGCGGGGATTGCTCTCGCCGTAGGTGACGTACGGCACAGTGATGAGTTTAGGGGAGGCGACTCCGGTCACCCGCCCGAACGACAGAGCCTCTGCTTCGCTCCCTTCGCACCGCACATCCAACACGAGCGACTTCTGCCACAGCCGCAGCTCATAGGTAACACGCCGGGTACCCTGTTGAAATACTGCCTTCACAACGTCGTCCGCGAGCGTGGCGGAAACTAATGCGGACTCGGCAATCGTTCCTGCTGGCGTGTCACCGAATCGCAGGCCGCCGCCGTCCATTGGGCGAAACGGCGTCGCGCCGTTGACGCTGGCGGTGATTTCGCCCAGATCGCCTTTGCGCGGCCCGTATTCGTAAACCACGGTGGTATCACGGCCTTCGTAGCGCAGCGCGAACCGATCCGGCGCGGTCTGACGCACACTCACGCGGAAATCTTTCTCGAAATTCTGGGCTAGAATCGTCTCTTCGCGAGTTGGAAATGGTAGCGTGCCCCGACCTGTATTTAGGCCAGCGATCTGTTCGGGCCATGGCTTGAGGTTTCGCTTCGGCTGCTCCGCAAATTGCAGCGGCTTGGTCTCCTCGCGATAGAACGCCAGAGAATCGCAGAAAAAGTAACGCGGCTCCGTGTTGCCGATCTTCGAAATCTCAATGCCCGCCAGAGCCGCCGGCAATGTCATCTCGTGCAACATCGCGGCGCCGACACGGCGATGGATCAGCCACCATTGCTTCCACCGGATATCGGTGAGTGGGATTCGTAGCTCCTTGCCGCCCGCGTCGCGGATCAGCACTGACACGTAGGCGGCCGGAGTTGTCTTGTCGTCTTCCCATCCCCAGCGATTTCCATATCCCCATAACTCGATCGAGTCGAACACATCGGGGATCGGGATCGGCTTCGGCGGCCGGGCGATCACACGGCTTTGCGGGTTCGGACTGGCAAAGACGAACTTCGCCACGTACTTTCCCCACATCTGCTGCTCGCGGCTGCGGCGCAACTCTCCAGTGGCACCGCCATACAGCTCGAGCGTCCAACCGCGCAGGTCTTCGAAGTCCACCAGCGTATGGGGGTTCTCTTCCCGTTGCGTCCACGTCATTTCGTAAGGTTGCTGCCCCACTTGCTGCCAGGGCGCGACTTCATTGATCGCAGGGACAACTTTGTCTGGCGCGGCTGCAACATCGGCCGGGGCCGCTAGGAAAGCTAGAAAGAAAATCCACTTCATATAGTATTTCCAGGTCTGATATTACTATAGAGTGGAGGTGATCTCTTCGATCGAATTTCATCCAGCCGCCCCACGATTTGACCACCCCGAGAACCGCGCATCGCGCCTGCTATGCTGAACTCGACAATGAACGGATGCGGTTAACCGGATGATCTGCACAGGAGAGACATCGCCTGCGAAGCGTCGATTTCAGGTACTTTTTGTTGCTGTGCTGGTCGCTCTTACAGCATGTAAACCGTCCGGCTCTAATCACGCCGCCGCGCCGGACGCCGCCCCGTCACTCCACCCGCTGAACGTCATTTTGGTGACTATCGACACCTTGCGCGCCGACCGGCTGCATTGCTATGGCAACCGCGGGATTGAAACTCCAACCCTTGACTCTGTGGCGCAACATGGCGTGCTGTTCGAGAACGCGGTGGCGCAAGCTCCGCTTACCCCCCCATCCCACGCCAGCATCTTCACGGGGACTAACCCGAACGTCCACCACGTCCGGAATACAGGCGGCTTCGCCTTACCGTCCTCGTCTGTTACGCTGGCCACCATCCTGAAGGCGCAAGGTTGGGACACGGCTGCCTTCGTGGGCGCGACGGTACTGAAAAAAGCCACCGGGTTCGGCCTTGGATTCAATGTCTACGACGATCAGATGCCCAAACCCGAGAGAGGCCAGGAAGAGCGCGAGTATCCAGAGCGGCGCGCGAGTGTGGTTGTGGACCACGCTTTTAATTGGCTGCGGTCCCAGTCCGGAAAGCCTTTTTTCGTATGGGTCCACCTCTACGACCCGCACGAACCTTACGATCCGCCCGCTCCGTTCCGGGAGAAATACCGCAAGAATCTCTACGACGGGGAGGTGGCCTACACTGACCAACAGCTCGGCCGCTTCCTCGATGCCGTCGGAAAGAAGTCGCCTGTGGACAAAACGCTCATCGTCGTGCTGGCCGATCACGGCGAAAGTCTCGGCGACCACGGCGAATTCAACCACGGCGTTTTTCTCTATGACGCTACTTTGCAGATTCCGTTCCTTATATCCGGACCGGGCGTGCCGGCGGGCGTTCGCGTGTCTCAGCAGACCAGAACCATTGACGTCTTGCCCACGATTCTGGAATTGCTTGGTGGCAAACCGCCCGCCATCTGCCAAGGTGTCAGCCTGATGCCCGTCTTTTCGGGCGGGAGCGTCGCGACCACATTTTCTTACGAGGAAACGTTGTATCCGAAGATGAACATGGGCTGGGCTGAGCTGCGTGGCATTCGGACTGCCCGGTGGAAGTACATCCGCGCGCCCAAGCCTGAGCTGTATGACTTGGCGCAGGATCCGGGAGAGACTACCAACGTGATCTATGCCCACCCGAAGGAATCCGGAGAATTGGAAGCGGCGTTGAAGAAGCTGAGCTCTGAAAGCTCGAACGGTGTTGAGAAGGTAGCCAGCAGCCAGGTGGACTCGCATACCTTGGAACAACTGAAGTCGCTCGGTTACCTCTCCGGTGTTGCGCCCAGCGAATTTGAACTGAGCGGAAAGGGACCGGATCCCAAGGATCACATCGCCACTCTCAAGGCCTTTCAGGCCGCTCTGGGGCCGGAAGCGCGCGCGATTCCCGCGGACCGGAAAATCGAAATGTTGCGGCAGGCACTAGCTGGAGATTCGACCAACCCGTCCCTGTATTTCTACCTCGGCGCGGAATATGAGAAAGCGGGCCGTTTCGACCAGGCGATGCTCGTGTATCAAGACGCGCAGAAGCAGAACATCCGTAGCGGCAGGCTGCTATCGCGAATGGGCGACCTTTACTTGCGGGGGGGCAATCGAGACGCTGCCATTTCCGCGTACGAGAAAGCGGCTCAGTTCAATCCTTCCGACGTCGAAAGCCAATCGAACCTGGCGACGGCCTACTTGCAGGAGGGCAAACTTGCCGATGCGGAACGATGTTTCCGGTGGGTCCTCACGGTTGAGGAGTACGCGACCGCTTACAACGGGCTAGGCCTGATCGCCGTTCAGCGACAGGACCCTGCGGCTGCGCGTGTGAACTTCGAGCGGGCCATCGCTCTCGATCCCGACCTGATGGAGGCACAACTTAACCTCGGTCTTATCTACAAGATGGCCGGTGACTTGCCGCGTGCCAGGGTCTGCTTCGAGACGTTCGTGGCCAAGGCGCCCCGCGCACGGTACGCGAAGATCATTCCCCAGGTGAAACAGGAATTGGACGCCATGCGGTAGCGCTGGGCGGTGTGGACGTTTCGCAATCGCCCTGGCGGTTGTTTGCGATTCAGGCCGCCTGAAAGTGCGTTGCAATCAGCTGGACGGTTTCCCAAATCGGTATGTGCCTTGACACGAGAAAAAAAACAGGATATAAGGACTTAGAACTATTTTTATCTCCAAAACAGACGGACTTTTGAGCCTTCTGGGGTAGTGCGCTAGTTCAAGTAGCGCTAGGGTTGGGCTGAAAAGCTCGGAAATGGGGTCCTATGTTTCAAAAACACTTAACGTGTCTTCTTGTCGTTTGTCTTGCCTTGTTCACAACGACTATGTGGGGGCAAGCGGTCGGCACTCTGAACGGAACAGTATTGGATTCAGCGGGCGCTGTGGTGCCTGGAGCAGAGGTTGTAGCCACTGACAACGCCACAGGAGTCGAAACCAAAGCGACTACGACGACCGCCGGAGCCTACACCTTGCCGTACCTTCCGCAAGGGACGTATACGCTTCGCGTCACGATGCCGGGGTTCCGGACGGCGACTGCCGAGAACGTAATTCTGCGCGCCGCGCAGACTCTGACCGTCAACATCAACCTGGAGATCGGTCAGATTAACGAGAAGGTGACAGTCAGCGATACCCCGCCCTTGATTGAAGCGGGCACCGCCGAGATGGGTCACTACATCAACCAGGAAGAGTTCAAGGCGTGGCCTATTTTCACCTCGGACGGCCAGCGGCAGATTCAGGAATTCATATTTGACAGCATGCCGGGCACCACCGGCGGTACCTTCCAGGGGTCGATCAACGGCGGGCAACAATATTCACATGAGATTCTGATCGACGGAATGGCCCTTGGACGAGCCGACCTTTCCGGAGGCAACAACAACGAAATGAGCCCCTCGCTGGACGCCATCGGTGACTTCAAGCTGCAAACCGGCGCGGTGTCGGCTGAGTACAACGGGGGCCAGACGGCAGTGGCCAACTTCAGCATCAAGTCAGGCACCAACGACCTGCACGGGTCAGCGTTCGAATATCTGCAAAACGAGGATTTTAACGCTCTCGATATCGGCGCCACCAAGGCCCGCTATCGTGACAACAACTGGGGGTACTCCGCGGGCGGCCCGGTGTGGATTCCGAAGCTGTACAAAGGCCGCAACCGGACGTTCTGGTTCACGAACTTCGAACATGATAAGCGGAACCAGTTGAATACCTCCGGGTTTGCCACTCTCCCGCCCATGTCCTACCGCACTGGCGACTTCTCGCAGATGCTGAATCCAACTTGGTCGGGCCAGTCGCAGGCCGGAACGGTTATCGCCACTGACGCGCTCGGCCGGCCGGTTGTTTTCAACTCGATTTACGATCCCTCCACCACACGCGTTGGCCCGGGCGGCGCGATCATCCGCGACGTCTTCCCAGGCAACATCATTCCCGCCAGCCGGATCAATCCGGTCGCGGCCGCCATCCTGGGCGTCGGCGTTGCAGATCCGACGACCAGTGCCATGATCCGCAACATACAGACCATCAGTTCCGGACAGCCGTTCTTTGACGAGCACATCTTCGGCATCAAGGTGGACCAGGTTGTCAACGACAAGAATCGCGTCTCATTCTTTTACAACCAGGGCTATCGCGAGCGCAACAACAACGGCGGCGCGAAGTACCTGCCCGTCCCGGGCTCGCCCACCAGTCCCTGGCAGGATCAACTGACGCCCAGCAACATGGCTCGCCTGAGCATCACCTCGACGATTACTCCGACGTTGATCAACAACTTCGGGTTGGGTTACAGCCGCTTCCTGAACCAAAACGGGGCGCCGCTTTACACCGTGAATAAGGACTGGGCGGATAAGATCGGCATTCAGAATACCTCGCCGACGGTCTTCCCGTACTTCGCTTTCAGCGGAGCCGACTACCAGGGCGGAACAATCGCCAGAATGGGCGTGGGCTCATACGGAGCTGGCGCCAACGGCTCCGAAGTCCTCAAGGACGACGCCACTAAAATCTGGGGCCGTCACACCTTCCACTTCGGCTACCAATACACCGTCTACCGTTACGACGAGGAGAATTACTCGGACTCGGGCTACTTCTACTTCAACCCTCAGCAGACCGGTCTTCCCGGCTTCCCGACGCAAACGGGCAATGCATTTGCCAGCTTCATGCTAGGCGCGGTGCAACACGCCAACCACAGTATCAACTCCCTGTGGGACGGTTACCGCATGCCTTACCACGCCACATGGATTCAGGACGACATAAAAATCAGCCCCAAGCTGACCGTTAACGCCGGACTCCGATGGGAGATCATTTCGCCGTTCTACGAACGTACCAACCGTATCTCCTACATCGACATCAGTCAGGCCGATCCGGCCGCCGGCGGTCTCCCAGGTCTGCTCGTTTTCAAGAACCGACCCACGAATACTTACTGGGGAGAAATCGGACCCCGCTTGGGCGTCGCTTACCAGGTCAACAGTAAGACTGTCGTGCGCCTGGGCTACGCCATGATGAACACTCCGCCAATCAACAATAATTGGGGCTTTGGCGGGTTCACCACTGGCTACAGCGCCAGCGTCCCCGTGGCCGCCGGCACTAGCTCCACGGGTTTCATACAAGATCCGGCGATGTACCTGAACCAGCCCTATCCGAGTCTTGGCTACACATTGCCCGACACCAACCCGGCTCACGGCCACTTCAACGCCAGCCAAGCCGCCATACCGGACTCAGACCACCCCGGATATGTGCAGAATTGGAATCTGACTGTGCAGTACCAGTTGCCCTACCAGATGGTCGTGGAAGGAGCCTATGTGGGCAACCATGGCACTCGGGTGTGGGGCTACAACGAACTGGACGTAACGCCCGCGACCAAACTCGCAATGGGCGACACACTCGTTGGCACGGTTGCGGACAACCCTCAGTACACTCCGTACGCCGGCTTCCCCACGAACCTTTCCGTGGCCCAGGCTATACTGCCGTATCCGCAGTATTACGGCGTCAATAACTACACTGCCTTCAACACCAACTCGAACTACAATTCGTTCCAGTTGACCGTGACTAAGCACCTCACACAGGGCCTGGGCTTCCTGGCCGCTTACACATTCTCGAAAACGCTGGGCTACCAGGACAGCAACGGCGCCACGGGTTACGGCGTCCCGCAGGACTACTACAATCGAAAGCTGGAGTATGGCCTCGCTGGTTTCGACCAGCCCCAGAACCTCAAGCTCACCTGGACCTACGACAGCCCATTCGGTAAAGGACGGAAATGGGACCTCAAGAAATTGAATTATGTTTTGGGCGGCTGGCAATTGGCCGGACTCCAAAACTACGCTTCGGGCTTCCCGATCGCCGTGTCCTTCGGCCCCGGGTACAATGTTCCTGCCGGTTTTGGCGCCATCCGTCCGGATGTGTTGAGCTCGGATCTCGCCAACGGTAGCGTGCCTGGCCACGCCGACTACAGCTCTCCGATTCAGTGGATGAACCAGTCCGCCTTCGCTGGGGTGCCCATGTCCAGCCAGGGGGTTCCACTGAGAGTCGGTACCGCTCCCAGGAACCTGAATCTCAGGAGTTACTTCGAACCAGGTGAAACGATGCGCCTGTCCAAGTCTTTCCCCTTCTTGCAGGAGAAGGCCAAGTTCAGGTTTGGCATGACGTTGTCCAACCCGTTCAAACGGCAATACACGTACATCACGGACACCGGCGTTGGCGACTCCGCCTTTGGCCAGGTGCTCGGCGGCGGCGGCGGACGCACTATGCAGTTGGATGGTCGTATCGACTTCTAACTGATTCGCACTTCAGTTCTCCGGAAGCCGCGGCGCGGTGCACGGCTTCCGGATTCTCCAGCTTCGACCTTCACTCTTTCACCCACTTCCCTGCAACGCGATCATGTAGACTCTTAGACTCGCGAGGACGTTTGTGACGGAGAAGTCATGGCACGGGTGTGTGTGGATCGCGACGGCATCCACGGCCCTGCTTGGCCTTGGGTTCTGGGCAGGCGCGCAGCCAACGGCAAGCGTTCTGCCGATCCGCTTCCGCAATGTGGCGGCGAGTGCCGGTATCGACTTCGTACTCGAAAATAGCGCCACGCCCGAGAAACAGATCATCGAAACCATGCCCGGTGGTGTGGTGGCGTTCGATTACGATGGCGACGGCCTGGTGGACATTTTCTTCACCAACGGTGCGGCCGTCCCTTCGCTCGAGAAGAATCACGTCAAGTTCAGAAACCGGCTCTTTCGCAACCTTGGCGGCATGAAGTTCAAGGACGTGACCGACGAAGCCGGCCTTGCCGGAGCGGGCTATTCGATGGGAGCGGCCGCGGCAGATTTCGATAACGACGGCCATGTGGACCTCTTTGTCGCCGGTGTGCGCTCCAATCATCTGTATCGCAACCTCGGCAACGGAAAATTCGAAGACGTGACCGCCAAGGCCGGCATCCGCAGCGATGGGTGGTCCATTACCGGCGGGTGGCTCGATTACGACAACGACGGGCGGCTCGATCTGTTCGTGGTCAATTATTTGAACTGGTCGCCTGAGAATCCGCCATATTGCGGCGATCCAACGAAGGCGCGGGCGTATTGCCATCCGCGGCTCTACGAGGGTCTCCCGAACACGCTTTATCACAACCGTGGCGACGGCACCTTCGAAGACGTCTCCATGAAAGCCGGCATTGGGCAGCACGTAGGGAAAGGCATGAGTCTCGCTATCGCTGATTACGATCAGGACGGCTTCCCCGATGTGTTCGTCACCAACGACAAGATCGAGAACTTCCTGTTTCATAACCTGCGGAACGGCACGTTCGAGGAAGTTGCCCTGGAGACCGGCGTGGCCCTTCCCATCCACGGAAAAGGGGTCTCTGGGATGGGTGCAGACTTCCGGGACTACGATAACGACGGCTTGCCGGATATCACGTTCGCTGCCCTGGCTGGAGA
>Ga0335071_10001099_pt1 | contig 29104 bp, 24 predicted proteins | sample Lox_Sample_15_FD_206724 | JGI IMG/M metagenome (GOLD analysis project Ga0335071, IMG submission 206724) | Soil microbial communities from Loxahatchee National Wildlife Refuge, Florida, United States - Lox_Sample_1.5 | ecosystem: Environmental > Terrestrial > Soil > Wetlands | place: USA...
CGGGCGGTGCCTCAGTTTGAATCTGAACCATTTCGTTGCGTCCTTTGAGTATTACTCTTTGCGAATCTTTGCGATTTAAAGATGCTTGGCCACAGGGGATTCGACGTCAGTCCCAGAGTGATGCACTCCCCCCCCCGCCGCTCCCGTTTGTAGTATCGTGTTCCACGGAACCCCCTGCCGTTCCCATGCGTATATTCCATAGGCTCAGTCTGTCCAATCTCAAGTCATCGTAAAAAGAGGAACTATGTCCATCTCCCGTCTTGCCGCTGCGCTTGTCCTGTGCCTTACTACTTGCGCAGCCTTCGCCCAATCTGCCCAGTCCCCAAAAACCACCGAACCCAAACTCCAGCACTTCGATCCCGACCTAGCCGACAAATCCCTCGACCCCTGCAACGACTTCTACAAGTACGCGTGCAGCAAATGGACCTCCGCCAATCCCATCCCTGCCGATCAAGTCGTTTGGAGCACCGGCAGTGGACTCGAACTGTGGAATGAGACTGTTCTCCGTCAGACTCTCGAAGCCGCGAGCGCCAACGATCCCAAACGCGATGCCGTCCATAAGAAGATCGGCGACTATTGGGCCTCCTGCATGGATGAAGCCGGCATTGAAACCGCTGGCCTCAAGCCGCTGCGGCCCGAGCTCGCCCACATCGCTGCGTTGAAGTCCAAGAAAGACATTACCCTCGAAATCGTGCGCCTGCATCACATGTTCCCCGGCGCATGGGAGCAATCCGACAATCAGACAAACGCTCCCTTCTTCGGATTCAGCGGACAACAGGACTACGACAACGCCTCCCTCGTCGTCGCACAGATTGATCAAGGTGGCCTCAGCCTTCCCAACCGCGACTACTACCTGAAGACCGATGACAAGACGAAAGAAGTGCTAGCGAAGTACAAAGCGCACGTGCAGAAGATGTTTGCGTTGGCAGGAGAGCCGGAATCGCAGGCTGCAGCCGATGCGGCCACAGTTCTTGAACTTGAAACCGCGATGGCAGAGGCGCAGATGGACAACATCGCGCGCCGTGATCCCAAGAACATCAACAACAAAATGACCCTGCCGCAAGTGAAAGAACTGACGCCCGCCATCGATTGGGATGGGTACCTGAAGGCCGTCGATGCCCCCGCCAGTCCGCATTACATCGTAACGTCCCCGAACTTCTTCCGAGCGCTCGATAAACTCCTGAACGAGCATCCGCTCGAGCACTGGCAGACCTACATGCGCTGGCAAGTGATCCATCGTTCGGCGCCGCTCCTGACCAAGGCGATGGTCGATGAAAACTTCGACTTCTTTGCGCACACCCTCGCCGGTGCCGAGCAACAGCAACCCCGCTGGCGCCGCTGCGTTCGCGCTGCCGATCGAGATTTGGGAGACGCACTGGGTCAGGCCTACGTCGACCGCGCCTTCTCAGCCGACAGCAAGGCGCGCACCATTCAGATGGTGCACGACGTGGAAGCTGCGCTGTCTGCCGACATCCAAAGCCTTACCTGGATGTCCCCGGCCACCAAAGATCAGGCGATCGTGAAACTGAAAGGCATTGAAGACAAGATCGGTTACCCCTCGCACTGGAAGGATTATTCCAGCGTAAAGATCACGCGCGAGAGTTGGCTCAACAACGTCTCCCAGGCCTCCGCTTTTGAAGATCAGCGCTTTATCGCGAAGATCGGCAAGCCCGTTGATCGCTCGGAGTGGACCATGACTCCACCCACCATCAACGCGTATTACGACCCGCAACTCAACACGATTAACTTTCCGGCGGGCATTCTGCAGCCGCCGTACTTCGATCCCAGCAAAGATGAATCGGTCAACTTTGGAGCGGTGGGCATGATCATCGGACACGAGATCATCCACGGCTTCGACGATCAAGGCCGCAAGTTCGACTCCCACGGAAATTTGCGCGATTGGTGGACGCCCGAAGACTCCAAGCTCTACGACGAACGCGGCAAGTGCATCTCCGACGAGTACACACAGGAAGTGCCTGAGGCGGGAGCGGGCGTCAAACAGAATGGCCTGCTCACGCAGGGAGAAGATACTGCCGACAACGGAGGAATCCACCTCGCCCTGAACGCACTCGAAGCAGCGCTAAAGAAGCAGGGTAAGTCTCTCGACGACAAAGGTCCCGACGGCTGGACCTATCGCCAGCGCTTCTTCCTCGCGAATGCGTATTCGTGGTGCTCCAATTTCCGTCCGGAAATTGCGCGCCTCGCGGTGACGGCCGACCCGCATTCGCTGCCGGTCTATCGCATCAATAACGTCATGTCAAACATGCCGGAATTCGCCGGAGCTTTCGGTTGCAAATCCGGACAGAAGATGGTCCGAGCCAACGCCTGCAGAGTCTGGTAGAGAGACGTCTCGATGAGAAATAGCTTCAAGGAATTGTCATGCTGAGCGAAGAATGAGCAGCGCGTATGCGCTGCTCATTCGCAGTCGAAGCATCCCTACCCGCGGGTAGGTGTGGCGGGGGCTACCGGTTTATATCTTCCTTGTTCTGCAACTTCTTCACATAATTCTCCAGATTCGGCTTGTTCGAGTCCGGAGCATTCGCCAGCGACAGCTTCACTTCCTTCACTGCGTTGTCGAAGTCTCCCTGAGCGCTGTATACGCGCGCCAGTCCCATGTGCGACGTCCAGGTATCCGGATATTTCTTCGCCGTCGACTTGAAGACTGCCATCGCCTCGTCCTGCTTCTTCTCGCTCTGCAACTGCCGCGCATAGAAATACAGTTGCAGCGAGCTGGCTTTATCGAGCGCCTTGGTTTTGAACATCTCGGCATCCTGATGCCGCCCCATCGCCTCCAGGATCTTCGACTTGTTCAGCAGGTTGTCGTAACGCTCTTCCGACTGGATCGACTGATCCTCATATTTCAGCGCCGTATCCAGATTGATCTTGTTCACCAGGTAATACTGGGCAGCATCGTCCCAACCTTCCCAGTAATACTGGTTGAGCCCGTGAACCTGCCGCTGAATGCTGGCCGTCACCAGATCATTTACGTTCACAGCGACTTTGAACGGTACGGCAACTTTGTCCCAGCGCATGATGACCACAGCCGAATCGGCCTTCAGATCGTCGAAGTCGTATGACAGGGCGTCATGCGTGTCGGCCTGCTGCGGTTTTACTTTCACCCGCAGGGCATCTTCATCCTGCTTGTAGCTGAAGGCTCCCCATGCCGTGGAGTCTTTCGAGAAGATGACCGTCCACTCGCTCTCGCCCGGAATCATGTGCAGTCCGTATGTGCCCCTGTCGAGCGCCTGTCCTTCAATCGTCACCGGATCACTGAACGTGATCGTCGTATTCTCATTCGCTCCCGCTCGCCACACCTGCCCGTAAGGCACCACCTTGCCCCAAATCTGGCGTCCATTGGCCAGCGGACGGTGATAGTTAATCGTGATGTCGGTGACCCCGATTCGCTGAATGACTTTCGCGTGTTGGCTGGCTCGTGGCAAATCGAGCATCAGCGTCTCTCCGGTAGCAGTCTGGGCATGGGCAAAGCCGGCACTCAACAAGACGCCAGCCAACAAAACAAGCAAACGAATTTTGTGCATAGAAATCTCCTCCGCGGCCAGATCTTCTCCGAGCAAATCCGGCAGCAAAAAATCACACCTGGGTTGGAAGTCGCATTTCGTGCAAAAAGCGAAGCGATGCTGTTGCGCTTAGACGGACGGAGTAACGAGATGTGAGCGAAATGGGTGCTCGAACCCGGTTGTGGTGTAATCCTTCTGAAGTTTCTGGCTGTATCCTCACCTGAATCCCAAATGCATAACCGCGCACTGAAACGTCGTCACAAGTCCGAGAGGCGGTGGATTGCTTTAGCTTTGATATGCGGGGTAATTGGAGTAGCGATTTATCTTTTCTATGCCGGTAATACAGATAAATGGCCCGAAACGGAATGCACGGTCACAGGGGATCGGGTTGTACGAGATCCTTTTGTTGTTCTTTCCCACAGAGTAATCGTTATGTACAAGGGCGAATTCCAGCTGAAATACACGGTGGCCGGACGGAATTATTATGTTTGGGCTCCTGCGGGTGTGTCCGATCCGGATCAGGGATTTGTAAAGTCCGCAGTTCATTACGTGCCCGATCATTGCAATTTTCGAATCCGTTACAATCCCGATAATCCGTCCGTAGCCTTTGCAATCCCCAAAGAAAGACCTCGCTAACGCAGCAGAAGAGCCTGCTTAATCTTCACATCTTGACAAACCTCTTCGCTTGCGGCACAATCTTCAAAGGCGAACAAAAAGCGAAAGTAGACTCCTTCGCCTCCGAGCTTCCGCCCGGCGTTCCCTGAAATATCGAGGATTCTATGTCTTCCGCGGTGATTTCCACTTCGGCGGCCCTGAGCCGCCCTTTTCTTTTTGATGCCGAACCTGAGCTAGATGTGTACTTTTCGGCAGAACTTAAAAAATCAGTCCAAAGACAAACTGCCCAGGAAGCCGTTCTCGCCAGCGTTGCTCAATCGAAAATCGGCAATCGCCAATCGGCAGTTCCCCTTTCCCCGGCCTCGCGTCTGGCCGTCCGCCCCGCGCCAGAGATGGCTTCCAGCGGCATTCCTAGCCTTGACGCCCTCACCGGAGGGCTGCCTCGCGGATGCCTCACCGAAATTTGCGGCTCCGCTTCCTCCGGTCGCACCACGGTACTTCTCGCTGCCCTCGCCGCCGCCACCCGTCGCGGCGAGTTCTGCGCCCTCATCGACGCCAGCGATTCCCTCGACCCCCATGCCGCCACCGCAGCCGGCGTAAATCTCGACCACCTGCTCTGGGTCCGCTGTAGCGACGAGTCTCCCAAAAACAATTCACCACGGAGACACAAAGGCACAGAAAAAACTGGGAATAAAATTTTGGAGAAAAAACAGACCGGATGCCCCATCCTCGCCGTGCAGTTTGCGGGTAAGAGGGGGATTTCCTCAAAATCTACATCAGTCTCTGACCAAACAAAATCTTCCCAGCACCGCCTCGAACAAGTTCTCCGCGCCACTGATCTCCTCCTCGAAAGCGGAGGCTTCGGCCTCATCCTTCTCGACCTCGCCGATATCCCGTTGCAATGGGCTCGTCGCATTCCGCTGACCACATGGTTCCGTTTTCGCCGCGCCGTGGAACACAAATCCACCATGCTTCTCTCCATCGCGCAACAGCCGATCGCGGGAAGTTGCTCGTCACTATTGCTGCAGCTAGGAGTGCCCAGTATTCAGTACCCGGTACTCAGTGAAACCTCCCTGATTGAGAACGCTGCCCCTCTGCGAACTGCTGCGACAGTTGGAAATCCTTCCCACGCGCAACTCTTAACCCAACTCCAAATCCATGCGGATCTGATCCGCTCACGTCTCGACCGCAAACCAGCGCAATCGATCACGTTCGAATCGAAAACGTCATGGGCGGGATAAACAAATGACTCAATGGCTCAAATGACTCAATGACTCAATCCCATGCCTTACGCCTGCATCTACGTTCCGAACTTTCCTGTTGCGGCCGCGCTACGCGCCGAGCCGGACTTGCAGGCACATCCGCTGGCCATTCTCGAAGGCAAGCCTCCGCTCGAAAAAATAATTGCCATCAACCCGAACGCGGCAAAACTGGGCCTTGCGCCCGGCATGACCAAGGCACAAGCCGAACTCTGCTCCGAACTTGCTCTGCGCCCGCGCTCTTCTCTGCAAGAATCTTCGGCTCACGCTGCGCTGCTCGACTGCGCCCAATCATTCTCTCCCTGTGTCGAAGATTCCGCTCCCGATACCGTGCTTCTCGATCTGGCTGGAATGCAGTCCCTGCTGGGATCCATGACACAAATTTCTCGCGCCATTTTTGATCGCACAAAGTCTCTGGGGCTTGACGCCAACATCACCATCGCATCGAATCCGGATGCAGCTTTACTCGCCGCCCGCGGCTTCCCTGCTATCACCGTCATTCCCACCGGCAAGGAAGCTGAAAAATTAGGATCGCTTCCCACGCAAGTTTTGTTTGACGATCACCTGGAAGACGAAGAAAAACAATCAGCCGAACGCCTTCTCGAAACTCTCGATGGCTGGGGAATCCGCACGCTGCGTGCCCTGGCCTCTCTGCCGAAGGTTTCCCTGAGCGAGCGCCTAGGACAAAGAGGTCTCCATTTTCAGCAACTCTCCAACGGATCCGCCACGCGCACACTGGTCCCGGTAGAAGCGCCCATGATCTTTAAAGAGGCGATCGAACTCGATCATCCAATCGTCTTGCTCGAACCGCTTGCTTTTCTGCTCAACCGCCTGCTCGATCAACTCTGCGCCCGGCTCGCTGCACGCGCGCTGGCAACGCAAGAATTGCGGCTTACTCTCGCGCTCTCTCCACACATCAATATGGACAACGATTTCGAGAATATTGGCATTCCCAGCGAAAGCGATGGGGAGGACCATATGAAATCTAAATCCCAAATTACTTCCAGATACCAAACAGAATTCGCCCGCAAGCTCTCTCTTCCATTGCCCATGCTCGACGCCAAAGTTTTCCTGAAGCTCTTGCAACTCGACCTCAACGCCCACCCTCCAGGTGCACCAATCGTGAAAATTCATCTAGCAGCGGAACCCGCGCGCCCACGCTCCGCCCAGGGAGGACTGTTTCTTCCACCTTCCCCCGAACCGGAGAAACTCGAACTCACGCTTGCCCGCATCGCCGGTATTGTCGGCGAAGAAAGAGTTGGAGCCGTCGAACTGCTCGACACCCATCATCCCAACGGATTCCGCATGCGCCGTTTCGTCGCCGAAGTCGCCAGAAAACTCGCACCCGACAAAAGACCAGACAAGCACAGCTCAAACGAAACACAGTCTGCCGTCACTGCCCTGCGCCGCTTCCGTCCACCGCTACGGGCCAATGTCGCGCTTGAAAGCGGACAACCCGTGCACCTGATTTGCCCGAAGAAAGAAGTACAAGGGGAAGTGCTCTGGAAGGCCGGCCCCTGGCGCTTCTCCGGCGATTGGTGGGAGCGCGATGCATGGTCCCGCGACGAGTGGGACATCGCCCTGCGCAGCGGCGAATCGCTGGCTCTCTACCGCCTCGTGCACGATGTGCTCGAAGGTGGCTGGTTTGTTGAAGGAATGTATGACTGAAGAGTAGTACTCAGTTGTTGGCACCCAGTATTCAGTAAAACCTGCTTTCACTGAGTACTGAGTACTGGATACTGAGCCCTTGTATGTAGAACTTCACGCCCGCTCTGCATTCAGCTTCCTCGAAGGCTCTTCCCTGCCCGAGGAACTCGTGGGCGTGTGTGCCAGCTTCCATCAGCCAGCCATTGCACTGCTCGATACCGACGGAGTTTATGGCGCTCCGCGTTTCCACCTCGCCGCAACGAAAGCAAAAATCAAAGCCCACATCGGCGCCGAAATCACCTGCTTGCCATTTTCGAGTGCCAATTGCCGATTGCCGATTGAGAAACAATCCACTCATCATTCGGTAAGTGGAAATCGTAAATTGGCAGTTGGAAATTCCTTCCGCCTTCCTCTCCTCGTCGCCTCCCGTGTCGGCTACCAGAACCTTTGCCGCCTCATCACCAAAATGAAGCTGCGCGCCAAAAAAAGCGAAGGCGCAGTCACAAAAGAAGAACTACAAGAGCACGCCCAAGGACTCATCTGCCTCACTGGTGGCGACGACGGCCCTCTCGCCGCCGCCCTGCAACAAGGCAGTCTCGACGCGGCTAAAAAACAACTCGACCAACTCATCGGCATCTTCGGACACAACAACGTCTACGTTGAATTGCAACGCCACTTCCAGCGCGAAGAAGAATCGCGCAACCGCATCGCCATCGATTTGGCCCATTCGTTCCATCTACCGCTGCTCGCCACAAATGGCGCTAACTACGCCATTCCCAAAGCACGCGAACTCGCCGACGCCTTCACCGCCATCCGCCACCATAAAACTCTTTCGACTGCAGGACGTTTACTTGCCCGCAACGCCGAACGTCATCTGCACACCCCCGCCGAGATGCAGCAACTCTTCGCCGACCTGCCCGAAGCTATCAACAATACAATCGAACTTTCCAACCGCCTCGAATTCACGCTCAACGATCTTGGCTATGAGTTCCCGCGCTATCCCGTGCCCGAAGGCGAAACCATGGATTCCTTCCTGCACGAGCGCGCATGGGAAGGCTTCCACAACCGCTACGGTGGCTCTTCTGAAGAGCTGCAGGCCAAGGCTCGCCTGCAAATTGCAAGAGAACTGAAACTCATCGAAAAACTCAAACTTGCCGGATACTTCCTCATCGTCTGGGATCTCGTCCGCTTCTGCCGCCAAGAAAACATCCTGGTACAAGGCCGCGGCTCGGCCGCCAACAGTGCCGTGTGCTATTCGCTCGGCATCACCGCCGTCGACGCCGTTGGCATGGAACTTCTCTTCGAGCGTTTTCTTTCAGAAGAGCGCGGCGAGTGGCCCGACATCGATCTCGACCTCCCCTCGGGCGACGAGCGCGAAAAAGTTATCCAGTACGTCTACCGGCGATACGGCGAACGCGGCGCAGCCATGACCGCCAATGTCATCACCTATCGCAACCGCATGGCCGCGCGGGAAATGGGCAAGGCTCTCGGCTTCGATCCCGAAACGCTCCAGAAAATTTCCGCAGCCGTTGCCACCTGGGAATTCCGTGACGAGAACGATGCGCTCGACCGCCGCTTCCGCGATGCCGGACTCGATCTCTCCCATCCCCGCCTGCGCAAATACTACGAACTCTGTCTCGCCGTGCAGGACATGCCGCGCCATCTCGGCCAGCACTCCGGCGGAATGGTCATCTGCCAGGGACAACTCGATTCCGTCGTTCCTCTCGAGCCTGCTTCCATGCCCAACCGCGTGGTCGTGCAATGGGACAAGGAAGACTGCGCCGACATGGGCATCATCAAAGTCGACCTGCTCGGTCTCGGCATGATGGCCGTTCTTAAAGATTCCATTGAACTCATTCGCGATCATTACGACGAAGACGTCGACCTCGCCCATCTTCCTCCGGATGACAAGCAGGTTTACTCCACCCTGCAGCAGGCCGACACGGTAGGAATGTTCCAAGTGGAAAGCCGCGCGCAAATGTCATGCCTGCCGAGACTACGGCCCGTGCGCTTTTACGACGTCGTAGTACAGGTCGCAATCATTCGTCCCGGACCGATCGTCGGCCAGATGGTGAATCCGTTCCTGCAGCGCCGTCAGGGGAAAGAAGAAGTCACCTACGCGCATCCATCGCTCCAGCCGATTCTTGAGCGCACACTCGGAGTGCCGCTCTTTCAGGAGCAACTTCTCCGCATCGCCATGGTCGCGGCGAATTTCACCGGAGGCGAAGCCGAAGACCTACGCCGCGCCATGGGATTCAAGCGCTCGCAAGCCCGCATGCGCGAAATCGAAGCCAAGCTTCGCGCCGGGATGACTGCGAATGGAATCTCGCCAAAAGCCCAAGAAGAAATCATTCTCTCCATCACATCGTTCGCGCTCTACGGATTCCCCGAATCCCACGCCGCCAGTTTCGCTCTGATCGCCTACGCCAGTGCATATCTGAAATGCCATTACCTCGCCGCCTTCACTGCGGCGCTGCTTAACAATCAGCCGATGGGCTTTTATTCCCCAGCAACGATCGTGAAAGACGCGCAACGTCACGGACTAAAACTTCTGCCAATCGACGTAACGAGATCCGAATGGAATTGCACGCTGGAATCAGTCCTGAGTCCTGAGTCCCGAGTCCCGAGTAAAAACGACCAGCGTGATGACAATTCTCACTCGATACTCAGTACACGGGACTCGCAACTCGCTCCTGCTCTCCGCATGGGTCTTCGCTACACCCGCGGACTGCGCGAAGAAGCCGCACGCTCGCTCCTTCTCGAACGCATCCATGCTCCCTTCACATCCATCCACGACCTGACACGCCGTGTCCCCGAACTCCGCAAAGACGAACTCACCACTCTCGCCGCAATCGGCGCGCTGAACGAAATTGGCGTTTCCCCACGAGAACACTCCTTTGCGCCTCCGCATCTCCGTGGTGAGAATGAATCTGGGCACTCGGTACCCGGTACTCGCAACTCGGGACTAAATCGTCGCGATGCGCTCTGGCAGGTGGAATGCGCCGTGCGCCCCTCCGGCCCGCTTCTGGAAAATCAACCCGAACCCGACTCCCCTTCTCCACTGACGCCCATGAATCACGAAGAGCGCCTCGTGGCCGACTTCCACGGCACAGGACTCACGGTCGGTCCTCATCCCATGGCCTACCGCCGCGCATGGCTCAATGCCATGGGCATTCGACGCGCCATCGAACTGCGCGACCTGCCCACCGGCAAACGCCTGCGCATTGGCGGATGCGTCATCACCCGTCAACGTCCCGGCACAGCCAAAGGTTTTGTATTTTTAAGTTTGGAAGATGAAACTGGGGTCGCGAACGCCATCGTTCGCCCAGATCTGTTCCATCAAAACCGGCTGCTGCTCACCAGCGAGCGATTCCTGGCCATCGAAGGCATTCTGCAGAATCAGGACAACGTAATCTCCGTCCGCGCCGAACGGGTGCAACCCCTTTTCGTCACCCGTGCCGAAACGGTCTCCCACGACTTCCACTAAACCTTCGTTCCTTGAAGACGAACTCAAATCTTATATTCCCGCTACGGCGAACGTCGAACTCACGAACAAGCCCGATTGGCGGAACTCTTCTGCGACACTGGTCGCTGAGTTCCACGTTAGTGTCCCCAACTGGGCTTCTGCGGCTGGTCGGCGAACCTTACTTCCGGCAGCGCTCTTCGGTGGAGGCGAGAAGCACGTCTTCGAGAGCGAGTTCCGAGTGCATCCGATTTACTTCAACTTCCCCTACACAGAGAACGATGACGTGACCATCACTCCCCCATCGGGCGTGCAGATTTCTAACCTGCCGCAACCACAAACGATCGACGTGAAAGCCTGCGCTTATAACCTGACCGCCGAACAGAAGAATGGCACTTTGCATCAAAGTCGGCGACTGATGATGAACATCCAAATGGTCGATGTGAAGTACTACAACACCCTACGGGCGTTCTTCCAACGAGTACGTAGTGCCGACGAACAACAAATAGTTCTAGCGCCAATCTCGAGCACGAAGTAGGACGCACTTATTTTCCCGTGTAGCTCACTCTCCAGATCGTGTTTGACCCGTCGTCGCTCACCAGCAGCGATCCGTCCGGAGCGGTCGTGATTCCCACAGGACGTCCCCAAACCTTGCCGTCCGGCAGCACAAAGCCTGTCAGGAAGTCTTCGTATTCGCCCGACGCATGTCCGCTTTGATGCAACGGAATCCGGATGACTTCATAGCCCACGCGAATCGCTTTGTTCCAGGAGCCATGCTCCGCCGCGAAGATGTCGCCCTTGTACTCCGATGGGAATTTATCGGCAGTGTAGAACGTCAACTCGAGCGAGGCATTGTGCGGTTGCAGCAGCACGTCAGGCACGATCGCCTTGTCTTTCAATTCAGGATGCTTGCCTGCCAACCGCGGATCCTGGTGCGCACCCATGTACCACCAGGGCCACCCGTAGAAGCCGCCTTCCTGCACGTGCGTGATGTAGTCGGGTACGAGATTGTCGCCGAGCGCGTCGCGTTCATTCACCGAGCACCACAATTCCCCGGTCTGAGGACTGACGGCCAATCCGCCACCGGCGTTGCGAATGCCGTAGGCATACACCTTCAACTGACAATTCGCCGGATCGCACCACAAAATGTCAGCACGATCTTTCTCTCCCGGATGCGTATCGGGATCGTCGACGTTCGAAGCCGATCCGACCGCCACAAACATCTTCTTGCCGTCTTGCGAGAATTCGATGGAGCGCGTCCAGTGCCCTCCGCCTCTGGCGAGATCGGCGACGTGCTGCGCTGTACCGTTCGCCTTGAGATCCCCATTGTGATACGGGAACCGAACGACTTCGTCGGTATTGCCCACATAGATCCATTGCGGATTCGGTCCCGGCGGATAGAACGCGATTCCATACGGGCGCTTCAGGCCGCTGGCAAACACGGCGTTCTGCTCAGCCTTACCGTCGTCGGTCATTCCACGAAAAACGCGAATACGTCCCGGCTCGCTCTCTGCCAGGAAAATGTCTCCGTTAGGCGCGGTGCGCAGCAGGCGCGGATTGTCCAAGCCCGCCGCATAGATTCCGACCTTGAATCCTTCCGGGGCGATCGGCATGGCATCCTCAGGCCGCGCAACAACCTCAGCGCCGTTATCAGAGGATTGCGTCGCAAAAGGCTGAGGAAGATCGCTCACGGTAATCTTGCGAATGGTTCCCGGCTTCTCGAAACGGAAATCGGTAAATGGAGCTTTCGGCGCGGGAGCCTTCATGGCAGCACCGCTCAACGATGCATCGGCGGTATGCGCCGCGGAAGCGACGGCGCTGACTCCAGTGGCTTTACCGGCCGCGAGCGCGTCGACATAACTCACGATCTGCCAGCGCTTTTCCTCGGGCAAGAATGCCCATGCCGGCATGCCATTGGCCTTGCTGCCCTGGGTGATAAACCAGAAAACTTCTCCAGGCGCTACGTCTTTGAGCTTGCCGTCAACCAGTGACGGCACATTGCCGGTGCCCTTCCCGGCCTTACCGTGGCACGAGAGACAGTTTCGGGCATAAGCGGCCTTACCCTCGTCAATCGCCGCTTGCTGGCCTTCCAGCGGATTCTTCTGAGCCTTGGCAGAGTCCGGCGCGTCGTGAAAATTCTTGTCAACCGCGAGGAGGGAAAGCGAGGCGGAAAGAACGAACACCACGAAAGCAATCTTGGCCAGTCCCGGACGCATAGGAATCCTTTCGGATGAATTTTCCGTTTAGATTAAGCTTCCAGCAAAAGGGATGCGAACGGCGCGGCTATTATTTCACCTGCTGAAAGCAGGCTCAAAGACCGTTGCGTGCGTAGACCGAGAGAGAAATCAACGCCACTCTATCGCCGCGCTTGGTTACCGTTTTGCGGCTTCGCGCTTGAGCGCACGTTGCAGGGTTTGGTCCAAAGCAGCTTTCGTCTTTTCGTATTCCTGCTGGCTGATGTGGCCTTGCTTGTGTTCGACTTCGAGCTGGAAGATTTCTTCCTTCAAGCCTTGCAGCAGCATCGATGAGGTCGATTGGGAAGCGACTGGGCCTGACGCTGCAGCATTCACGCTCGAACTCTTGGCCGGAGCAGCCGAAACCGTTGCGTACTCTGCTTCGTCGTCATCCACTTCGAGCACGCGAGCCTTGCCGATAGGTCGTCCGGAGCGCGTTGCCGCCTGCTGACGTTTCGCAACATACACTCCGCCCACGATAAGGGCGAGAGTGAAACCGCCAAGCAGCGGCCAGCGATATTTCTGCAGAGGGTCGGGCGCGTCGATCGGAGGTCCGAGTCCTCCGCCGGGGCGCGATTCGTTTTGGGCTGCCCCACCATTGTCGCTGGGCTGTCCTGCGCTCTCCTGGCGTGCCTGCAGCACACCTGACCCTGAAATCTTGAAAGCCAGAGGCTGACCGAGCGAAGCGCCGGACGCTACCTGCACGTTCGCGTCAGGCTGTTGCGGGTCGGTCATCGATTTGTAGCTCGTCCCAGGCGCCGGGGAAAACTCCATCGACTTGGGCACAATCGCGACAAAATGCTGCAACGGATAAACACTCTTGGGATCGATGTTGGCGCTGCCGGTATACGGGAGCTGATACGCGACCTGAAACTGCGTAGTGCCCGGGCGCAACGGGAACAAGAACGAGTACCGAGTCTTCTTGTCGTCGACTGGAACCGGCGCTGAATTAATCGGCTGTCCGCCCGCGGTCATCGCCGATCCTTCGACAATCTGTGCGCCCTCAGGAACGTTGAACTCCAGGTTGCGTTCGTTCATCTGCGTGCGCGGCGGCTTCGAATTGTTTTCTACGGCGAACGCGCGCATCACTTCGAGATTCCCTTGCTCCACTTGCACGCGCATGATGTCGGCCACGACTTCAATGCCTTCCACTTTCTTGGCGACGTCATTGACTTCCACTTCAACCGACGTAGTTCCTGGAGGCGCCATACGGTGATACGTCACGCCTTCATGAATCGCGCGGACCAGATGCGGGCCCTGGGCATTGTCGAGCTTGAAGGAGAAGTTGCCTTTGGCGTCGGTCTTGGTGCGTCCAGCTTCTTCCATGCCCTGACCCAGGCTGAGCAGAACGACTTCATCGCCGGCCGAGGGCTTTCCGGTCGTGGCGTTCTTCACCGTTCCAGTAAGAGTTTGGGCGGCGGCGAGAGTGGAGAGAAAAAGCATGGCGAGCGCAGCGATAAAGAGAATATGTAGCGACAACCGCCCTCGGCTATCGGGCCGGGCCAAGCCCGGCTGCTGCTGGCGTGGAGAATGTGCCGTCGAACTGCGCTCGCTCGGGCAGCCGTGAGCGGCTGTCCCTACATGGGTCGTGGAAAATGTGTTCGTCATTTCGATTTCTTTAGCGCAGGTTTCGCTTCCAGTCTGGCGATTTCGGCTAACAACGTGGCGGCCTCGTCTTGCAGCGAAGACTTCAGCGATTGATAGTCTTCATCGGGAACTTTTCCCGCTTTATATTCAAAGTTAAGATCGCGCAGGTTCTCATAGACGGCTTCTTTGCGCTCACGCAGGTACGAGGCGCGCGTTTTCTCGGGGCCGAGGCTAAATTCACCCGGTACCGAGAAGATATAGAACAGCGCCGCAATCGTGATCAGGATGCAGCAGCCGAGGGCAACAGTCATAACTCGGTCTCCTTGTCGGCTTGCTCGCGGAATTGTTCGAGTTCAGCGCCGCGAGGCGGGCGCAATCCACCGGCAATCGCGGGCGCGGGACGATTCTTCCACGCGCGCACCACATAGATGACCAGCGCAAACCCGAAGACGAACACCACAACGGGCATGATCCATGCGGTGCGATCGAAACCGATTTTGGTCGGCGCAGCAAGAACCGTGGGGCCGTACTTCTGGACGAAAGCCTGCTGCACAAGACTGTCGCTGTCTCCGCGCGTGACGGCCGCCATGAGCTCGTTGCGCATGCCGTCGGACGACGGGCAGCCGACGTGGTTGCATTCGAGCAATATCTGCCCGCAGCCGCAGATGCACATCAGTTGATGGCCGATTTCGTTAAATCGCGTGGTGGGATCGCTGGCACCGGAGAAGGTGAAGACAGCTGCCGCGAGGAGAGCGCATTGGAGAGTGCGGCGGATGGTCGGGTTGAGTCTTGTGTGCTGCATCAGAATTTAATGGCCCTCAGCTGCTTTACGGCACGACCAAAGTCGTGACTGAGACGGACCTCTCGAACCTCGACACGCAGTTCGTTCCGATTGTGCGCTCGCTTCGCTCGCGGGGCGGACCACAGTTCCCGCCCCACGCGGTTCTTGTCAGTCTCCGGCGACAGGAGCCGGCGCTGTACGGTCGACCATCTTTCGCACGGGCACCGTGATCGGGACTGGGGCATTTTCGACCAGCGCCAATCCTGTACCCAGGATCATGACCCACGCCCCGATCCAGATCCAAATCACCATGGGATTCACGTGCGCCTTGATGACCGGCTGGCCCTTGTCGTTCTGGCCCTCGTACACCAGGTACAAATCTTCCTTGAACCCCTGATCGATGTCGGGCTTGGTCGAGGCCTGCTGACTGGCTTTATAGAAGATGCGCTGCGGCGACATCGTCCGCTGCAGTTTGCCGTTCTGGTACACATCCACCAACGCCCACTCGCTGGCCTGGTTTGGATTGTCATCCTGCGTATAAGAACGGCAGACCAAATCGTAGTTCCCAATCAGCATGTGGTCGCCGTAGCCCATCTCGGCTTCTTTTTCCTGATTGAGCGCTGATCCGGAAAATCCGATCATGACCAGCACGACGCCGAAGTGCACGACATATCCACCGTAACGGCGCGTATTGCGATGAGTGAGCTGCACCATCGAGGCAAACATTCCCTGGCCGGTTTTTTCCGAGATGACGCGGCCCCCGCGATAAAACTCGGAGAACACCGTGAAGGCAACGAGTGCCGACAGGAAGACGGTCATCAGCGAGTAGAAGTAACTGATGTCGACCCACGGCTTAAGGCCGAAGATCGATCCCCAACCGGTCGGCGTAAGCATCACGAACAGCGCGACCACGATCGCTGCCACCGTCGGCCACAGGAAATTGCGCTTCAGGCTCTCCAACGAAGTCTTACGCCACGCCAACAGCGGCCCGAGGGCGGTGAGGAGCAAAAGGATAAGAGCGACTGGAATTGCCACCCGGTTGTAAAACGGCGCTCCCACCGTGACCTTGTTTCCCTGCACCAATTCCGAGATTTTCGGGAACCACGTTCCCCACAGCACATCGATCGTTAACAGCAGGAACAGAAGATTGTTGAAGAGGAAACTGGATTCGCGCGAAACCAGCGACTCCAGTTTGTGCTCACTGCGCAGATGTTTGTGGTTCTCGACGAAGAAAAAGACGAACACCGCAAATGTGATCGCCAGAAACCAGGCGAACCAGGTTCCGATCGACGACTGTGCAAATGCGTGAACCGAGCTGATGATCCCGCTACGAGTGAGGAATGTGCCGAGAATGGCGAGCCAGAACGAGGCGAACACCAACCACATGTTCCAGATCTTCAGCATGCCACGCTTCTCCTGCATCATGACCGAGTGCAGGAAAGCGGTGCCCACCAACCACGGCATGAGCGAAGCATTCTCGACCGGATCCCATCCCCAGTAGCCGCCCCAGCCGAGAACCGAGTAGGCCCAGTGCGATCCCAGGAAGATGCCGCAGGTCAGAAATCCCCAGGTGACCATGGTCCAGCGGCGCGTGATTTGAATCCACTTTTCGCCGGGATACTTCATGATCAGCGCGCCCAGCGCGAAGGCGAAGGGCACAGTGAATCCGACGTAGCCCAGATACAGCATGGGCGGATGAATCACCATCTCGGGATATTGCAGCAGCGGATTCAGACCGCTGCCATCGGGACGCAGAGGCCCTTCCAGCAAGCCGAATGGATTCGCCGCGAAATTCACGATGGCGAAAAAGAACACTTGCACTGCGGCGATGACAACTGAAGCGTAAGCGAACAGACGCGGATCGGTTTTATAGCGCAGGCGAAGGACGAGGCCGTATCCGGAAAGCAGCAGCGCCCAGAACACGAGCGAACCTTCCTGACCGGACCACAATGTGGCGAACTTGTACTTGGGATCGAGATCGCGATTGCTGTGGTGAAAGATGTAGGCGATGGAGAAGTCGTTGCTGAATGCAGCGACCACGAGAACAACAGCTGCTAGGAACACGGCACCAAAGACTGCAATCCCGGCCCGACGGGCAGTTTCGCCGACGCGTTCGGAATCCGGATTGACCAGCGCGAATAGCCCGGCGCCAAAACAATACACGCTGAGGCCCAACGCAAGAAGAAGCGACCAAGAACCAAGAAGTGCCATGTCAGGGAGAACCCGCCCTCATTTTTTCAGAAAGCCGTGCTGGGAGCAACCGATGGGCAAAATATAAAGCGCCGTTTGGGCAGTCCGGAAGGTTTAGGCCCGTACAAAGGGCGCCCCAAAGGCTACCTGCGGGGAAATCGGGCGTTAAGAACGTTGGCAGGAGGGCGCAGGGGTCTGCCCGGAACCGGCGGCCGGGGCTCGGCCGCCAGGCGGTCATGCGCGATTACGCGCTGTGCTGATGATAGCGCTGCATCACTTCATGCTCTGCAGCCAGCCAGTCTTCAGCTTCGTGGCCCGGTTGGAATCCGCGGCGCTCGGAGTACAGGTACGCCAGGCGGCGAATTTCATCTTCAAGGTTGATGGGAACGACGGTGGCACGCGAGTCGGATTTAACAATCTCCGGCCGCTTCATCGTCCTGCGCACCGCTGTCTGGACGGCTTCCGCTTCCACGGCGACCGGCTGAACCGGCGCTTGCGTTTCCGCCAAGGGCGTTGGGTTTGTGGGGGTTACTGATCCGTTTACAGTCGTGGTCTTCTTGGGTGTCCTGGGCTTTGCCATAAGTGGATACTCCTTGCATCCTCCTAAGTGTAGGAATGATTGAATTGGTTGAAGAAGGAAGAACATTGGGATTTCGTCCTTCGAAACGAAGCTATTTATATGTTGGCGAACTGGTTATTTCAGTATAGGCGTTCGAACCCTGTGCATGGGAAGAAACTTGCATAAAAAATTGTAATTTGCGCGATAAACAAATCCCGTTTTGGAACCGTCGCGAGTCGTCGCCTCAACGGATGGTTGAAGCCTTATCGCGCATGAAGTTGATGCCGCTCACTCGATAGAGATTGTGAGGAAGCCTCTTTGTGGCAACCCAGGTTTGCCTGGTCTAGCGAGCGGAGAGCAGTCTGCGCAACCGCCGCACGGCGTCAGGAATCTCGCGCGTGGTGAGGCCGCCGAACCCGAGAATGAATCCTTGCCGGGGTCGCGCGAAGTAGGAGCGAGAGACCGGCCAGAGGGAAAGATTGTGCTGCACCGCGCGTCGCGCAATCTCTTCGTCTTTATGGTGGCTCTTCAGGAAAACCGTGACATGCATGCCAGCCTCGTCCCCGACAATTTCTAGTTCCTCGCACAGACTCTCTCTGAGCTGTGCGACCAGTACCTGCCTGAGTTCGCTATAGTGCACACGCATGCGGCGAATGTGCCGCGCGAAGTGTCCCTCCTCGATAAACTCGGCAAGCACTTCCTGCGCCAGCGAGGGCGGGCCTAGATCCATCACACGTCGCATGGTTACGAAACGCCGCACAAGGTCTGGAGGCACGACCACGTAGCCCATCCGCAGCGCGGGGAAGAAAACTTTGCTGAGGGTTCCGATATAGATCACCCGCCCATTGGTATCGAGACCTTGCAACGAGGCGATGGGCAAGCTTTCGTACCGGTATTCGCTGTCGTAGTCGTCTTCGATAATCCACGCCCCGGCTTTCTGCGCCCAGTCGAGCAACTGCAGGCGGCGGGAGGCACTCATGGTGACACCCAACGGGAATTGATGAGAGGGCGTCACAAATGCCGCTCGCGCCTTGCGGCATTTCTTGATTCCCGCAGCCACATTTAGGCCCTGGTCGTCGACCGGCACTGGAATTAGCCGGCATTCGGCGAGGTGAAACACATCCCGCGCTAGACGGTAGTTTGGATCCTCCATCCAAACGGGGTCTCCCGGATTCAGCAGGACGCGTGCAGTGATTTCCAACGCCTGCTGGGAACCGTTGACGATCAGGACCTGCTCCGCTTCGGAACGAACCGACCGCGCCGTCCTCAGATAGTTCGCAATGGCCTGCCGCAAGGCCCGTGATCCCATGAGATCTCCGTAGTGCACTGCGCCGCGGTTGAGAGAGCGGCAATGCCTCGCCATGAGCGCGGACCAAGTCTGCAGCGGAAATTGATCGAAGGCGACCTGACCCACGCGAAATGGACCGGTGTGAATGAACCACGGAAGCGCTTCCGAGCCGGGAAGCAGCGCACAACGACTGGCTACGGGACGACGCCCCGTTCGCCTGCCAGTGCCCTCCGCGGCCGACTTGCCAACCTCGGCGGTAGCACTTGACGTAAGTTGTTCCGGCAGCGATGCGGAGACCACCGTTCCAGCGCCAACCCGGCTCTCTAGATAACCCTCGGCCAGCAGTTGCGCGTAAGCGTTTAGAACCGGAAAGCGCGAAACTCCAATCTCCGTGGCCAGCACCCGCGTCGACGGAATGCGCTGCCCGGGACGAAGTCGGCGCTCAACGATTGCCAGCCGGAACGCATCATAGATTTGGCGGTGCAGCGGCCGTCCCACGCGACGATCGACCGCAACCACCGGCAGAATTCCAGAGGCGACCCGCTTCATAACAGCAGATCATAATGGTCATGCTGATTGCCTTTCAAGTGGGCATTGCTTATGACCACTTGCCGTGCCAATCTAAGCTTGGATACCACTAACTGCATCCCCTGGAGAACCAACTTCGTGCCCCGGATTCGCCATTGCGTAGAGTGCCCCAAGTGTTCGCTTCGATACCTGATCTCCTTCAGCCGCTACGACAACGGTTCCTATCTGGTCCCGACCATCACGGGGAGCTCCGAGGAATACGTTCTGTATTGCGTGTGCCGAACCGGAATGGTGGCCAGCCGCTGGAAGTGGAGTGAAGTAAAGACGTGCGAGGTATGGCAGGCTGCGTACAAACGCGGCTACGGCACCCCGGATGAAATCGTGCTCCTTGAACACCCGCCCGGCGACGCGTGGACCTTCAATGTATCGCAGTATCTTGCCAAATGGAGAGGGCTCGACTAGAAACCAGCGCAGTGCGGCTTTGCTATAATCAACTCTCTGCCTCCGCAGATTCCGCCGCATGGATGGCGCTATCGTCTAGGGGTTAGGACGGAAGATTCTCAATCTTCAAACCCGGGTTCGATTCCCGGTAGCGCTACCAAACATCCCTAAGCTCTGAATCCAGCAAGGTTTACTGCCTGCCGAAATGCTTGTCCCAAATTTGTCCCAAGCATGAAAGGCTCTGCCCAACTTGCGGAATTAATGCCCAACTTAACTTCTGGATTGCATTTTCCTGCCAAATGCCAAAGAATATGGGGCTTCCCCCTCTGCAATATAAGTTGCCGTAGTGTCTCCATATGGACAAGATAGTTATAAGTTCCGCCGAAGTAGCACAAACTCAGGTCGCAACGGAGACCCCTGCGCGCCTTGAGTCCAAGCTGCCACCTGCGGTTCCCGCATGGGCGAAATGGGCCCTCTCGCCCTTGGTACTGGTCCTGCCGTTGTTGTGTCTGGTGGCGATTGTTTTACGTTCGGCCATGCGGACTTTACCGCCGCGTAACCGCTACGCTTGGACTGCATTGCTCGCAACGCTCTTGATTATCAGCGGGTTGTTGACCTCTGCGGCGACGGTCATGTTCTATTCCATCGCCCCGCTGCCGCCGTTGACGGAGACGGGTTTGAGCGTGCTGGATGAGAAAAACGAATTCCCCAGTCTGCCCACTGTGGGATCACTGTCCGCCAAGGACGTCTCAGAGAAGCTGAAGCCTCTGGTGGTTGTTATCTCTCCGGCACAGCGCTCGTGGCTGACACATCAGGAGATGCCTTCCGCCGGTTTTGGAGCTGGAACACTTTTGCAGGCGAATGCCGAAGGCTACCTGTTTGTCACTGCGCGCCATGTGATCGATGGACCCTCTTGGCACGTGGCCCATGGATCCCGGGCATTGATCGCGATGGCCTCAGGAGCCTGGGGAAGTGCCGATGTCGTTGCCCGCCACAGGACATTGGACTTGCTTCTGCTCTGGGTGCCGCGGGAGTCGGGTACTGGAAAGTTTGTGCAACCATTGGCCAAGTCCGGACCGACGATCGAAGGGGAAAGTGTTTTTGTGATTGGACATCCAGAGGGGCTTCGTTTCACGCTGAGCACAGGGATCGTATCGCGCTTACAGGGAAGTGTGGTCCAAATTTCCGCGCCGGTGAGTCCGGGAAATAGCGGCGGCCCCGTGTTTGACGAACACGGAGCGCTAGTCGGAGTTGTTACCTCCATGGTCGACAGGAATGGCGATCCCAATGCTGAAAATCTGAACTTCGCTGTTCGGGCCGATGCTCTTATGGAGGATTCAGGATGGGAGTACGAGGGGATCGGGCATCGGCGATTGAGCGATTATCTCGCGCAAGATGCTGCGCGCGGAAATACAGTGCAGGTCGGAGGGAAGCAGTGAACACTTTCTACATGGGGACGGACAGGGATGCCTAACATCAACGTTATCGTGTACGACTCGACCGAAAATAAACGTGTACCCGTAGAACTTCCAGACGACGCCCCCTGTAACAAGATTGTTGCCGTCCTGGTGCAGAAGTTGCGCCTGCCAACGAATGGACCCGACGGTGCTCCTCTGAGCTACAAATTTCACCATAAAAATTCCGGGCGGCAGATTCAGGACACGCAAACCCTGGCCGAAGCACAAGTGCAGGAGGGAGACATTCTGCGCCTTCAACCAGAGATCACGGCAGGCTGATCACGAAGACAAAGACTGCTATGCCAGAAAGCAACGGAGGACAAGAACGGTTCAGCCGCCTGCGCTTGATTCCATGGTGGGATCAGGACAAGATCGCAGGTTGCCATTTGCTGGTGATCGGCGCCGGAGCGCTGGGAAACGAAATTCTGAAAAATGCAGCTTTGCTCGGCTTTTCCCAGGTCATTGTTGTCGACATGGATCGTATTGAAGAGTCGAATCTTTCGCGGGCGGTTCTGTTTCGATCAGAAGACATCGGTGGTTCTAAGGCCGAGATCGCCGCTCACGCCTATCGCTCTCTTGCTCCTGATGCTTGCATTGTGCCTGTGACCGGAAACCTGCTGGAGGCGTGCGGGCTGGGTCTGTTTGAGTGGAGCGATGTGATCGTCGCCGGTTTGGACAACCGCGAGGCGCGGTTGTTTATTAATCGCTCGGCGTGGAAGGTCAACCGTCCGTGGATCGACGGAGCCATCGAAGGAATCAACGGAGTGGTGCGCGTATTTTTGCCTGGCCAGGCCCCTTGCTATGAATGCACTCTCGGGAAAGTCGACTGGGATTTGTTGCAGAGACGAATGTCGTGCAATCTACTGCTGCTGGAACCTGCAGTCCAGGGCAAGACTCCAACTACGCCAACCATTTCTTCCATCATTGCCGGGATACAAGTGCAAGAGGCAGTCAAGCTGATTCATGGGTTACCGACGCTAGCGAGTAAAGGCTACATCTTCGAAGGCATGAACCACTCTTCGTATGTTGTGGAGTACACCCCCAATGCCGACTGCATGAGTCACTACACACTGCCGAAAATTGTGCGTCTGCAGGAAAGCTCTGGCGATTTGACACTGGAAGGTTTGCGGCAACGTGCGCAAGCAGATCTCGGGTCCACCGATGTGACCATCGAGTTCAGCCGCGATGTGGTGCAGAAACTGGCATGCCCGTCCTGCCGCGAGGAGGAGTGGACTTATCGCCCGCTCGGAAGCCTCTTTTTCGAAGAGGCGAAGTGCAAAAACGACGGGCATTTGCGTACCGTGAAGACGTTGCATTCTTACCTCGGAGAAGCCGAACTTGCGAGCCGGAGATTGAACCAACTGGGACTGCCGGCGTTGGATGTATTTGTTGCACGCGCCGGAGAGAAGGAGATCGGCTACATTCCCTACGGCGACGCCGATCTGGTTCTTGGAGATTTGGTGGCAGAGCACGCTCACAGCACGAGTTTGAAAGCGGAAAGTTGAAAAGATGAAGGTCAAGGCGAAACTCGCTCCCGCACCGCCGGAGGTTGCAATTGACAGCGAAGTTGTGCGCACGATCAGGCAACACGCCCGATCCTGTAGCAAAACTGAGGTGTGCGGCGTCTTGATCGGACAGGACCGGGACCGGCGGGTACAAGTCGCAGCCTGCATTGAGGGCGAAAATGCCGAGGGAGCCGGAGCCCACGTAACCTTCACCCAGGATACGTGGGAGCACATCTATGCGGTGAAAGACAAGAAATACCCGGATGAACGAATCGTCGGGTGGTATCACTCTCATCCCGGATTCGGCATCTTCCTTTCCGAGCACGACACTTTCATTCACAAGAATTTCTTCTCGTCGCCGGGGCAGATTGCGTGGGTCTATGATCCGCACTCGGATGAGGAAGGCTGCTTCGGATGGATCGATGGACGAATTGAAAGGCTATCGCGCGTCGCGGTTCTCGATCGCCGCGGCGGCGAACCTGCCGAAACCACAGCGCCTCGTGAGACCAGCGACGCAAGGAATAGAACGGGCGCGCCGATTGCCGACGACGATGTGGGCCAAGAAGGGCTTGCCGTTCGGGTTCGGCAAGCCGACGTCGAGCGCGAAGACGATAGGGGCCTGGGGTCGTTGGAGCAACTTGTCAGTAAGGTATTTCTTTTCTTAGCAGCACTAATACTAGGCGGTACTCTGTCCTGGTATTTCTTTCCGCATGTCGTCATCATGCCCGTAGCAGTCGATCCGATCACTGGTAAACCTGTCGATCCGCAGGCCGCGGAGATACTTGAAGAATTACAGGCCGACAAAGCGGGCAAAGCAGAGCCCGCAAAGACAGGGCAGAATGCCGCGCATGATGAGACTGGGAAGAAGGGAGGCGACGCTCGTGCCAAGTGATCGCGACGCCATCAAGATTACCGCCAAAGATCTCGCCAGCGTATCGATACCGCCATCGCCTGTGCTGCCTGCGGCGTCGGCGCCCTCGCCCGTAAGAGTTTACGGAACGATCAACGAGACTGCGGAACAACTCGTCAGTGTTACACAGGAACGGGGCAGCATTCTGTTGCAGGGTTGGTTTTACCTCGGGCTGGCGGGCTTGCTGGGGGCCGTGGCCGGTTGGGCGATCTGTGAGCCCGGATTCGTTGATGGACCAGGACACCGCTGGGGAAACTTCCTGATGATTCCGACCATCATCACCCTGATGTGTATCGGGTTTGGAGTTTCCGAAAGCACGGTGGAACGCTCAGTTCGCAAAGCCTTGCTACGCGGAGCATTGGCTTTGCCCTTGGGAATCCTACTCGGTTTCATCTTCGACCTGATGGCAGAGATGATCTATGGAGTCCTGATGGGGCTCTGCTATGAGTTGGGCGCGCAAACGCATCGAAACCCCGCCGTGTGGCTCGGTCGTGGCATCGCCTGGATGGTGTTCGGTGCGGCGGGGGGAACAGTCTATGGCATCGTCGGACAATCCGCCAAGAAGGGTAAGTACGGTGTACTTGGCGGTGCGCTGGGAGCCGGGCTGGGAGGTATGTTGTTCGATCCGATTTCGATGGCTACCCATGTCGGAAGCGTCAGCCGTGCGGTTGGCTTTAGCTTGGTAGGACTCGCCACTGGTGTTGGCATGGGGCTGGTGGAGAGCGCTCTCAAAGATCGCTGGCTGTACGTCGTATCCGGTCCCCTGGCAGGGAAGCAGTTCATTCTCTACAAATCGGAAACCACCATCGGGAGCCGTCAGGAGTCCGATATTTATCTATTCAAGGACCCGAATATCCTGCCCCGTCACGCGGTGATTACTCTGAGCGGTGCGCGGGTAATGTTACAGGCGACGGGCCCGGTTTTGTGGGCTGGCCAGTCGGTCCATAGCCGTGTTCTTCAGGATGGCGATCTGCTGCAAGTTGGAAGATACGCATTCCGTTACAAGGAGAAACATCGGTCATGACGACCGAAGTGTGCCCTTACTGCCGCACTCCGATCAGTGCGACGGATTCGTCGTTGGTGTGCGAGGGATGTGGGACGCGGCATCACGAGGATTGCTACTCCGAAAACGGAGGCTGCACCATTTTCGGCTGCAGCAAAGCTCCTGGAGACGAACCCAAAGTGAGCGTCTCGACCCCTGAGTTGGTGGCCGTTGCCACCCCACCTTCCACTATTCAGCCCCGACCATCGTCGCCGCCTCCGCCCCCTCCACCAGGAATCACCGCGAGTCAACCGACGGTCGAAGAGCTGCGTCACGTCGCGAATCAAGTAGTGCCGTCGATGTTCGGAGGTTTTGGAGCAGGATCGACGGCAGCGCAAGCTATCCCGGAGCCGGAGATTGTGCACGAGGCTAAGAACCGAACCACATTTATTCTGTTGGGAGCTTTGCTCGGAGCCTTCGGAGCGCACAACTTTTATGCGGGCTTCAACAAGAAAGCCGGCATTCAATTGGCCATCACCTTGTTGACACTGGGATTTGGAAGTCCCATGAGTTGGATGTGGGCGGTCATTGATATTTGTACGATCAATTGCGACAGCAGAGGAGTTCAATTCGAGTCGTAGGGAGCGCGCATGGAATACTTCGTCAAGCGAGGTGAAGAACGATTCGGCCCCTATAGTCTTACCGATCTGCAAATGTATGTGCAATCCGGAAACGTCCTCGCGGCGGACTTGGCACAGAGCGAGGGGATGACCGAATGGGTTCCCGTCTCCCAAGTGCTCGGCAATATCCCAGCCGCGCCGGTGAATACCGCGCCCTTAGTGGCGACGGCCGAGCCCCAACTGGTGCCACTTCCACCCAACCTCCATTGGTCGATTCTATTGATCCTGGGTGTGTTGACCCGCCAGTTATTCAATATGATCTGGGCTCTGGTTCAAGCGAACTGGGCGCGCAAGTTGTGCAACGACAACAAGCCGATGGTCCTGGTGGCAATGTATCCGGCGAGCATGATCGCCGGGTTCCTGACGACCGTCCTCAATCCCCGGTTAGCTGCTCTTGGGGGCCTTTTCTTTATCGGAGGTGCAATCGTTTACTTGGTCGGAATTTTCTCCATCAAGAGTGCGATGGAAGAGTACTATACGACGACCGAAAACATCGGATTGCAGCTAAGCGGCGTCATGACTTTCTTTTTCAGCACGGTTTACATTCAGTACCATATCAACAGCATTGCCCGCTGGAAGAAAACAGGCGTGCTGAAGTAGTGGCCAACGAAATTGTGAAATATGCCATCTCCGCGCACACGTCGTCTGATTCTCGATGAACAAACTCTCGAAGCACTCTTGCGGGACTGGCCTTTGATCCAGATTACCGGCAGAGCCGGCATTCCACCTGAGATCTATCGGTTCACCTACAATCTTCGCGGACTGTATGTCTCCGCGTCAGGCGAGATACTGGAACGCGACTCGCATGTGATGGAAGTGAATCTCAGCCTGGGCTATCCCCGCCGGGCCCCTCAATGCAGAATGCTCACCCCTGTTTTTCATCCCAACTTCGACGACTCAATGGTATGCATCGGGGACTTCTGGGCGGCATCGGAGGGCCTCGACGATTTGATCATCCGAATCGGACGAATGATCGCGTACCAGGAGTACAACACGAAGAGTCCATTGAATGGACTGGCGGCGAAGTGGGCAGCGCAGAATTCTCACCTCTTGCCGATCGACCCGCGACCAGTAGCGCCCCCATTTAACAGCTCAAATACCGATGTGCTGAAATCTGAGAGCCCGGCACTCGCGCCGATGCCAGAGATTACCAATCCTGGCGACGATCCGTGGGCAGAGAAGATTGTCATCGGCTCGGGAAGCTAATTCAGTACATTCCCACCCAATCGCACACATGGCAGTGGGGCCTGCTTCATTATTCCGAATCTCGAACAGAGGATTCGCCGCCCGGCTTACTCCGCATCCAGTACCTGCCGCACTTTTCGCGCGAGTTGGATTTTGTCGAAAGGCTTCTGCAAGAGCGTCACTTCGGGTTCCAGCACCTTGTGTTGGACTACCATGTCGTCGGTGTAGCCGGTCATGTATACGACCTTCATGCCCGGCCGCAGGCTGAGGATTTCTTCGGCCAGTTGCCGTCCGCTCATGCCCGGCATGATCACATCGGTCAGCGTGAGGTCGATTGGATGGGCTCTGGTTTTCGCCAATTGCAGGGCCTCGTTCACGTCGGTTGCTTCCAGCACTCGGTAGCCAAATTCCTCCAGAAAGATTCGAACGATCTCGCGCAGGTGCGGCTCATCTTCCACGACGAGGATCGTCTCCTTTCCGCCGCAGACTTTTTCCGTTGGCGCTTCCACCGATGGTTCGACGGAGGCGGCTTCCGCCGGCAAGTAGATGCGAAACGTCGTTCCTTTTCCCGGCACACTGGAAACAGAAATTTTCCCGCCGCTCTGCGTCACGATGCCGTACACCGTGGCCAATCCCAAGCCAGTACCCTTCCCTCGCGCTTTGGTCGTAAAGAACGGCTCGAAGACGTGTTCGAGGGTTTCCTCGGTCATGCCTTGTCCGGTGTCGCTCACCGTCAACGCAACACAAGGGCAGGAAAGCAGGCTGGGATACTGCTGTGCCGGGAGTTCACCGTGCCTCAAATTGGAGGTCTCCATCAGCAGCACGCCTCCCTTCGGCATGGCGTCCCGCGCATTGACCGCCAGATTCATCAAGACCTGCTGCATCTGCACCGGGTCCGCTTTGACCGGCGCCAACGAAGGATGCAGTCTACTCACCAGTTCAATATCTTCGCCAATCACCCGGGACAACATCTTCTGCACATCCGACACAATTTCGTTGAGGCTCACGATTTTTGGTTGCAGTACCTGCTTTCGACTGAAAGCCAGCAACTGCTGCGTCAGCGAGGTCGCCCGCTCCGCCGCTCGCCGCACTTGAGCCAGTCCATTCTGCGTTCGTTCCGTTAAATTCCCTTCGGCAGAAAGCAGCTCGACGTGTCCAAGAACGATGCTCATGAGGTTGTTGAAATCGTGCGCGATGCCACCCGCCAACCGGCCGATGGCCTCCATCTGTTGCATGCTGCGAATCTGTTCCTGCAATCGCACACGCTCGGTCACGTCGGTGGCGACACCGATCACGCCAATCTGATTTCCAGCACTGTCGCGCGTCGCAGCCCAACGCGTTTCGAAGATGCGCCCAACCGGCGGCACCGGATCGACCGCCCAAAAATCCTCACCGGCCAAAGCGCGTCGAGCATGATCCAGAACTTCCGGAGCCTCCCGGTACAGATCAAAGACCGACTTCCCGACTGCCTCCCCCGGCTTCAGTCCCAGGTCGGCCAGACCTTTTCCCGCCGAGAAAGTAAAGATTCCATCGCGATCGAGCGCAAACAGAACGATGGGGGCGGCATTCACCGTCGTCTGCAGGCGCTGTTCACTCCGCAGCAATTCCTCTTCGGCCTGCTTGCGCTCCGTAATATCGAGCAGCAGGCCGCGCATCACCAGTTGCCCCATTTCCGACCGGCGAACGTATGTGGCCTCGTCCCGAATCCAGACGTATCTTCCGTCCGCGGTTCGTAAACGGTATTCCACTCGGTAGAGGTCGCCTTCCTTTGATAGCGTTTGTTCTTCCTCGGTCAGCACCCGCGCCAGATCGTCGGGGTGCAATTGCTTGCGCCAGAGCTGCGGGTCCGCCATCCACTCTTCAGGTGTGAATCCCAGGATTTGGGTGAGCTGAGGGCTGACGTAATACCAGCGGCCATCGGCGCCGCGCTCGGCCATGTAGGTGATGGCAGGAACCTGCTCGACGATTTGGCGGTATTGAGCCTCGAATGCCTCGGTCTGCGGCCCGATACTCATTGCAGTCGCCCCTTGTGTTGGCGAAAGCGCAGAGTCCAAGCTATCGCCTTCCTGGCGTGACTGCGGCTCTCACCTGACGTGTTATCTCCAGTTAACAACCGGGTTCTGTGATGGTCAAGGAATTTGGCACCTTATAAGACATAGATCCACGTCTGCGGAAATCGGATAACCGTTGAGTGCCCGGGATATAAGGCGAAGAGGAGCAACCCCCTGATTCCGTTGGATTTTGCTATTCCCAGCCGCCTTTGCATCTCGCTTCA
>Ga0335071_10001100_pt1 | contig 29102 bp, 29 predicted proteins | sample Lox_Sample_15_FD_206724 | JGI IMG/M metagenome (GOLD analysis project Ga0335071, IMG submission 206724) | Soil microbial communities from Loxahatchee National Wildlife Refuge, Florida, United States - Lox_Sample_1.5 | ecosystem: Environmental > Terrestrial > Soil > Wetlands | place: USA...
GTGCGCGCCAACGAAATGCCCATCCTGCTTGAGGACGACCAGTTCGTCGGACGCCTCAATTACTTCTACATGGCCGCCAAACCGGACAAGGTTTACGGCGGGACCATTGGATCGAACTATCAACAGCAGGGCCTTGCGCTGAGCAAGCAGTTCAAGCGCGCACAGTTCGCCTCGGGGGCAACGCCTGCGCGTGCCGAGACGAGACGCGATGCCGATGCGGACGACGACGCCGAAGAGTCGGGGCGGAAGTTCGGCTTGGCCGCGGCAGAGTTGGCGCCAGCGATGCGGGCGGACGGACGATAACGCGCGAACCATTCAGAACTCCAGCGCCTGATGGCTCCTTCGTCGGCGATGAAGCGGATTGCTGGTCCCGCCGCGGCTTGCACTCGCCTTTGAGATCGCAGTTGCGCCCCCCCAAGAATCTCGTCCTGTTTGTCGTGGCCTGGGGGCAACTTCAGCCCCGACATCAGCACTTCTTGGGATGAGGATTCTTGAACTCCACGACCGTCGCCAGCCAGTCCGACAGGCGCTTCGCATTGATCTCCGCATCGGTCGCATCGGGCTTGATCGACGACCGCACGAGCACCACGTTGATCTTCACCTTCCCGTTCATGCATCGATCGGCGAAGAGTTTCGCCAGCTTCATGCTCGCCAGGTCCATGGCGTTCGCCGGAAGGCTGCCCGCAGAACCCGACATATCAAATGGAGACGTGATCAACAGATCCTTGCTTGGCTGATCGTTTTTCGTGCCGGAAGCGTCGAATCGCACCACCAGGGCGGCGCGTCTCTCCAGTATCTTGGGGTTCCCCGTGAAAACGATGCCAGGGATCGTCACACCGCCCGCACTCGGTTTGGCGGGCTTCGTATCTAATTCAATGTGGTAGGGGATCTTGGCCTGCGCATCTGCAGGAGGGGTGTACGGCTTGTTCCCCCAGTTGCCGCATCCCGCCAAAAACGTGAAACCTGCGACTGCCAGCACGATGCCTTGTCTCATGTCATCCTCCTCCTTTACGAGAACGACGCGTGGAGCTTTCCGCTTCCGGGCATCCATAGAACAACGATTGCAGGCAATTGTCTGTGATGTAGTCCCCGGTAACCGGCGATTTGCCGCAAATGCGAGCCGATGGCACGCAGCACTACACTGATCGCCATGGACAACGAGCGCATCCGCACGCTGTGCCTCGCACTTCCGCATGCTGTCGAGACCGTGAACTGGGGCCATCACCTGGTGTATTGGGTGGGTGAACGCGACATCGGCGGCAAGATGTTCGCCATGACGGACCTCGATGGATCAGGCACCGGCGTGCTGTGGTTCCATGCGGGCGCCGAACGGTTCCACGAACTGCTGGAAACCGAAGGGATCATTCCTGCTCCCTATATGGCGCGGGCCTTCTGGGTCACCGTCGAGCGATGGGACGTCCTTCGGCCACGACAGTTCGAAGAGGAGCTGAAGCGGGCCCATGCGTTGATCTACGAGAAACTGCCCAAACGGACTAAAACCGTACTCGCCATGCCGGAAAGAGAACGAACCAAACTGATCCGGGATCGGAAGAAGCTCCTAAAGGAACGCGAGAGAGCCAAAAAGAAATAGCGGCGGCTCAGGCTGGCCGCGACCTGTGCCGATAAGCCGGGCATGGCAAAGCGCAAGATCTCGTGGGGAAAGGTCTCATGGCGAACGATGAGTGTCGGGCTCGCGCTGGCAGCATGGGGATTAGCTGCCCTCCTCGAAGCCTGCGGCCAGACGTTTCCGGTCGAGCACAGCGAGCCTTTGATCGTTCGTATTCTGAACGGCAAGAGCGGCAAGCCGCTCCCTCGGGCACGCCTGACGTTGGCGGCTGGCTACACCGAAAGAGACCTGGGGCAGCGCCTGTGGCGCGACGAAGCCGTAACCGACGCAGAGGGTGAGGCACGCGTGCCTCGCGTGCTGGGCAATTTCCCCTTTCTGCAGGTTCACCTCGCGAAGGCGAAGCTGTGCCAGGATACATCGCGAGGAGAGGCCTACAGCGTGGAGCGCGTTCGCAGCACAGGGCTGAATGCCCCGAATCACTGTGGCGTGATCGACGTAGCTGAGACGCCGCGCGTGCTGGTCGTGTTCATACGCAGCCGAAGAGAGCCGGATGTGCCGGTACAAACTCCCGCGGCCGAAAATCGGCTGGACTTCGCAGCCGGCGACCATCAAACAGCCGAACCCAATGAACTCTCCCGAAATCCAGCCCCGCCTTCGCGCAAGTCCGGCTACGGGCCGGGACGGGCGCTGGCACATGTTGCGGCATCGGTCGGCGTCCACGAGGTCGAGGCAGCGCCGGGCTGGGAGGCACTACCCGGCCGAAACGAGATCAACGTTCTCGTGGGGAGGCAAACCGGCTTTTCGGAGATGGCTACTCCGGTTGTCGAGGGAACCGTCGCCCCCACCGAATCGTATGAGACGATGTGCCGGCCTGAGGATTGACGGCGCACGCATTCGGAGTATTGTGTTGCCTATCGGAATGCGGGCGCGATTGGACTCGATGTACGATTGCGGCTGGCAAGGCGGCGTACGATGGCAAAGTTTTTCTTCTTCTGCATTCTTTTCGTGTTGTGCTGGCCGGTGGCGCTGCTGGCCCTTGTGCTCTATCCGCTGGTGTGGCTCCTGCTGTTGCCGTTTCGGCTCGTAGGAATCGCCGTCGGCGGCGTTCTGGAACTGGTCAGCGCGATCATCTTCCTGCCGGCCCGGCTCGTCCGGGCCATTTGACTTGACGGTCCGCCGCTGTCTGGTTCGCGCGTCTGACCTGATCCTGGTCTCCAGCTTCGCGGGGCTCTCCGCAAGGACGCACAGCACCCATCTCGACATCCCTTTTCCCCTTCAATTACCTTGGCCCTATGGCTGGGGTTTCGCTGGCATTGGAAGGCAGAGTCGCCCTGATTACCGGCGGCTCACGGGGAATCGGCGCAGAAACCGTCCGCTTATTCGTCGAAGCGGGCGCGCGCGTGGTCTTTACTTACCGCCAGGCCAAGGAACAGGCACTGGCACTGATGACGTACTGCGGCGGTCCGAGCCGCTGCGTGGCCATCGAACAGGAACTGAGCAAGCCGGCCCACGGCCCGCTCGCGGTGGGGGCAGCGGTGAAGGCTTTTGGCCGCCTCGACATCCTGGTGGCAAATCACGGGGTCTGGGCGTCGGAAGATGTGCCCATCGAGCTGATGACCGAAGACCAATGGCGCAGCACGCTGGCGGTCAATCTGGACTCGGTGTTCGGGCTGGTGCAGGCTGCCGTCACTCAGATGGAGCTACAGGGACCTTCACCGGTCGGCTCCGACAGAGTGAAAGGGCATATCGTACTGATCAGCTCGACCGCAGGGCAACGCGGCGAGGCCCACCACGCCGATTATGCTGTGACCAAAGGCGCACTCATCAGTCTGACGAAGAGTCTGTCCAGCGAACTGGCGCACCGGGGAATTCTGGTGAATTGCGTGGCGCCGGGGTGGGTCGTAACAGACATGTCGGCCTCAACTCTGAGTGATCCGATCCAGGGAGCGAAGATCTCCGCGGGGATTCCGGTAGGACGAGCGGCGACGGCACGGGAGATCGCCGGCCCGGTTCTTTTCTTGTGCACGCCGCTGGCGGGGTTCATCAGCGGCGAGATTCTGAATGTGAACGGCGGCGCAGTGCTGGCCGGGTAGGGATGGGGATGAGGGACAAAGGGTCAGTCTTTTGGCGCCGGATATTCGGCTTGGCGGTGTCTGCCGCGATTCTGGCCGCACCGCCAACAACGAGCACACAGACAGCCGATGCCGCCGCGCAAAACGCGCAGAAGGCCCGCGATGTGCTGAATGCGATGGTGCAGGCACTGGGGGGCGACGCCTGGCTCAACATCAAAAACCAGATGCAGCAGGGACACGTGGCCGCGTTCTTCCACGGGCAGCCCGATCTGGGCACCACCGATCTGTGGCAGTACCATCAGTGGCCCGATCACGATCGAACGGAGGTAACGAAACATCGCGATGTGCTCGAGTTCTACCTCGGACGCGATGGGTGGGAGGTCACCTACAGGGGCAAGAAACCGATGCAGAAGGACATTTTGGAAGACTTCCTGCGCCGGCGTGACCACTCGATCGAAACGGCCGTCAAGGTGTGGCTGAAGGACCCCAGGACGATCCTGGTGTATGAAGGCAAGACGATGACCGAGAGGCATCTCTCGGAACAGGTCACACTCATCTCGGCGCAAAACGAGGCCATCACCATCCAGATGGATGCGCAGACGCACCTGCCACTCAAGCGCTCGTTCCAATGGCGCGACCCAGTCTATAAGGACAAGAACACCGACTCCGAAGAGTACGACGACTATCACGTGGTCCAGGGATTCCCCACGCCCTTCAGCATCACGCGACTGAGAAATGACGAAATGGTCCGGCAGTACTACGTCACGAAAGTCGAGTACAACCAGGACTTGCCGTCGGACTTCTGGGACCCCGATGCGGCTGCCAAACGCGTCAAGAAGTGATCGATGGGGCTCGTCGAGTGCCCGAATTCTCTTTCTATTCGCCCAGTAACCTAGGTCTGGCCCTCGATCGCGGGAAGCGGAAAACGCCTGCGCGTGGTCGGGGTTTCGGGCCGAAAGAGTCCCGAGTTGGGAGCCAGAACCGGAGCTATATAGCACACAGGTTGTAGGTTGTAACCCAACCCGGACATTGCGGCCCCATCCCGATTCGGAAAGAATGAGAAGCATTGGCAGAGCGCGTGGAAAGGATACCAACATCACCTCGCCTGCATGGTCCAGCACGTTAGTTCCCCTCTGGTTGATTACCTATGACACTGGCCGATTTTGATCCCGTAAAGAGGTCGGATGTCCTCAGCAAGTCGAGGCGGCGATCGGGCGTTCGCCTGAACTGGCCCACAACACACTCCGCAGTCTCAACCGACCCGCGCATCCAAAGCCGCTCGGCCGAATCGATCGATGACGATCTGCGCCGGCAGATGCTGGCCTACACCCAGCGCCATGACATTCAGACAGGGTTGCTCAACTATCACGCCTTCCAGGAATCACTGGGATGGCTCCTGCAGGAGCGGCAAGCCAATCAGGACATCGCACTCCTCTGGATCGACATTCTGAACCTGCGCAAGGAGTTCTCCCTCTGGGGGACGTCCGGCACGGACGCTTTGGTGCGGCACATCGCCAGCTGCCTCCGCAATGCTGTCGGGCCCGACGCGGTGCTGGGCCGCTTCAGCGGGCGCTGCTTCCTGGTCGCCATGAACGGTGCAAAGTCCAATCAGCACGCGCGGCGCAAAATTCAGGCCGTGGCCGACTCGATCACGCCAATGCACTTCAGCGGCTCGCAGATCAAGGCCGAGGTCGCTGCCGGCGTAGCATTCTTCGCGGCCGATGCCTCGTCTTCCGAAGACCTGATCCGCTTTGCCAGCCTTGCAGCAAGCCGGGCCGCCCAGGTGAAAAGCCAGACGGTCGTCGCCTTCAATGCGGGCATGAATAGCCTTGTGATCCACGATCACAAGATGGAGACCGAGATCCGTCGTGGACTCGACAAGGGCCAACTCTACGTCAACTACCAGCCCTTGGTCGATCTGACCACCGGACACATTGAGGGCGCGGAAGCCTTGATCCGCTGGAATCATCCCGAGTGGGGTAATGTCGCGCCAAACGACTTCATCCCCGTCGCGGAGCGGTCCGACCTCATTCACCGCATCTTCGAATTGTGCCTGAGGACGGTGCTGGCAGACGCCGAGAGCTGGCGCGCCCAGGGATTTGCTCCACCGCTGATGACGGTAAATGTCTCGCCCGCCAACATGAAGGCCGAGGGCTTCCATTATCAGGTACGCCGTATCCTCTCCGAGTACACCCTTCAGCCCAACTCGCTCGAGATGGAAGTGACCGAGTCGCTGCTGTTTGAAGACGAGGAGCTTTTTGCCTCACGCATCCGACAGCTAAAGGCGATTGGCCTGCGGGTCAGTATCGACGACTTCGGCACACGATACACCGGCTTCAACGTACTCAAACAGCTGCCCATCGACACAATGAAGATCGACAAATGCTTCATCCGCGGCATCCATCAGTCGCATGACATGCGGACTCTATGCGAGACGATCGTGGCCATGGCGCGGCAGATGAAGCTGCGCACCGTGGCAGAAGGCATCGAAGAGAGCGGCGAGATGGAAACTGTACGCAGTATCGGCTGTAACGTCGGACAGGGCTATCTGTTCCACCGCCCCGTGTCTGAACCGGAGTTTGCCGAGTTGCTGCGGACCTGGCCCGAGCGGATGAAGGCATGGGAGCCAGCTCTCAACGCGCAGCATGCGCTGAAGCTCGGCGCATAGCTGCGGCAGGCGCTAGAGACGCGGCCTTTCGTTATAATCCTGACGTGCGCCAAGCAGCACGCGCGCCGTCTGGAGCCGGAGAATGAAGTTCAACATCCAGGAGATCCTGGAATTCCTCCCTCATCGCTACCCGTTTCTGCTCATCGACAGAATTGTCGAATTTGAGCCTGCAAAACGGCTTGTAGCGATCAAAAATGTGACCATCAACGAACCCTTCTTCCAGGGCCACTTCCCCGGCTATCCCATCATGCCCGGCGTCCTGGTGATCGAGGCGATGGCACAGGCAGGCGGCGTGATCATGATGGCGGAGATGCCCGACCGCCATCAGAAGCTGGTCGTGTTCACGGGTATCGAGCGCGCCAAATTCCGCCGGCCCGTCACTCCAGGCGATCAGCTCCGGATCGAGGTCGAAGTGCTCTCCTTCCGTCCGCGCGCAGGCCGCATCCAGGGGGTTGCGCTGGTCGACGGCAAGAAGGCCTGCGAAGCGATCCTGACCTGCCAGGTAGTGACCCGCGAACGCGAGCAGCGCGCTCACGGCGACTCCGCCGAAGCATCGGAGGAGGACAAGGCTCCGGTCACGGTGGCAGTCGAGTGAGCATTCATTCGAGCGCGATCGTCGCTCCAGGAGCCAAGGTTCCCGCCTCCTGCACCATCGGTCCTTACTCCACAATTGGTCCCGAGGTCGTGCTGGGAGAAGGCTGTGTGCTGATCTCGCACGTCGTCATCGACGGGCGAACGCGGATCGGCGCCCGCAACACCTTTTATCCCTTCAGCAGCATCGGCGTTCCGCCGCAGGATCTGAAGTACAAAGGCGAGCCCACCGAAACGGTGATCGACGACGACAACACCTTTCGCGAATCCGTCACGGTCAGCCGCGGGACGGCGGGCGGCGGCGCCCGGACGAGCATCGGGTCGAACAATCTGTTCATGACCTGCGCCCACGTCGCACACGACTGCCACGTTGGCAGCCACTGCGTCTTCGCCAATGCCGCGACGCTCGCCGGCCATGTCAGCATCGAGGATCACGTGATCCTGAGCGCCTTTGTTCCCGTCCATCAGCACTGCACCGTGGGGCAACACTCGCTGGTCGGCGGCGGAACCATCGTGACCCAGGATGTGCTGCCGTTTTCCATCACCTCGGCCCGGCGCGAAAACAAGGCGTTCGGCGTGAACAAAATCGGGCTCGAGCGCCGAGGCTTCTCACCGGAACGCATCAAGGCCCTGCAAAAGGCCTTCCGCCTGCTCCTGTCGGCGAAGCTCAATACCTCGCAGGCCCTGGAAAAGATCAAGGAAATCGGCGGCGAAGATGCGGCAACCCTGGCAACCTTCATCGAAAAGAGCCAGCGCGGCGTAATTAAGTAGGACACCATGAAACTCGGCCTCATCGCCGGCAACGGCCGCTTCCCTTTCCTGCTGCTCGACGCGGCACGGGCACAGGGTTTCGCCGTCACCGTCGCGGCCATCCGCGAGGAAACCGATCCGGAGATCAACCATCGCGCCGCATGCGACGAGCGCATCACCGTCACCTGGCTCTCGCTCGGCGAGCTGTCTCGACTCATCGAGGTCTTCCATAAAGAAGGCGTCTCAATGGCCGTCATGGCCGGCCAGGTCAAGCACAAGCAGATCTTCTCCAGCATCCGGCCGGACTGGCGTCTGGCCAAGCTGCTCCTCAATCTGCGCACCCGCAATACCGACATGCTGCTGGGCGCAGTGGCCAAGGTTCTGGCCGATGAGGGCATCGAGTTGATCAGTTCGACCGCTTTCCTTGAGCCTTTGCTCGCGCAGGAGGGCGTGTTGACCCAGCGCGCACCGAGTGACGATGAGCGCAAGAACATCGACTATGGCATGGACGTGGCCCGGGCGGTTGCCGGATTCGACATCGGCCAGACCGTGGTCGTTGCTGCCCGGGCCTGTGTCGCGGTCGAGGCGATGGAAGGCACCGATGCCGCCATCGAGCGAGCCGGCAGGCTGATGAAATCGTTGGAAGACGAGGGTTCGGACACTTCGACTACACTCGAACGGCATCTGACCGTGGTCAAGGTCGCCAAGCCGAACCAGGACATGCGCTTCGACGTGCCGGTCATCGGAATCCGCACCATCGAAACCATGATCCAGGCAGGCGCGACCTGCCTGTCGGTCGAGGCCGGCCGGACCCTGCTCTTCGATCGCGAGGCCATGCTGAAGCGCGCCGACGAGGCGGGCATTGCCATGATTGCTGTTCTGCGCTGATACTGGGTGCGGCTTTTGCTTTGCCTGTTTACCAAACTTAACCGAGCCGATTGCCAATCCAGCTTCGTCTCACTAAGTGGAGGTCCCCTCGTGAAAAAACTCGCGATTCCCGTCTTTGCTGCAGCACTCGCGGCCCTGGTTCCCTTGGGGGTAGCGCACGCTGCCGATGATGCCATGCCGACCGTGGGTCAGCCCGCTCCCACCTTTACCCTTCCCTCCCAGGATGGCTCACAAATCGCGCTGAACAGCTTCCGCGGCAAGTGGGTCGTGCTCTACTTCTACCCCAAGGACATGACCCAGGGATGCACGATTGAAGCCCACAACTTCCAACGCGATCTTTCCAAATTCGAAGCTGAGAATGCAGTCATCCTTGGCGTGAGCGTCGATACCCCTGACAGCCACAAACAGTTCTGCACCAAGGAAGGACTCACCTTCCGCCTGCTGGCCGATCCCGCACACAAGGTCGTCGACGAGTATGGTTCGCTCGGCCACTTTGGCGCCTTCACCATCGCCAACCGCAACACCTTCCTGATCGATCCAAGCGGCAAGATCGTCAAGGTGTGGACCAAGGTCGACCCGTCGCATCACTCGGAAGAAGTTCTGGCGGCTCTGACCGAACTGAAGAAGTAAGATCAGCTCCAACGCGAGGGGGTTCGAAGATCCAAATGCAGGAGAGTCTTGCGGAGAAATTCCGCGCCGACCTGGATGAGATTCATCGAACCCTCGTTGCGCTTCCTCCCGGGATCGCCGACCTGCCCTGGCGTGACGGCGGATGGACCCGCAAACAGATCCTTGGCCATCTTCTCGATTCGGCAGCCAACAACCGGCAGCGGTTTGTGCGCGCAGCCATCGATGGCCAGTACGCCGGCCCCCGCTACGCGCAGGACGCGTGGGTCGCACTGCATGGCTACGCAAGCCAGCCGTGGAATACGCTGCTGGGCTGGTGGGAAGCCGAGCACGAGATCCTGATAGCCGTCGTCGGCCACATCCCCGAAGACAGGCTCGAAGCGCAATGCACCGTCGGAGAAGATGCACCTGTCACGCTGCGGTTCCTCATCGAGGACTACATCAGCCACCAGCGCTGGCACCTGAAGCAGATGACGACAGGAACACGGCTCTCTTAGCCTATCGCCAGCTATTTTTAGACGCAAAAAAGTCCGCCGCTGGCGGACCCTTTTGCTTGCCTTGTCTTTCGGTTGCCTTACTACTTTTTCTTCTTCGCAGCGCTCTTCTTCTTTGCTGCCTTCTTTACAGTCTTCTTTGCCGCCTTCTTCGCAGGAGCCTTCTTCGCTGCTGCCTTCTTCACGGCCTTCTTTGCGGTTTTCTTAACAGCCAACTTTTTACCTCGTTTAGTGGTTTTGGTGGCGCTCTTCTTTGCCGCGGCTTTCTTGGCCGCGACCTTTCCGCCCTTAGCGCCAGCGGTCTTTTTGACGGCGGATTTCTTGGCGGCCTTCTTCGCCGCAACCTTTTTCGCAGGTGCCTTCTTTGCAGGTGCCTTCTTGGCCGGCTTCTTCGCCAGCGGCACCGCTATTTCGGGCACTTCGGCGACGATGACCACCGCTTCCTCTTCCACCCCTTCATCGTCGTCGGAAGTGGTCACTACAGTGGAGGTCTCGACCTCATCGTCTTCTTCAAAGTCGTCATGATCGGAGTCGAGCCCGAGCGGCTCCGCATCCGGGTTGCCGTCACTCATCGCGTACATCTTGTACACATCTTCCATCCGATTGCCTCCAGCGGCTCGCCGCTGATTCTGGTGCAGTGCATGCTTCTCAACACTGCTTGCGGAGCTATTCTAGCAACCGCTTCGACACAAAGCTACCACAACCTCAGTGCGATGCGAATCGTTCGCGCGATTTTTTTGAACGCAACGGTGCTCAGTTCGAAGTCTTCCCATGCGAAGACGGCTTGCGCTTCGCCGTGCCGTGCGCCTTTCCCTTCGTACGCGCGTGCGCTCCCGACTTTGCGCTCCCCGGCGAGGTATGCCGCGATTTCGTATGCGTGCCTGTCTTGGATTTCGTTGCCGGGGCCGGGTCCTGCAGTGAGGCCGACGCACCGGCGCGGCGGCGGTGGCTGGTGGACCGCGTCCGGACAACCCGTGCAGGCTCGGTCACGCGCAGCCTGCGCCCGGGCGCCACCCTGGTCCCGGTCAGGTTGTTCCAGCGCCGAAGCTGGGTGAGAGAGACACCGAACCGGTCAGCAATCGACACCAGCGTGTCACCCTTCCGTGCGGTATAGAGCATCACATGGGAGGTCGAGGCTGCCGGAGCCAGCGGAATCGCCAGCGCATCGACGCCCTGCAGGCTCGAATCTTCATTCAGCTGGTTGGCCGCAGCCAATTCCGCGACCGAAACATGGAAGCTGCGGGCCACCGAAGCCATGGTGTCGTCCTGCGCCACGGGATGGTAGCGCCACGCGTCACGCTTGCTTTCCGGGATCAGCGCGATGCGCTTTTGGAACAGATCGGCTCCACCCGCCGGCAGATGGAGGTCAAACGAAGTGTCAGGCGGGGTCACCATCCGCAGCAAGCTGGGGTTCAGCGCCTCCAGCTCATCCACCGGCGCGCCCACCAGATCCGAGACTAGCCGCAGATCGACTGAATAGTTGATCGTCACGGTGTCGGTCACCACCGGCGGATCGAGGGTGATCTCGTCGAATCCATACTGTGTCGGGTGATTAGCAATAATGATGGCGGCCAGAATCTCAGGGACGTAGTTAGCTGTCTCGCGAGGCAGTTCGTTGCGCTTGTAGAGCTCCCAGAAATCCGCGTAGCCGGTTCTCTGGACCTCCCGCTGGATGTTGCCGGTGCCGTGGTCGTACGCCGCCATTGAGAGGTACCAGTCGCCCAGCTGGTCATAGATGAACTTCATATAGCGGGCGTAGGCGCGCGTCGACTTCTCCGGATCGAAGCGCTCGTCGACATAGGCGTTGCGCACCAGGCCATAGTTACCGTGAGGCATGAACTGCCACATGCCGCCTGCGCGCGAACGCGGGTTGACCGCCCTCGGCTGGAAGCCCGATTCGGCCACAGCTAGATAGATCAGATCGTGCGGCACGCCTTCTTCGGCCATGGTTCGCTCGATCATCGCCTTGTATCGGCCGTAGCGCTGGAACGAATGCAGGAGCGTATTGTGGCCCTTCTGGGTATTGGCAAAGAAATTGATGAACGCCGCGACGTAGTCGTTCACCACAAGAGGAAGGTCGGACTTTGTGGTGGCCAGATCGCTTTTGGCCTTGGCGACAAGGTTGGGATCGACGGCGAACGTCACGTCGCTGGCCACATCGGCAGGTGTGGGTTCTTCGTTGGGAACGAACCCGTTGCCTTGCTTCAGCGCCTCCATCTCCAGGCTGTTCACTGCATCCACGATGTGATCGAACTCGTCCTGCAGTTGCGGAGTGGCCTTGATATCCATGCCACTGGTCAGCATCAGATCGACGGCGCGGTCGAATTCCTCCTTGGCAGCGGCAAGGTCTCCTTTGCGGTACGCTTCCTGGCCGCTCGCATAGGTCTTCTCCACCTGGTCGATCAGAGCCTGCACGCGTTGTTCCTGCGGCGTCTTGGCCGGAGGTTCGGCCTTAGCCTGGACGGGCTGCGGTACTGCTACCGCCGGCGCCGTCGCCTGCGGAGGCGGATTCTTGACCGCCTTCTTTTGATCGGTGGGGGTGCAACCAGCTAGAGCGAGAGCCAGCGCGCAGCACGGAATGGAGCGAAACAAAACTCGATTCATGGGAAAACTTAGGCAGCTGCAACGCCGCCAACAGGCCACGCCAGCGTGATTGGAGACCTATACGCGATGATAAGCTATGCCATGGAGGTCCGCAGCACCGGACACTCAGTCGTGCCTTTGTTTTCATTGCTTATCGCGGTTCTCCCGTGCACAAGAAGCAAGGCCAGCCATGAGTCATCCGTTCGGCAAACCGGCCGGGCAAACTCCACGCACTCGAACCGGAGAACTGTACAAAGTCCCCCATGGACGCACGTTTCCTTCGCAACTTCGCGATCATTGCCCACATCGACCATGGCAAGTCGACGCTGAGCGACCGCCTGCTGGAACTGACCGGCGCAGTGGCACAGCGCGAAATGCAGGCCCAGATCCTGGATGCCATGGACCTGGAGCGCGAGCGGGGCATCACCATCAAGGCGCACGCCGTGCGCATGATGTACAAGGCGAAGGACGGCAATACCTATCAGCTCAATTTGATCGACACGCCGGGTCACGTCGACTTCAGCTATGAGGTCTCCCGTTCGCTGGCATCCTGCGAAGGAGCCTTGCTGGTGGTGGATGCCAGCCAGGGTGTTGAGGCGCAGACCCTGGCCAACGCCTATCTGGCCATCAATCACGGCCTCGATATCATTCCGGTCATCAACAAAATCGACCTGCCCTCGGCGGACATCACCCGCACCCAGGAGGCCATCGAGCAGGCGGTGGGATTGGATGCCACCGACGCGATCCCTGTCAGCGCCAAGACCGGCCAGGGCGTGGACGAAGTGCTCGAAGCGATCGTGCACCGCCTCCCCGCTCCAAAAGGCGATCCTGAGGCTCCACTTCAAGCGTTGATATTCGACTCATGGTTCGACGCCTATCGCGGCGTCATCGTGCTGGTCCGCGTGATGCAGGGAAGCATGCGCAAAGGCCAGCGCATCCGGCTCATGTCCAACGGTAAGGCATTCGAGATCGAGTCCATGGGCGTGCTCAGTCCAAAGGCCGTCGAAATCGGCGAATTGACTGCCGGTGAGGTCGGCTTTTTCGCCGCGACAATCAAGAACGTGTCCGACACCCGCATCGGCGACACCGTGACTGACGATGCCCGGCCTGCCGCCCATGCGCTGCCTGGCTTTGAAGACATCAAGCCCATGGTCTTTTCCGGCCTCTACACCGTGGACTCGCACGAGCACACGCTGTTGCGGGACGCCCTTGAGAAGCTCCGTCTCAACGACTCGTCGTTCTTCTTCGAGCCAGAGAGCTCTGTGGCCCTGGGCTTCGGCTTTCGCTGCGGCTTTCTTGGCCTGCTGCACATGGAGATCATCCAGGAGCGCCTGGAACGCGAGTACGAGCTCGACCTGATAACGACAGCGCCCGGCGTACGCTATCACATCACGCTCACCGACGGATCCGAACTCGAAGTCGACAATCCCTCCCGCTGGCCTGAGCCGACCAACATCGAAAGCATTCGCGAGCCGGTGATCCAGGCCAAGATTCTGACCAATGAAGAGTATGTTGGCGGAATCTTCAAGCTGGTGGAAGAAAAGCGTGGCAAGCAGGTCAACTTCGAGTACGTCACGCCGACCCGCGTCCTGCTCACCTACGAGCTGCCGCTCAATGAGATTGTGCTGGATTTCTACGATCGCCTGAAGTCGATCTCGCGCGGCTATGCGTCGCTCGACTATCAGCTCGCCGGCGAGTGGGAGTCGCCCATGGTCAAGATGGACATCCTGGTCTCCGGCGAACCGGTCGACGCGCTGTCGATCATCGTGCACCGCGACTTTGCCTACGAACGCGGCAAGGCGCTGGTTTCGAAGATGCGCGAGCTGATCCCCCGGCAGCAATTTGAAGTCGCGATTCAGGCGGCCATCGGATCGAAGATCGTGGCCCGCGAAACCGTCAGTGCCCTGCGCAAGAACGTGCTGGCCAAGTGCTACGGCGGCGACATCACCCGCAAACGCAAGCTGCTGGAGAAGCAGAAAGAAGGTAAAAAACGCATGAAGCGGATCGGAAAAGTCGACATTCCGCAGGAGGCGTTTTTGGCGGTTCTGCGCGTCGGAGAAGACCAGCCGAAGTAGGCCCTGGCGACCCGCCAGCTCACATCACGCAGTCATCTCTCATTCATGGCCAACTGTGGAAAGCTGGCCTCTCCGCGCCAACCGCGAATTTCAAAGCTGGCGAAGTGATCGCGGGCACATAACCTTGTGACTTATTGAAACAGAAGGACTTGATCCAGCTAGCAGAAATGCCTGTTGATTGGCAAGAGGAAAGCGGGAATTATTTCTGCCGGAGCTTGGGACGGAATCCACAGTTTTTTCCACAAGCGTGTGAAGGCCGCAAACCGCGGCAAATCACCTTGATTTGAGCTTGGCTTTTTGCGCCGGATGCCCCAGCAAAGGCCCGCGGAAACGGGCCCTCACCGGGATCGGATTTACAGGATCGGATTTACTTGGCGCCAGGCGTCTTGGCTGGAGCCTGCGGCGTCGGAGCTGCCGGCGGAGGAGCGGGCACACCCGACTTCACGTTGTAGGCCTCAATCACCGCCTTGGTGATGTTGGTCGACTCCGTCGCATACAGAACCGGAGTCTGCTGCTGAGCCACGTCGAGCACCAGAGTGTAGCCGTGCTGCTGCGCATAGCTGGCCAGGGTGTCGTACACCTTCGAAGCAAGAGAGTTATACATCTCCTGGATCTCCTGCTGGAAGTCGTTCTGATCGTCCTCGGCTTCGCGCTGCAGTTGCTTCTTCTTGTCGTCGATCGTCTTGGCGCGGCTGGCCTTCTCGGTTTCGCTCAGCTTGTCGCCCTGCGTCTGCAGTTGCTTGGTCAGGTTGTCGACATCATCGCTCAGCGCCTTCAGCTGCTGGCGCTTCGGATCGTACTTCTTCTGCAGGTCGGCGAAGTTGCGCTGGCCTTCATTGGTCTGCGCGACAGCGACCTGAAAAGCGATGACGGCAATTTTGGCCGGTCCGGCAGGAGCGGCGGCTGCGGGCTCGGCGCCCACTGCGGGTGCGGCCGGTACCTGCGCGGAGGCGTTCAGGGCAAGGCCCGAGGCCAAAAGAATGGTTGCACTTGCTAACGAGAGCTTCATTCGACTGGAAAACTCCTTCAAAAATCCTGAATCGCCTTGCGCGCAGGTCGCGCAAACAGGGCTCTGAGTCCTGAGGAACCGCTCCAGTCTTTCTAGGGGAACTCCGCTCAGAGGTGAGCAGGGACGGAAAAGACGCGGATGGAGATCTGCAGGAACACCATGGATTATACGGCAAAATCACAAGGCGTGTGCAGGCTCAAGGATCCTGCAACCTGCTCTTAATGATTGCGGGCGGGCCCACCCAAAAGGCGGGCCGCCTGTCACTTCACCATCAGTGTTGTGGCGCGTGCTGTACTGGGGCTTTCGGCGTCGCACTCGGCGCCGACGGCGCTGCCGCCGCAGGCTGCCTCGGCGGAGCTGGCACACCCGACTTGACGTTGTATGCCTCCATCACTGCCTGGCTGATGTCGGTCGCCGGATTGTGATAGAGCACCATCTGCACCTGCTGATTGCCTCCGTCCAGCACCAGCGTATAGCCGTGCTGCTGGGCATAGGCGATCATCACGTCGCCCACCTTGGACGCTACACCGCTGAACGTGCTCTGCATATCCTGCTGAAAGTCGTTCTGGTCGTCTTCCTCGTCCCGCTGCAGCTGCTTTTGCTTGTCGGTGAGCGTTCTGGTCTGGCGTTCACGCTCCGCGTCGCTGAGCGTGGCAGATTGCGCCTGAAGCTGCTTCTGCAGTGCCCCAATCTGGTCGTTGAGCGTCTTCAGCGACTCGCGCTTCGGCTCATATTTCTTCTGCAGATCCGCCATGTCGCGCTGGAACTCATTGGTTTGCGCAACCACTGCTTCGAAAGAGATGACGGCAATCTTCGGCGGTGCGTTTGTTGCCGCCGGGGTATCGCCCGCTGTCGGCTGCGGACCCGACTGAGCTGCTGCGCCCAAAGCAATGCTGGAGAGCAGTGCAGCAGTGAATGCAAGGTAAATCTTCATCAAACAGATACTCCTTTTGACCTGCGACGACATGCGTGGCGAATTCTCGCGCACACCTAAGGGTACATGAGAGATTACTAGAACGTCGTTGACACGGTCAGACGGAAGGTCTTGCGCGGCTCCCGGAACAGATTCTGCGAACCGTAGGCCTGGATCGCCTGATCGTAGGTGTAGTCGCCCGCTCCACCCGGCGGGAACATGTCGCGGGTGATCAGCTCCGCCGAGCAACTCTGCACCTTGCCGCCCAGTTTCACGTCATTGCAATACGGGCGCTCGTAGAGCCGCATCGGGTTATAGGCAAAATAGAGCCGGAACGGCGCATTCACGATCGGCATGATGACACCCAGCTCCGCGCCCAGAGACATGCGGGGCACCAAATTGGTGCCGGCCACCGGGCGAATATCCTTCTGGAAGCCAACCTCGGAACCGGGGATACCGCCCTGGCACGAACCATTGTTATAGACAGGGCAGCCGTAGAGCGGGGCGGTCAACGAAGCAAATCCTTCGGGGCTCTGCTTCAGCTGACCGCGGTTGGTCACCACGTCGAGACCAAAGTCATCGAAGAACGAGAATGTGACCGGGCCGGCAATCGGAATGCGATATTCGGCATTGGTCGTCAGGCTGGTATCGCCGCCGACCGAGGCAATGCCGTACACCGGAATCGGCACCTGGATGCACTGGTTCAGCTGCGGATTGTTTGGATCGCGCGGAACACAGGTTCCATCGGGATTGGTCAGCTGCACGGTGGCGCGATTGGGCACATAACCATAGGGCGTCGCCCCGCGAATATCGAATCCGCGCAGATCGCCCTCGCCGCCGGTGTAGAAACGGTTCTGCGGCGGAGCCACATCGCCGCCAAAGCCCTGCACATAGCTCAACTGCGCACGCAGCCCCAGAACGTTGCGCCCGCTTGCAGATGGCGTGAAGTAGTGCATCGAGCGGAAGCTCTTGTAGGCCAGCAGCGGCGAAAAGTAGCGCACATTGCCGTACAGACCGGAGATCTGGAAGACGGCCGAATACTCCTTGCCGCTGCGCGGACGGAGCGGATTATTGACCGTGTTGTAGATGTAGCTGAACGACGCGGTGCTGGAAACGATGCCGGCTAGCGCATTCGACCCTTGGATGCCGGAACGGAACGAGATCGTCTGGAAGAACGTCTGCGAAGCCGTGCTGAAAGCCGAGATCGTCGACTTGGTCAACGAATAGGTGAAGCCAAGCCGCTGGAAGGCATGCCTCTTCAGCGGGTAGCTGATCGAGAAATTCATGCCCGTCGACGCCTGGTTGTAGTTCTGCGTCAGCGACTGCTGTGCCGCGGTCAGATTCAGCGACTGCCCGGTGGTCGCCTGATAGTTCTTGGCGGCGTTAAAGTCCTGTTTGTTATTGAAAAGCTGGAAGCCCACATTGATGGGGCGATTGCGCACATAGGGCTGGGAGAAGCCGAACAGGAACTGCCGGCTCACGTTGCCCAGGTTGCCCTGCAGGCTGAGCGTCTCGCCCAAACCAAGAAAGTTGTTCGTCTGATAGTTGACGCCGAGAAACGCGCCGTTCAAGCCGCTGACGCCGCCGTTCAGGCCAACTGAGTTCTTGCCCTTTTCCTTGACTTTGAGCAGAAGATCGACGGTTCCAGCTTCCGGATTCTGGTGCGCCTCCGAGTCCTGATCCACCTTGAGCGTGTCGAAGTACTCCAGTTGGTTCAAACGCAGCAGGCTGTACTCCCACAGCTGTGAGTTATAGACCTGGCCTTCTTCCAGCAGCAGTTCGCGCCGAATCACGCGATCGCGCGTGATGGTGTTGCCCTGGAACTCGATGCGTGAAACGTAAAACGGCTTGCCCTCGTCGATGTCGATGCTCAGGTTGACGAGGTGCTTCTGGTCGTCGTACTTCACGTTGGGAATGGCGCCGAAGTTGATGTAGCCCAGCTGCCCATACGCCTTCTTCAGGTTATCCAGGCCCTTGCTGATGGCGGTCGCGTTGAACCACTCCCCGTCCTTGATGGCAAAGGTGGCGCGCAGCGCCTTGGTGTTGGGCACATGCGTATTGCCGGTAAACGTGATGGCGCCCAAACGATAGCGGCCGCCCTCTTCCACCGGCATCAGGATATCGATGCGCTTGCCATGGTTCGGGCGGAAGGTAAACCAATTCAGGCCGCCCTGGTCGCGGATCTGCGTCTGGGGCTGCTCAATGGCGGCGTTCGCATAGCCCTTGTCTCGATAGGCCTGGCGAACCCGCTCAGTGTCTTCCTCGAGCTTGGAGGAGTCATAAGACTTCGCGAACAGATCCTCGAAGATGAGCGAGTAAGGAATGCCGATGGGCCGCAGATTCTTCATGGCCCGGCGCAGATAAATGCGGCTCAGATGCTGGTTGCCGGTGAAGCGGATATTGCCGACCTTCACCACCGGTCCCTCTTTAATGTTGAAATTCACCTGCACCGAGGCCGGCGGAATGGTCTTCACTTCGGTTTTGATGACCGCAAACTGATGGCCGTGCTCGGCAAGAATCTCGCGCAGGACCGCTTCCGCCCGCTTGATCTTCGTCGGGTCAAACTGGCCTTCCACCGAGAGCCCGACCTTCTCCTTCTTAAACCGATCGAGAATGTCCGACTGGCTGACCGAGTTGTTGCCCTTATAGTTGATCTCGCGGATCGTGGGACGTTCGCGCACGAAAACGTTCAGGATGATTCCCTTCTCCGTATCTTCGCGTTCGATTCTGAGATCTGCGAAATACCCCGTGTTCCAGAGAGAGTTGAAATCCCTTTCGATCGAGACCGGGTCATAGGTGTCGCCCGTGTGCGTGAACATGCGGGCAAGAATTGTTTCCTTGGGGATGCGTCGATTTCCAATGACGCGAATCTGTTCGACAGTCTCCGCGGTCTGCGCCAAAGCAGCCGTCGCGCACACCAACAACAAGACAAGAAGCCTCATCCAATGAGCGGAGATCCGCACGTTGCGGAGGATGGAAGCGTGCTTACTCTTCACCGGGCTGGAACCTCGCGGCGAGCACACGTTCTGGTGCGGTCCAATTTCAAACTTCACGGGAAGAATATGCACACCCTCATTGCGTAAATTCTGGTACTGCTTTGCGGAAAGACTGATTATATTGGACCGCAGCCACCCCGCCCAAACCTACCGACACACACAAGGCCGGGCGAAAATCTTCATCGCTGCAGGTTCCGCACGCGCCGCTCTCGAATCCCGCTCACGGCGCAGAATGCCATCGGACTCAGACCGTCCCGCCCCTTCGCTTAAGGAGAAAAACCCTGCCTGCGAAGGAGCTGGTTGGCACCCTTCCAGTCTAATGGAGCCGAGCGGGCCAGGAGTCCCCTGACTTCCAGCTATCGCTCGCACCAGTTGGAGATTCCTCTGCATCCCTTAGACGCAGGCAAGCCCAACATGACATCCTCGCCTCGAAAGGATTTGCGGGAATGAAGTCCGGGCAAAGTATCTACGCCTTTTCTGCGCCGTTGCTCGACGGGCATGAAGCCAGGTTGGCAGGTTTCAAAGGCCAGGTCCTCCTCATCGTCAATACCGCAAGCCACTGCGGCTTCACCCCGCAATATGCCGGTTTGGAGAGGCTCTACACGGCCTATAAGGACCGGGGCTTCGTCGTCCTCGGCTTCCCCTGCAATCAGTTTGGCAAGCAGGAACCCGGGTCCGCCGACGAAATCGGCAGCTTCTGCCAGAACAACTACGGGGTCAGCTTCCCGATCTTCGCCAAGATCGACGTCAACGGACCGGCAGCGCATCCGCTCTATCAATTCTTAAAGAAGAGCAAGCGGGGATTCCTTGGCGCCGAACGCATCTCCTGGAACTTCACGAAGTTTCTGATCGACCGCAACGGCTCGGTCATCCGCCGATTTGCCCCAGCGAAGAGGCCGGAAGCGATGACCGAGGCCATCGAAGCACTGCTCTAGCCCACAGTCGCACCGCGGAGTGTTCGGCGTGCGATATGCTGCTCTCGGGTCAGACCAGCACCAGACACCCGGACCGGCATTGAGCCGCGGCTGATCCGGCCCCGACGAATCAAAAGGACCGCCACGATGCGCAAAAACCTCCCCATGCTCCTGGTCCGCATCATCGTGGGACTCGTATTCTTCACTGAGGGCCTGCTCAAATTCATGGAACCTGGTGAGCTTGGCGCGGGGCGCTTCGCGCACATCGGTCTGCCCCTTCCCCAGCTTCTGGCGCCATTCGTCGGACTGGTCGAGGTCGTCGCCGGAGCAGCACTGATACTGGGGCTCTATGCCGGAGATGCCGCTCTCCTGCTCCTCATCGTCATCCTGACCGCGATTCTGACGACCAAAGTCCCCATCCTCCTCGGCCACCGATTCGGACGCTTCGAGCCCCCCAAACTGAACCGCTTTGGCCTGCTCAGCTTCCTCCACGAGTCGCGTACCGATCTGTGCATGCTCGTCGGTTGCATTGCTGTGCTTCTCGAACGCGGCCTGACCCTGGTGCAGGCCAAACGACTCTTCTCGCGATAGACACCCCATGCCTGAACACGAAAAAGGCGAAATTCTCGGCCTCTTTCTGCGCTTAGGCCTGCTCGGCTTTGGCGGACCCGCCGCCCACATCGCTCTCATGGAGCGCGAAGCCGTCGAACGCCGGCAATGGCTGAGCCGCGAGCAGTTTCTCGACCTGGTGGGCGGCTGCAACTTGCTGCCCGGCCCGAGTTCGACCCAGGTCGCGATGGCGCTTGGCTACACCCGCAACGGCTGGCCTGGACTGCTGATCGCCGGCATTTGTTTCATCGTGCCTGCATCGCTCGCCACGCTCGCCTTGGCATGGGCCTACGTCCGCTATGGTCACTTTCCACAGGCACAGGGCCTTCTCTACGGCGCCAAACCGGTGATGGTTGCCATCATCGCGCAGGCGGTCTGGCGCCTGGGCCGAATGGCGCTGCATGGATGGGGTCTCGGCCTGCTCGGAGCCGCATGTTTGGCCGCAGCCTTTGCCGGAGTTCCGCCGGCTGTGATCCTCTTGCTGGCCGGTGGGCTCACGCTCGCGTTTGCCGGGTCCAGGGCGAAGGCCGGCTCCTCCGCGCGCGGTTTCGCATGGTTTCTTGCAACTGGCGGCGGCACGTCCAGCGCAGCCGGCATGGCAGCAGGCCTCCTCCCCATCGCTCTAACATTTCTCAAGCTGGGCGTGGTGGTCTTCGGCTCAGGCTACGTGCTGCTCGCCTTCCTCCACGCCGACCTGATCGACCGCCTCCACTGGATCACCGAACAGCAGCTGCTCGACGCAATCACCGCAGGCCAGGTCACACCGGGCCCGGTATTTGCTACAGCTACCTTCCTCGGCTACCTGCTGCACGGCTGGTCCGGTGCGGTCGTCGCTACGGTCGCGATCTTTCTCCCATCGTTCTTCCTGGCGGGACTCGTGGGCGCGCTGGCCGGGCGCCTTCGTCAATGGAAGCTGGCGCGTGCCTTCATCGATGGCGTCAATGCGGCGGCTGTGGCCCTGATGGCCGAGGTCGGGTTCCTGCTGGGCAAAGCCACCCTGATCGACGGCTGGACCTGGGCCATCGGCCTAGCCTCCGCGCTGCTCCTGCTGCGCTTTCGCGTGAATGCCACCTGGCTCATCGTCGGCGGAGCCATATTGGGCATGGGGCTGCGAGGACTGTTCTGACTTGTTGCGTCGGCACACTCGCGCCCTCAGCCGTCGAAACGATACGCGCTGATCGTCGCCCCCATGGGCTCATCCGTAAAGATGCACGCACCCGGTGCATCACCGCCCGCTCCGGCGACCACCATCAACGGAATCAGATGCTCTTCGCGCGGATGAGAGTACGCCGCGAACGGCGCACTCCGCCAGTCCGCGAGCAGCCTTGCGCGCTCGGCAGCGGGAGATTCCACCGCCTGCGTGAGCCACCGATCGAAAGCCCGGGCACGCTCAGTCGTCTCCGGCCGAAAATAGCCCCGCAGATTGTGGAAGCTCATGCCACTGCCGACAATCAGCACACCCTCGTCGCGTAAAGGGGCCAGCGCGCGGCCGGCGGCCATGTGCAGCTTCGGATCGAGCGACCCGGCCAGTGACAGCGTCGCCACCGGAATCTCCGCCGCAGGAAATGCCACCTTGAGTGGGACAAAGACCCCGTGATCGAAGCCACGCTGGACGCTTGGTCCCGTCGGCAGACCAGCCTGTTGCAACAGACTCTGCACCCTCGCAGCCAGTTCCGGATCGCCGGGTGCAGGCCACGTCAGCCGATAGGTATGCTCCGGAAAACCCGAATAATCGAAGATCAATTCAGGTTGCGGCGCGGCGCTTGCCGTGAAGGCCGGCTCTTCCCAGTGCCCGCTGATCACCAGCAGCGCCTTGGGCGGAGCCGGCAACGAGCCGGAAATACTCTCCAGGAATCTCTGCGTTGCGTGCCAGGTATCGGCGGGACCCCATGTCCAGTCCATAAAGAAACAGGGGCCACCGCCGTGCGGAACGAAGAGGGCGGGTTGACGTTCAGAATGCGGGCTCACCGGATTGCACCTGCTCCTCCAGGCCTTAAGCCCAGATAGTTGTTTGAACAACTATCTCATAGATGCACATTCGGGGCCGGCCGATTCACGGTATCGCCCTAAAACGGCTCAGCAAGAAAAATGACATATGCCAGGAGCGCCACGCCGATCAGCCCCGGAATCAGGCCGACGAGATAAGGTCCATGCGGTCCGGAGAGAACCCACAGCATGCACGTCAGGCCGATGCCAACCGCAATATTGACCAGCCCGCCGATCTTCATCCCCTCCAGCTTCCTGACGTACCGGAGCCGCTCCTCCTCGTGCAGCAACTCAATCGCCGCTTTCGCACCCTCGCTCGAAGCCTCTGCCACCCGCCGGATCGTCTCCGCCTTGTAGTAGGCTTCCCGCTCTTTGCGCCGAGCCTCCATCCAGGTAGAAATCGGAAGGAAAATGCCGAACAGTGCGATCGCGCCCACGGCGAGAAAAGCCCACATCGCCACCGGCTGTTGTGCCATGTCCGGATCGCCAAACGTTGTCAGAAGTAGATGGAACATACCGCCCTCCTCAAATCCGTGGGGGCCCGCTTCAACCCCTTGCGATCGGTAGGACAGGATGCGCTTCAAGCCGGTTGCATTTTTCTTTTATGACTAAGACCGCATGTCCATCCCTGCGCCCAGTCTGTCTCGGTCACAGGCGCGGTGAACTCAGCTCTCTTTGCGATAGAGCATGTCGCGGATTGCCTTGCGGCGAGCCGTATTCAGCTCGCTGTCGCCGCTGGAAAGACTGGAGCCCTCATTGCCTGTCTCTTCAGGCTCGCTGCACGAGGGGCAGCGGTTGGCAAAGCCCGGCTTATCCGGCCTCAGCTCGAACTCTTCTCCGCAAACAACGCAGGTGCGAATCGGGAACGGCATAGCGGCATTTTAAAACGGATTCGACCCTCAGAAGGAGCCTCCGAAACGTCCGGCTGCGGGCAGGAAGAAAATGCAACCGGCCCGGCGGTATCCTTGTCCCACTCCACGGAGACGCAAGGTGCCGAGCCCGAATGCCAGCAGCGCCGCAGAAGATTTGGCCGACGTGGAGCGGGTCCTCGCCGGCGAGCCCGCGGCGTTCGAGGGCATCGTGCGGCGCTGGCAGGGACCGCTCGTCAATATGGCTTGGCGTTATTGCCGCGACCGGGCCCGCGCCGAAGAGATGGCGCAGGAGGCTTTTGTGCGCGCATGGCGCAACCTCGCCCAGTGGCGCCGCGAATCGAGTTTCTCCACGTGGCTGTTCGCCGTAGCCGCCAATGTTTTTCGCAATGAGTTGAAGCGCATTCCCGCGGTGAGCCTGCCACTCGACGAGATTGTCGAACCGGCAAGCCCGGCCTCGCAGTCCGCCGAGTTCGAATTACGGTCGCGCCATGAATCGGTACGACGCGCGGTGCTGGCGCTTCCGATGCCCTACCGGGAGCCGGTGCTCCTGTTCTATTTTCATGAGATGGATGTGGGGGCAGCAGCACGCACCATGGGCCTGCCGGAGGGAACGGTAAAGGCACGGCTCTCGCGGGCGCGGGATCTTCTGCGCAAGCGGTTTCCGCGCTTGTCCGAGGAGTACATCGCCATGGAATCCGCTGCGTCAAACTAGAGGAGGGATGAGATGACTGACGAGAGATTGGACCGCATTCTGGCCAGCGAAGAGACGCTGATTCCCTCCTCCGGGTTCACGGCCACAGTGATGGATCGCATTCGCGAAGAGGCCGCCGCCCCTCCGCCCATTCCCTTCCCCTGGAAACGCGTGCTGCCCGGCGTTGTGGTGGCAGGTGCTGGATTAGTTTGGGGCGCAGTCGAGTTGACGCGTCTTGCGATGGCAGCGGCGCACGATTCGCAGTCTGTCACCCTACCGGTCTGGTCTTCGGCTATGCCGTCGATGGAGAGCCTTGGATGGGTAGCGCTGGCGCTCGCCGTTTCGGCTACGTCGTGGTTCGTGACTCGGCGCTTCGGCGGCGAATCGGGCCTGCTGTAAACGCAATTGTTCGGACCGGCACAGGGCCGGCCAATTAGTTGATCGTCTTCGCGTACCTCTCGCCGAAGCCCCGCAGCTTGGCCAGCGTAGCCGCAGCTTCGCCCGAATCGATCGCCTCAGCGCCGCGCGCCACACCTTCCTTCAGGTCGCCGGCCAAACCCGCAGCCACAAGCGCCGCCGCCGCATTCAGCAACACGATATCCCGTCGCGCTCCGGGAATGCCCGTGATCACGTCGTACAGCAGCGAAGCGTTCCTCTGCACATCGCCGCCCTCGAAGTCCTCGATCCTCGCCCTCGACACCCCAGCCATCTCCGGCGTGATCCGTGCCGCCTTCAACTCCGCTGTTCCACTCCCTGAGGCATCTTCGACTCTGGCAACAACCGACTCCCCCGTCGTTGTCAGCTCGTCGATCCCGTCCGACCCGTGCACCACAAACGCCCGCTTCGCGCCAAGCGCCGCCAAAGTCCGTCCCACCAGCAGCACGCGGCTCGGCGCGAGCACGCCGATCACTTGCGCCCGTGCGCCTGCCGGATTGGTCAGCGGCCCGCACAAGTTGAAGATGGTCCGAAAGCCCAGTGCCTTGCGCAGCTGGCTCACGGCTTTCATCGCAGGGTGATAGTGCGGCGCGAACAGAAACATGAAGCCGGTCTCGCGCAGACATTCGGCGGCCAGTTCTGGCCCTAGCGTGATCGGCACGCCCAGCGCCTCCAGCACATCCGCCGACCCCGCCTGCGACGTCACCGCGCGATTGCCGTGTTTCGCCACCTTCGCTCCGGCTGCTGCAGCCACCAGCGCCGCGCCCGTCGAAATATTGAAGGTCAGCGGGCCACCGCCGCCTGTGCCGCATGTATCGACTAACCCCGCCCGCTCTTCGTCGCTCAACGGAACGCCGATCGCTCGCGCGCGCATCGCTTCCACGAACCCAGCCAGTTCCGACGCCTGCTCCCCGCGCGTCGCCAGCACAGCCAGCAACGCGGCAGTTTCAATCTCGCTCGCCTCGCCGGAGAGGATCTCATCGAGCACAGCGGCAGCCTGCTCGCGCGTCAAGGCCCCGCCGTCTTCTGCGAGCAACTTCAGGTGATCTTTCAGTACGCTCATCTCTCAATATGGTAATTGCCGATCGAGTCATCCCTCCCCTGGGGACGAAACCCCTGCCGCCGGTTTGCCCGAGATTTGGCGCGCAAGATAGTATTTGACTTGCTGCTGGTACGCGCTCTTTCTCGGTCGTGCGACTCCAACCGCAGCGGTCAGACGGTTCAACCCAAGATGAAAATCCACGAGTATCAGGCGAAAGAGATCCTGGCGAAGTACGGCGTGCCCGTGCCTAAGGGCGAGGTTGCCAACACGCTCGAAGAGGCCAACGACGTGGCGCGTAAGCTGTTCTCCGAAGGCGCAAGCGGTGTGGTCGTCAAGGCTCAGATTCATGCCGGCGGTCGCGGCAAGGGCGGCGGCGTCAAGGTCGCCAAGACCCGCGAAGACGCCGAACTGCACGCCAAGAACATCCTCGGCATGCAGCTGGTCACGCACCAGACCGGCCCTCAGGGACAAAAGGTCCAGCGCCTGCTGATCGAAGAGACCGCGGCAATCGATCGCGAACTGTATCTTGGCATCGTGCTCGACCGCGCAACCGGCAAACTGGTCTTCATGGCCTCGCAGGCCGGCGGCATGGAGATCGAAGAAGTCGCCGCCAAGACGCCTGACGCTATCTATAAAGAGAGCATCGACCCGGCCGTGGGCTTCGGCGCATGGCAGGCCCGCAAGCTCGCCTTCGCGCTCGGACTCAAGGCAACCCAGATCAATCAGGCCGTCGGCTTCTTCCAGAGCCTCTACAAGGCCTTCGTTGACACCGATGCCTCCCTGGTCGAAATCAACCCGTTCATCACCACCAAGGACGACAAGCTCTTTGCGCTCGACGCCAAGATCAACTTCGATGACAACGCGCTCTTCCGCCATGCCGACATCAAGGCCCTACGCGACATCGCCGAAGAAGACCCGCTTGAGGTCGAAGCCAGCAAGTATGCGCTGAACTACATCAAACTGGATGGATCGATCGCCTGCATGGTGAACGGCGCCGGTCTGGCCATGGCCACGATGGACATCATTCAGTATGCCGGTGGCAGCCCCGCGAACTTTCTCGACGTAGGCGGCGGCGCGACCCAGGAACAGATCGAGCACGCCTTCGAGATTCTGCTCTCCGATGCACATGTGAAAGCGATCTTCATCAACATCTTCGGTGGCATCCTGCGCGTCGATCGGCTTGCTACCGGCGTGGTAGCAGCAGCGCGCAAGCTAAACGTGAAGGTGCCGATCGTGCTGCGGCTCGAAGGCACCAACGTCGAAGAAGGCCGCCAGATCCTCAAAGACTCAGGCCTGAACTTCCAGGTAGGCGCGACGATGAAAGAAGCGGCAGAGCTCGTGGTTGCAGCAGCGAAAGGTGCGGTGGCATAAGTGGCAGTCCTCGTCAACAACAACACTCGTCTCATCGTGCAGGGCATCACCGGCAAAGAGGGCACCTTTCACGCCAAAGGCTGCGCCGAGTACGGCACCAACGTTGTGGGCGGTGTAACGCCCGGCAAGGGCGGAACGACGCACGAGGGCTGGCCGGTCTTCAACACCGTGGCCGATGCTGTCGCCAAGACCGGCGCCAACGCGACCATGATCTTCGTCCCGCCTCCGTTCGCCGCCGACGCGATTCTCGAAGCCGAAGACGCGGGCATTCCGCTCATCGTCTGCATCACCGAGGGCATTCCCACCCTCGACATGGTGAAGGTGTGGGCCAAGCTCAAGACCTCAAACTCGCGGCTCATTGGCCCCAACTGTCCGGGTGTCATCTCGCCAGGCATGGCCAAGATCGGTATCATGCCGGGACGAATTCACAAGCAGGGCAAGGTCGGCATCGTCTCGCGCTCGGGCACGTTGACCTACGAGGCCGTGCATCAGCTCACGCAACGCGGCATCGGCCAGTCGACAGCCATCGGCATTGGCGGCGACCCGATCATCGGCACCACGCACATCGACGCACTCCGCCTGCTCAACGACGATCCGGATACAGAAGCGATCATCATGATCGGCGAAATCGGTGGCACCAACGAAGAGGCTGCTGCGGCGTTTGTGAAGCAGCACGTGAAGAAACCGGTCGTCGGCTTCATCGCCGGCCAGACCGCGCCTCCGGGCCGCCGCATGGGGCACGCGGGCGCCATTATCTCCGGAGGCCAGGGAACAGCGGCCGACAAGATGAAGGCCATGGAAGCTGCCGGCATTCACGTTGTCGTTTCGCCGGCAGAGATTGGCGCAACCCTGGCCAAGGTGATCGGCCAAGCCTAGCCGTTGGCTCAAGCAAAGACGAAAGACCCACCTTTTGGTGGGTCTTCGCATTTGAGTCTCGGCCCAAAACTGCGAGGTCTCCCGTGCAGCAAAGTTCATCCCCTCTCGCTCGCGCTCAGCAATTCGCCTCTTCCCTCGGCCTTCGTCTGCCCATTCTTCTCGCGCCGATGGCGGGAGCCTGCCCGCCGTCTCTCTCCATCGCTGTCGCCAACGCAGGTGGCTTGGGCGCGTGCGGCGCCCTGCTCATGAAGCCCGACGAGATCGCCGCGTGGTGCAACGAATTCCGTCAGCACAGCCAAGGCCATTTTCAGATCAATCTCTGGACTCCCGAGCCGGAGATTCGCCGCGATCCGGATCGAGAACAGCGCCAGCGCGAATTCCTCGCAACATGGGGACCGGCCGTCGACGACGCCGGTGAGGCGGTTCTGCCCGACTTCGAAGCTCAGTTCCAGGCCATCCTCGATGCGCAACCCAAAGTCATCTCGTCCATCATGGGCCTCTACTCCGACCGACAGGTCGCAGAGATCAAGGCGCATCGCATTCTGTGGTTCGCTACAGCAACAACAGCCGCCGAAGCGCGCGCAGCCGAAAAAGCAGGCGCCAATGCCATCCTCGCCCAGGGCATGGAGGCCGGCGGCCATCGTGGGGCATTCAAAGCACACGAAGCCGAACAACTCGCCGTCGGTCTGTTCGCTCTCGTGCCCCAGATCGTCGATTCAGTTTCGATCCCAGTCATCGCCACAGGCGGCATCGCAGATGCACGGGGCATCGCCGCAGCGCTGATGCTGGGCGCGAGTGCCGCCATGATCGGCACCGGCTTTCTGCGCTGTCCTGAAGCAAAGACCCCGCCGGCCTATGCCAACCGCCTAGGGTCGACCGAAGCGCATGAAACGACCCTGACGCGCGCCTTCACCGGTCGCGCAGGCCGAGCCATCGCCAATGCTTATGTCCGCGCCGCAGTCGCATCCGACGCTCCCCCACCTGCCGCCTACCCCGTACAGCGCGGCTTTACCGCTCCGATGCGTAGCCAAGCCCGTAACGCCGGCGACACCGATCGAATGCAGATGTGGGCA
>Ga0335071_10001101_pt1 | contig 29094 bp, 21 predicted proteins | sample Lox_Sample_15_FD_206724 | JGI IMG/M metagenome (GOLD analysis project Ga0335071, IMG submission 206724) | Soil microbial communities from Loxahatchee National Wildlife Refuge, Florida, United States - Lox_Sample_1.5 | ecosystem: Environmental > Terrestrial > Soil > Wetlands | place: USA...
ACCTCGCCCGTGCCGGCCTGGAGGTCATTCCGGTGCCGGTCTACTTCCCGGAGGTGAGGGAGATTCTGGGGCGGCCGGTGTATCGTCGCCTCGCCGACGTGCCCGGCGAGATCGATCTCGTGGATGACTTCCGGCGCTCCGCCGACGTCCCCGCCCATCTTCAAGACCTCCTCGCCAAGCGACCGCGGGCCGTGTGGCTGCAGCTCGGGATCCGCAACGACGAGGCGGCCGAGGCGCTGGCCCGGGCCGGCATCCGGGTGGTGCAAGACCGTTGCCTGAAGGTGGAATGGGCCCGCCTGGGCCCCGGGGCGAGATGAGGGCCGGTCTTCTCCGCGCGCCGGCCGGGCTCTCCTAGCTCAGCCGATCGTCCGCCTACACCTCGAAGGCCGTCCTGACCGCGCTCGGCACGGCCTCCGGCCTGCTGGAGAGCGAAGCTGCGGCCAGCATCACCAGCGCGATCCAGGTCACGTCGGCGAGCCCGAGGTGCACGATCTGGAGCCAGATGGGGGCAAGGAGCACCACGTTCAGGGCTCCGGCCAGAAGCTGCAGCCCGAGGAGCACCAACAGGCGCAGCGCCGGCGAGCGCAGCCTCTGCTCGCGCGCCTGGAGCACTGCCCGGGCGATGACCACGAGGACGAGCGCCGAGGCGAGCGAGGTGAAGGGGTGGACGAGGCGCAGGCGCAGGAGGAAGGGAGCCTGCTCGCGAAGGTCCTCGGCGAGCCCGCTGGCCACGCTGGCGGCGGGGTAGAGCGTGTCGCCGAGCGCCGCCACCGCGCCGGTGGCACCCGACACCACCACCGTGGCCAGCGCCAGGCCCATGGCCGCCGCCAGCGGCCCCCGCCCCCGGACCGTGAGGCGGCCCGGGCCGTCGACCAGGGCGGCGGTGAGGGCCAGCGAGCCGAGCAGCAGGAAGGTGTTGACGAGGTGCACCACCACTGCGCCTCCGCGCGCGGCGGAGTTGTCGTTGCCCACCCAGCCGAACAGGACCAGGGCCGCGCCCACCAGCGCCTCGAGCACGATGAAGGCGCCGGCCGTCAGCGCCGCCATCCGCCCGGCATGGCCGCGGGGGAGGACCCGCAAGGACCAGATCACCAGGGCGAAGACCAGCACCAGGGCCACCCCGCCGGTGAGCCGGTGGGTCATCTCGACCAAGGTCTCGGCGGTCGGTGAGCGGGGGAACACCACTCCGTTGCAGAGCGGCCAGTGCGCCCCGCAACCCGCGCCCGAGCCGGTGGCCCGGACCAGCGCGCCCCAGAGGACCGTGACCACATCGAAGCCCATGACCCAGAGCGCGAAGCGGCGGAGGGAACTCATGCCGTCTCGAAAGCACGCCCGCGTCCGGAAGGCAACGGCCGAGAGTGTCCCCGGGTGGGCTTGGGGCCCGACCGCGCCCCGCTGGTCGGGTCTTCCCTGCTACTGGTCGCCACCGCTGGGCGGAGGATTCCGGGGCAGGGGCGGCGGCGCGGCCGGAGGGGGCGGAGGCGGAGCCGGCGGGGGGGACGCGGGCGCGCCGGCGCTGCCCGTTCCCTGTTGGCCTGGGGGCGGGGTGGCGCCGGCCGTCCCCTCGCCGGCTTGGCCGTGGATCCGCGCCTGGTATTGCTGGTCAAGCGTGCTCCAGTCGTTGCGCGCCTGGTCGGCTGCGTGCCCGGCCTCGCTGGCCGAAGCCCGCGCCTGCTGGTAGGCCTGCTCGGCGTCGGCCACGTGGGCATCGAACGGGGCGGGATCGTACTTGGTGGCCGCTGGGATGCGGGCCTGCGACAGGGCGGTGAGCTTGGCTCGCTCGAGCTCGGCCTGGCGCACGTTCACGAGCTGGGTCGCGGCCTCGACCTCGGCCTGGCGGGCCTCGACGAGCCGCTGGGCGTAGGCGGCGTGACCCTGGGCGGAGCGGGTGCGCAGCTCGGCGTCGGCTTGGTCCTCCTGGGCGCGCGCCTTGGCCGTCGGATCGTTGGAGCTATGGGCCGCATCCTGCTCGGCGCGGGCGCGCTCGGTGTCGGCCCGGGCCGCGGTCTGGTCCGCCCTGGCCAGCTCGCCCTCGTGCTGCGCCTTCTCCAGCTCGAGCTTGGCGCGGGCCACCGAGTCGTTGGCTTCGAACAGCCGGCTGCGGGCCTGGTCGACCGGGCCGAGCTGGCTGGGTGCCAGGCGGCCGTAGTCGGTGTCGGAGATCGGTTTGAACTGTGGTCCACGGTGGTGGAACATGGCGCAGCCGCAGAAGAGCAGCGCACCCGCGAGCGAGACGAGCGAGAGCCGGCGACGGGCCATCATGCGAATCCCCCCTGCCAGTGAACCTAGGCAGCGGAAGGGGCCGCGGCATGCGGGCTCGACGCTTCCGCGCCGGCCGAGGCTCCCGCCCCTCGCCGAGGGGCGGGGGCGATCTTCGAAGAGGCGATCGGGGGGGGCGCCGCCCGTGGGCCGGCTACTCGCCCTCGTCGGTCGGCTCGGGCTGGGCCTCCTCGCCGCCGCGCTTCTTCAGTCCAGCCGCCTCGAGCGCGGAGGAGGGGCCCGAGGGCTTGCGCTCGTCCGGGAGGGCACCCGCGGGCGCCGACACGGCGGTCACCTCTCCCCCGAGCGCCTTCATCTGCGCCGAGACCGCCACCACGACCTGCGGGCCGGGAGCCTGGTCGGCCGGTGGGGCGGTGAAGCTGGCAGACAGCCGCGCCCGCAGAGGCACCCCGGTCCGCGCGTCCAGCCAGAGCTCGCCCTGGGCGTCGCTGGCCACGCCCCCGCGCAAGAAGCCCTGCCGCCGCGCCGTGTCCGGATCGGCCGCCTGGAAGCCGGCCGGCGCGGGCGAGGCCGGCCCGGGCTCCCTGCGGAAGGTGAAGCGGTAGCGAAGCGCGGAGCGCCCCAGCACCGTCTCCTCCCCCGACTTCTCCAGCCTGAGCCCGGGGCCGACCAGCGCGGCCACGTCCCGGATGAGCCCGAAGCTGTCCTCCCGGAACCGGCGAGCGTCGCGGCCCCGATCGGTGGGCCGCTCGCGGAACGGCGAGGGGAGCGAGCGGGCGTAGGTCAGCCCGTCGACGAAGATGATCTGCTTGCCTTCCACCGCGGACGGCCCCAGCCCGGGATCGACGCGGGCCTGCACCTCGAACTCGCCGGTGGAGGACTGCCGGATCCGGTGCTCCTCGGTGACGTGGAGCGGCGCGCCGGAGTTCCGGCTCACCGACCAGTCCACCGCACCGGTGAAGTCGAAGGAACCGAGCCGTCTCGCCACCTCGTCGGCGTCGAGGCTGAGCGCCGCCTCGGGGTGGGCCGGGTCCAGGGAAGGGACTGCGCCGCGGTCCTCCTCGCGGCCGAAGAGGCGATGCTTGGCGGCGGTGTCGCCCCGCGAGCAACCGCCGAGCTCCAAGGGGCCGAGGACGGCGAGCGCGGCCAGCAGGGCGAGGCGCGTACGCATCGAGGGGAGCATCATCTCACGAGACGCGCCGGACCGCGGCGGGAAGCAGCCGGGGGGCAGGCAGTTCGCGGGGACCCGCCCCGTCTTCGGGCACGAAAGCGGGCCCGGGCACCGGCCGCTCGGGCACGGGACCGGCCGGCGGGGCGACCGAGGCGCCGGGCTCCACCCCCGAGTCGAGTTCCTCGGGGGCCACCTCGCCGAGCGCGACCCGCCCGTCGGCCCAGAGCAACCGCTCGCAACGGACGAGGAGCTCAGGCAGGCCAGCCCGGGTGCGGGCGGAGACCGCCACCGCATCGCGCCGGGCGTGCGAGAGCGCCTCGGCCTCTCCGCGCTCCAGGCGATCGGCCTTGTTGAAGACCAGCATGCGCCGCTTGGCGGACAGCCCCAGCCCGGCGAGGATCTCTTCCACCGCCGCGATCTGCTCCTCGTGGCGGGGGTCGGCGGCATCCACGACGTGGAGGAGCAGGTCGGCGTCGGACAGCTCCTCCAGCGTGGCCCGGAAAGCGTTCACCAGGTCGGGGGGGAGGTCGCGGATGAAGCCGACCGTGTCGGTGATGATCACCTGACGGTCCCGGGGGAAGCGGAGCCGGCGGCTCGTGGGGTCGAGGGTGGCGAAGAGCTTGTCCTCCACCAGGACCGCCGAGTCGGTGAGGGCGTTGAGGAGAGTGGACTTGCCGGCGTTGGTGTAGCCGACGATGGAGAGGACCGGCAGGCCGCGAGTGTTCCGCTGCTTGCGGCGGAGGGAGCGGCTCTCGGAGAGCGACTCGATGCGCCGCTCGAGAGCGGTGATCCGGTCGCGCACCCGACGCCGGTCGATCTCCAGCTTGGTCTCGCCGGGACCGCGCCCGCCGATGCCGCCGGCGAGCCGGGAGAGCGAGTCGTCTCGGCCCACCAGCCTCGGGTAGAGGTAGCGTAGCTGGGCCAGCTCCACCTGCAGCTTGCCATCGGCGCTCTGCGCCCGCTGGGCGAAGATGTCCAGGATGAGCTGGGTGCGATCGAGGATCTTGAGGCTCGTGGCCTCGGCGATGTGGCGCGCCTGGGAAGGGGAAAGCTCGGCGTCGAAGACGATCATCGTCGCCATGCGCTGCATGGAGCGAAGGACGATGTCCTCCAGCTTGCCCTTGCCGATGAGGTAGCGCGGATCGGGGTCGCGGCGGAGCTGGAGGGTCGAGTCGATGACCTCGATGCCGGCGGTGCGGGAGAGCTCCTGGAGCTCCTCGAGCGAGGCCTCCGCCTGGGCCCGACCCCGACTCTGGCCGCCGAAGCCCACCAGGATGGCCCGCTCCCGCCCGCCGGTGCGCCGCAGCGCCCGCGCCCGGGCGAACTCCTCCTCCAGGGCCTGCGCTCCCGCCAAGGCGTCGTGCTCGAGCGCGTGCACGCTCTCCGCCACCTCGTCCTTCCAGAGGATCCCCTGCGGGTTCTCGGGCAGGAGGTGCGCCCAGTGCACCTTGCCGGGCAGCCCATCCTCCCGCACCTCCAGCGCCGCCACGAGGTCGAGCCTAAGCAGGGCGAGGTCGGTGTGGTCGTCGCGGGTGAGGGGCTCGCCGTTCAGGTGGGTGTGGACGAGGCGCAGGCCGCGGAGGCGGCTCTCGCCGGCGCGAGCGCGCCCCACGTCGGGGAGCTCCAGCTTGCGCGCGTCGCCGACCATCACCGCCTGGACGTCACCCTTGCGATCGAGGAAGACGCCGATCTGCCGGTTGGTCTCGAGGGAGACCTCCGTCAGGTGGCGCGCCAGCTCGGGGGAGACGATCGTCCGGGCGTCGACGCGGCGGCGGTAGGTGCGGCGGAGGGCGTGGAGCTGGGAGGGCTTTAGGCCGAGGGTGTTGCCAAGGACGTCCTGCATTCGGTTCCAGGCGAAGTCTAGCGCCGGGCGGGCGCCCGGGCAGCCGAATTCGGGCGCCCGCCTGCCGGCTCACTCCCCGGCGGGGCCCCCGGTGCCGCGCTCGCCTATCCGCCCTGGGCGACGAGCCGCTTCCGCTCCAGCACCGCGTCCGCGGCCTGGGCGATGAGCTCCGGCCCGAGCGACTTGTCGAGGACGGCGTCTGCCCCCGCCGCCTCGAGGCGAGCCTCCATTCCCTCGGCCAGGCTGCCGGTGACGCAGACGATGGCCAGGTCGAGCTCCCCGCCGTGCTTGCGGATGACCCGGACGAAGTCCTCGCCGTTCATGCCGGGCATGACGACGTCGGTGAGGAGGAGGTCGAGGGCCAGCAGTTCCTCGGAGAGCGCCGAGAGCCCATCGGTCGCGTTCCCGGCGGTGAGCACCTCGAAGCCGCGGTCGCGCAGGGCGTCGGACATCATCCGGCAGACCATCTCGTCGTCGTCCACCACCAGCGCGCGGCGCGGCCGGGCGGAGATGTGGGCGATGGCGTTGGAAAGCACCGCCTCGGCCTCCGGATCGAGCCGGAAACGGACCCCCATCCCGTTGGCGTTCACGAAGGCGACCGTGGCCGGGGCGCGCAGATCGGCGCCGTTCGGGAGCTTCAGCTCCAGGTCGAGTGGCGTCCCCACCGGCGGCGGCGAGGAGGTGCGCACGAAGGCCCCGCCCTGGGAGAGGTTCTCGATGAAGTCGGCGGCCAGCTCCTGCTCGGTCGCGTACTCGATCCGGGCGTGGGGCGTGGGCGCGGCCTCTCGCGGGATCACTTTGACCGGTGCATTGACGTGGAAGCGCGGCGCGGCACGCGAGTCGTGCCCGGCCGGCGGGGCGCTGCGCGAGAGGGCCTCGAGCAGAGTTGCGGGGGGATCCTCGAGGCGCAGCGTGTAGCCGGCGGGCGATCCCGGGCCGGCAGCGGCGGTGGACCGAACCTCGGCCACGGTGGCGCGCACCGGGACGGGCCGCTCGGCTCTGGGCACGCGAAGAAAGAGCGGGACCTCGTCACCCACCGGGGGGGCGAAGGGCGCGGCCACGAAGAGCCGCCGCTCGCCCGGGTCGAAGCGCACGCCGTCCCAGCCCGGCCCGCCCACGTCCATCACCAAGACCGGCCGCTCCGACGCCGAGCGCCGCCGGTCGGGCGGCGCACCCAGCTCGGTGAAGAAGCGCCCCACCGTCCCGAACAGCTCGGCTGCCGGGACGGCCACCGCCCTGCTCGGCCGCGAAAGGTGGGTGTCGACCTTGGTCCGATCCTCGGGCGCCATGCCCTCCGAGGCCATGGCCCGGCCCCCGGCGCGCGCCGTCCAGAAGACCAGCCGGTCGCGCTGTGCCTTTTCGAGGCCCTCGCCCTCGAGGTGGACGAAGGCGCCGAGCAGCTTCACCTCGTCCTTGAAGCGCAGCTCGCAGTCCAGGAGGGCGGCACCCAGGAGCTGGGGCAGCGCAAGGACGAGCCGTTCGGCGGCGCGGAGCCGGTCGCCCGAGGCCTTTACGAAGACGCAGACGTACTCGACGGTGTGCATTGGGTCCCCGGGCGATCCCGGCCCGTCCTGCGAGTGCAACGCCAAGGCCCACTACCCCCAGGCGATCATTCGGGTTTTGACGCTGAACTCCGAACCCGGGGTCCCGATACACCCGGGGAAGGGACCCGCCGTCGGACCGGGAAACTGGGCTCGAACGGCCGGATCTCCGGATCTGCAGAGGCCGAACGTGCCAGGGCGAAGGACGCCGCCTGCTGGCAAGGGCGGAAGGAGGGGCATCTCGGCACGCCTCGTCTCGGCCCGCCCGCTCCGAATTCCCACGCTGCTGCACCCGTCCCATTCGACTACGATCCCCGCCACCACGGCGAGTGATGTACCTCGGACAGCCGCGCGCCGCGGCCGCCCCGCCGACGAAGAGAGGGGTGCCTCTTGAAAGCCAAGTCCTCGAGCAAGGGCGGCGGCGGGCGGGCCGGGTCCCGGCGCGCAAAGGCGAAGGGTAAGGCCCTGAAGGGCCGGGCGCCGCAGAGCGCCGGGGCCGCCGAGCCCGAGCCCGCCGGGCGGGAAGAGCGGGAGCGCCCTGAGGCGGTCGAGGCCGCGCCCGAGTCTCAGGGCGAGACCCCGCCCGGCGATGCACAGCCCCAGCCCGCTGCCGAGGTCTTCCCCATCGTCGGGATCGGCTCCTCGGCTGGCGGCCTCGAGGCCTTGGAGCAGTTCCTGCGCAACGTCCCCGAGGGGAGCGGCATTGCCTTCGTCGTGGTCCAGCACCTCGACCCGGGCGACCGGGGTGCCTTCGTCGACCTGCTCAACCGGTCGAGCCCGTTGCCGGTCGAGCAGGCGGCCGATCAGACGGTGGTCAAGCCGGACCACGTCTACGTGATCCCGCCGGCCAAGGACATGTCCGTCCTGCACGGCATCCTCCACCTCATGCCCCAGGGCTCGCCCCGCGGCCTGAACCTACCGGTGGACTTCTTCTTCCGCTCGCTCGCCGAGGACCGTCAGGAGCGAGCCATCGCCGTGGTGCTCTCGGGCATGGGCACCGACGGGACCCTGGGCCTTCGGGCCATCAAGGAGAAGGGGGGGGCCACCTTCGTGCAGGCGCTCACCTCGGCCAAGTTCGATGGCATGCCTCGCAGCGCACTCGACGCCGGCCTCGCCGACGTGGTGGCCTCGGCCGCGGAGCTGCCCGCCCGCATCCTCGCCTACCACCAGCACGCCGCCTACGCCGCGGGCAGCGATCTCTCCCAGGAGGAAAAGCAGCAGGGGGCGCTCGCCAAGGTGTTCATCCTGCTTCGCACCCACACGGGCAACGACTTCTCGCTCTACAAGCGGAGCACGGTCTATCGTCGAGTGGAGCGGCGGATGGGGCTCCACCAGATCGATCGGATCGCCAACTACGTGCGGGTCCTGCGCGAGAACCCCAAGGAGGTGGACCTCCTCTTCAAGGAACTGCTCATCGGGGTGACGAGCTTCTTCCGCGATCCCTCCGCCTGGGAACATCTCAAGACGCACGTCTTGCCCGAGGTCTTCGCCGCCCGCGGCCAGGGCGGCACCATCCGCGCCTGGGTCCCGGGCTGCTCCACCGGTGAAGAGGCCTACTCCCTGGCCATCGTGCTCAAGGAGGCCATGGAGGAGCGGAAGGAACTGCCCAGCACCTCTATGCAGATCTTCGCCACCGACCTCGACACCGAGGCCATCGAGAAGGCCCGCGTCGGCACCTACCCGGCGAACATCGCCGCCGACGTCTCACCCGAACGGCTGCGCCGCTTCTTCGTCCAGGACGAGCGCGGGTACCGAGTGAGCAAGGAGATCCGCGAGGCGGTCGTGTTCGCGCCGCAGAACGTGATCATGGACCCGCCCTTCACGAAGCTCGACCTGCTCTCCTGCCGGAACCTCCTCATCTACCTCTCCCCGGAGGTGCAGAAGAAACTCATCCCCGTCTTCCACTACGCGCTCAACCCGGGCGGCGTCCTCTTCCTGGGGAGCGCGGAGACGGTCGGCGCCTTCGGGGCGATGTTCGCCCCCATGGACGGGAAGACCCGCCTCTACCGGCGGCTGGAGGACGTGGCTGGCCAGACGCCGATCGACTTCTTCTCCAGCTACCGTGTTCCCACCTCGCCCGAGCCGGGCGAGCCTCGCCTCGAGCGGCCTGTCCGGGAGAACATCCAGACCATGGCCGACCGGGTCATCGTCCAGCGTTTCGCCCCCACCGCCATCCTGGCCAACGATCGGGGAGACGTGCTCTACACCAGCGGCCGCACCGGCAAGTACCTGGAGCCGGCGGTGGGGCGGGCCAACCTGAACCTCTTCGCCATGGCTCGGGAGGGGTTGCGGTACGAGCTCTCGGCCGCTTTCAACGCCGCCCTGAAGGAGGACCGGCCCGTCATCGTCCGCGGCGTCAAGGTCGGGACCAACGGGGGGACGCAGACCCTGGACCTGACCGTGCAGCGGCTCGTCGCCCCGCCCGGGCTCCGCGGGACGATGATGATCGTGCTCACCGACGTGTCCGCCCCGCCGCCGGCGGAGCAAGCGGGCCGCCGACAGAGCAGCCTCCGCATGGAGGCGGTGCTGGGTGAGCTGCAGCGGGCCCGCGAGGAGCTCCAGTCCACCCGCGAGGAAATGCAGACCTCGCAGGAGGAGCTCAAGTCGATGAACGAGGAGCTGCAGTCCACCAACGAGGAGCTCCAGTCCACCAACGAGGAGCTGACCACCTCGAAGGAGGAGATGCAGTCGATGAACGAGGAGCTGCAGACCGTGAACCACGAGCTGCAGTCCAAGGTGGACGAGCTGTCGCGCTCCAACAACGACATGAAGAACCTGCTCAACTCCACCGATATCGCCACCCTGTTCCTCGACGGCGAGCTCCTCGTCCGCCGCTTCACCACCCAGACCTCGAAGCTCATCAAGCTCATCCCCGGCGACACCGGCCGGCCCATCACCGACATCGCCAGCGAGCTGAAGTACCCGGACCTGGCGGAGGACGCGCGGGAGGTACTGCGCACCCTCATCTTCAAGGAGCGCCAGGTGTCCACTCGCGATGGCCGCTGGTTCTCGGTCCGCATCCTTCCCTACCGGACCGTGGACAACGTCATCGACGGGGTGGTGATCACCTTCTCCGACGTGACCGCCACTACGAGCATGGAGGAGCGGCTCCGGGCGCGGGCCGATGATCTGAAGGAAATGGCCGACAGCCTCCCGGTGATCGTATGGGGCAGCCGACCGGACGGGGCGTGTGACTACCTCTCCCGGCGTTGGACGGACTTCACCGGCGCCGCCGAATCGGAGCACCTAGGGTACGGCTGGCTCGAGCAGGTCCACCCCGAGGACCGCGAGCGCGTGCGCGAGTCGTGGCGGGCAGCCATCCGCTCGGGTGCCGTGCTCGACATAAAGCTACGTCTGCGCGGACAGGATGGGTCCTATCACTGGTTCATGACCCGGGCCGTTCCCATCCGGAACGAGCAGGGCGCCACCATCCGCTGGTACGGTACGCATACGGACCTAGATGACCTGAGGGGGGGGCCGGTGCTCACGGGCGGTGAGGACACCGCCTCGGCCATTCCCGTGACGAGGGCTGGAACGACTTGAGCGAGCGTCGAAAGAGTCCGGGGACTCGTCCCCCAACCGGGGTGCCGAGCGCCGGTGCCCCCGAGCCCCCGCCTGTCGAGCGGCTCATGCACGAGCTGCGGGTGCACCAGGTCGAACTGGAGACGCAAAACGAGGAGCTGAGGGCTTCGCGCCTCGAGACCGAGCGGCTCCTCGAGCGTTACACCGAGCTGTTCGAGTTCGCCCCCATCGGCTTCTTCCGCCTGGATACCGCAGGAACGATCGTGGAGGCCAACTTCGCCGGGGCGCGCCTGCTCGGTCGCGAGCGGGGCAAGCTGACGGGGGAGACCTTTGCCTCGTTCGTTTCCTCGGCGCACCTCGCCAGCTTCGCTCGCTTCCTCGGCTCTGTCCTCACCCGGGGCGACGAGCCCCAGGGCCAGGTGGGCGAGCTCTTCCTGTACGTGGCCGGAACGGGCGAGCTTCGAGTGCGCTTGACCGGAGCGATCATCGGCGGTCTCGGGCCGAAGGCGTCCGCGCTCATTGCCGCCGAGGACATCACCGCCCGGTGGCAGGCGGAGGAGGCGCTTCGCGAGGAGGCCCGGCACAAGGACCAGTTCCTGGCCGCGCTCTCCCATGAGCTGCGAAACCCGCTCGCGCCCATCCGCAACGCCCTCTCCCTCCTCCGGCAGCTGCCGGCCGGTGCCGAGCGGGCCCGCTCGGCCCTGGTCGTCATCGACCGCCAGGTGGCGCACCTCACCCGGATCGTCGACGACCTCCTCGACGTGACCCGCATCTCCTGGGGCAAGATCGCCCTCCACGAGGAGCGGCTCGACCTCGGCGACCTCGTCCGTCGCGCCGTGGATGACCACCGGACCAGCTTCGAGGAGAGCGGCATCCGCCTACGTCTCGAGGCCGCACCGACGCCGTTCTGGGTGAATGGCGACCCGTCCCGCCTCCTCCAGGTGGTCGGCAACCTGCTCGGGAACGCCCTCAAGTTCACCGACCGGGGAGGCGAGGTGGTGGTCGCGCTTCGTGGGGACCAGGGCCACGTGCAGCTGCGGGTGAAGGACAGCGGGGTGGGGATCGCCCCGGACGTCGCTGGCCACCTGTTCGTGCCCTTCAGCCAGGGCCCGCAGACCCTCGACCGGGCCCGCGGCGGGCTCGGCCTGGGGCTCGCCACGGCCAAGGGACTCGTGGATCTGCACCGCGGGACCATCGAGATGTCGAGCCGGGGATCGGGGCTCGGCTCCGAGTTCGTGGTCCGGCTTCCGCTCGCCCCTCCGCCGCCGGATCCCGCTTTCCCGAGCGCCCACTCCCACGTCCGCCCCCAGCGCATCCTGGTCATCGAGGACAACGAGGATGCCGCCTCCACGCTCAAGGACGTGCTGGAGTTCGAGGGCCACGTGGTTCGCCTCGCCGCCGATGGCCAGAGCGGGCTGGCCCTGGCCCGGAACTTCCAGCCGGAGGTGGTCCTGTGCGACATCGGCCTGCCCGGCATGAGCGGCTACGAGGTGGCCCACGCCTTTCGCTCCGAGGAGGCGCTCCACAAAGCCTGGCTCGTAGCCCTCTCCGGCTATGCCCAGCCCGAGGACGCGCAGCGCGCCCGGGAATGGGGCTTCGACCGACACGTCGCCAAGCCGGCGACTCCGGAGATGCTGGAGCGGGTCCTCAGCGAGGCGGCCACGAGACCTGGCTAGGCGCCCGGCTGCTCCCCCCCGGCCGGTTTACCCGGCGCCTCTTCCTCGAGCCGAGGCTGGCCGTACAGAAGCAGACGGCGGATGACGTCGGCCTGTTGCGAGAGCGTCCCCTCCTTTTCGGCGAAGCGGTCGCGCATCTCCGCTGTCGGCTGGGTGCGGGCGAGCCGCCGCGCCAGCGCCGCCCCCTCCTCGAGCGAGCGCACCGCCGCCCACAGCGCCCGCTCCAGCTCCTCGCCCTGCTCCCCCAGGAGGCTCTCCAGCGTGAAGGCGTGGCCCACGTGACAGCGGAAATGCCGAAAGTCGCCGATGGCCGTCTCGGTCAGGACTCCATGGCACACCGGACAGACCAGCTCGGCCCTAGCTCCGGGCCTTGCGCCCTCGAGCGCCGCGACCGCCTGGCCCGGCGGTGAGGCTGCCGATGCCGCCTCGGCGGTGAGCCTGGTGATGAGCTTCGGCAAGTCCGCCGGCTCGACGACGTAGTCCACCTCGACCCGGCGTATGGCGCTCTGAGGCATGTCCGGGGCGGCGGCGCTCAGGGGATCCTGGACCACCGCCACTCCGCCGCGGGCCTTGACCGACATGAGTCCGGCGGTGCCGCAGTCCAGGTGGCCGGACAGGATCACCCCCACCACCCGCGAGCCGTACGACCAGGAGGCGCTCCGGAAGAGCGGATCCACGGCCGGGCGGTGGCCGTTCTCCTTCGGTCCGCGCACAACCTCGACGAACCCGAGACGGACCAGGAGCTGCATGTCCGGCGGAGCCACGTAGATATGGCCCGAGGAAACCTGGTCACCGTGGTTCGGGTGGACCGCTGGCGGCCCGCCGCGGCTCGTCAAGAGGTCAGGGAACGTGCTCAGGTACCCGGACGAGGTGTGCACCACCACGAAGATCGCGGCGGGGAGACTTCTCGGCAGCTCGCCCACCAACTCGAGAAGCAGCTCGACTCCGCCTGCGGATGCACCGACGACCACGATGTCGCGGTTGGCCATGCTCCATGGTTGGAGCGGGAGCGCCGCATCGCCTGCTCGACCGGCCGTGTCCTGGCCGCCGAGTATGCCCTCACCCCCGCGGCTTTCCCTCTCCGAATCCTGCCGCGGTCTGCACCCCCACGACGGCCCTCTCGTGGAACGCCTTCCAATCCATGGCGCCCACATAGGTGAAGGCGGACTGGACGCCTGAGATGGCGTCCACCAGGAAGGAACCCACTCCCTCGCGCCCTTCGGAAATGTAGATCCGCGAGGTGGAGATCCCCTCGCGGAAGAACGCCTTCTTCGCCCGTTCGTAGGGATCGAGCCGCGCCGTCCGATCGTTCACCGCCCGGGCGCTGGCCATGCCGTAGTTTTCCTTGTACTGCCGCCCGTCTCGATCCTCCTTGACGTCGCCCGGGCTCTCGTAGGTGCCGGCGAGCGCCGTACCCACCATCACCCGGGAGGCGCCGGCGGCGAGGTAGAGCGCCACGTCGCGCGGATCGCGCACGCCTCCGTCGGCCCACACGTGCCGGCCTCTTCGGTGGGCCTCGCGGGCGCAGGCCAAGACCGAGGTGAAGGTCGGGCGGCCGGCGCCGGTCTGCATCCGGGTGGTGCACATGGCGCCGGGCCCGACGTTCACCTTGACGATGTCCGCCCCGGCCTCGATGAGGTCGCGGGTCCCCTCCGGTGTGCACACGTTCCCGGCCACGAGCGGCAGGGTGGGACCCACCGTCCGCCGCACCGCCCGGAGGGTCTCGATCATTCGCCGTTGGTGTCCATGGGCGGTGTCGAGAACCAGCGCCGCCACCCCGAGCTCCGCGAGCCGCCCGGCCGCTGCCGTGGTCGAGCTGGAGATCCCCACCGCAGCCGCCACCAGGAGCCGACCGCGCGCGTCGAGCGCCGGGGCAAGCAGCTCCAGCCGTACCGCGTCGTCGCGGGTGAGGACCCCCTTGAGCCGCCCCTCGCGGTCGAGCACCGGAGCCGCCTTGACGCGTTGCTCGTCCATGAGGAGGAAGGCGTCGCGGTTGGGCGCGCCCTCGGGGATGGTCACCATCCGCGCCGACATGAAGGCGCCCACCGGCGAGTACTGGTCGCGATCGCGCAGGTCGGCGTGGGTCACGATGCCCACCGGGCGTCGCTCGTCGTCGACGACCACCACCATGTCGTGGGCGCGCTTGCGGATGATCCCGAGAACGTCCCGCAGGGTGGCCCGGGGCGAGACGCTGAGCGGGGTGTCGTAGCGGGGGTCGGCCGACTGGACGTGGGCGATGATCCGTGCGGCGGTGTCGAGGTCCATGTCCTGGGGCAGGACCCCCAGCCCGCCGAAGCGGGCCATGGTTTCGGCCATCCGCTTGCCGGTGACCCCGTTCATGTTGGCCGAGACGATGGGGTGGGAACCGCCGGGGAAGTCGACTGGCTGAAGGTCGACCTCGAGGCGCGAGCCGCCCTCGTAGAGTCCAGGGACGAGGAAGACATCCTCGAGGGAGAGCTCCAGCTGCTCGTCGTGCTCCGGGTGCAGGAAGCGCATGGCCTTGGAATACGCGCGCCACCGGCACCACGCAAACGTTCGTTCGCGAGCCCTCCCGGCCGGGAGTGGTCCCGGCTCGCCAAAGGGGCGCGCCTAGGACCCCTCTGGCGCCGCCGCGAGGCGATCCCAGGAAGCAAAGGCCCCGCCCGCCTCCACCGCCTCCCCGACCGCGAGCACCCGAACCCGCTCGGCGGCGAGACCGAGGCGCTCGCGCTCGGCCGCGAGCCGGGACGGCGGCTCGTCGAGCGGCTCGTCGGTGAGCTTGAAGGTACCCCAGTGCATCCCCACCATGGCCCGTGCCCCCAGGTCCAGGAAGGCGCGAACCGCCTGCTCCGGGTTCATGTGCTGCGGCTCCATGAACCAGGGTGGATCGTAGGCGCCGATGGGCAGCAGGGCGAGGTGGATTGCGGGAAAGCGGCGGCCGATCTCCCTGAACCCATCGAAGAGGCCCGTATCCCCTGCGTGGTAGAGGCAAGCGCTCTGACCCTCGATGACGAAGCCCCCCCAGAGCGCCGCGTTGGCGTCGAGGAGCCCGCGGCGGCTCCAGTGCTGCGCGGGAACGAACGAGACGCGCACCGTCCCGACCAGGGTCGACTCCCACCAACCGAGCTCGCGGACCGTCTGGCCGGCATTGCGCAGGTAGCGCTTCACGCCCAGCCCGGTCACCATCGGCCCCCGGATTTCCTCCAGGGTGGGCACGTCGAGGTGGTCATAGTGGGCGTGGGACAGGAGCGTGGCGTCGATTCTCGGGAGGTCGCGGATGAGGAGGCCTGGGGCCACGTTGCGCCGGATCCGGCCGCCGGCGATGGTCTCCCGCAGCGCCGGATCGATGAGCAGGGATACCCCATCGATCTCGACGAGGAAGCTCGCGTGCCCGAGCCAGAGCACGCGAGCCGCTGCGCCCCGCGGTGGCGGCACGAGAAGCCCAGCACGATCCGGTTCCCTGCGCGGCACTGCTGCGCGCCGGGGCGAGACGCGCCGGCGCCCGGCCAGCCGGTCGAGGGCAGCCCAGCGCAGCACCCGCCCGAGCGAGGCGGGGCCGGAGCCGTCGAGGTTCAGGAAACGCCCGGCGGCGTTGCGGGGTTGGCGAAAGGGGCGCTTTTGCTCGGGATCGGTCACCGGGTGACGAGGGGTTCTAGCAGGGCCCGCGCGGCCACGCAGGGCCGGGCCCGCGAAGGGACGAAGGGCGGTCTTCACCTCCGCGACCGGGAATCCCCGCCCGTCCGCACGGTTAGGGATTCTCCTGCCCGGACCCGAGGAGGAGCCTCCTCATCCGCCCCGGCGAGCCAGCGAGCGCTCGGCCCAAGCCGAAGCGGGCCGGCGCGCAGCGCGCTCGCCCGCTCGGAAGCCGCGCGGCCCGCGGGCCCGGAACACGTTCCTCCGCCGCCTCGGAGGCGCTCCCGGCGCTCGGGAATTGGGCTCGAAGGCTTGCGCCTCAAGGAAGAGTGCCCCCGGCGTGCCGCCCCCCAAGGCGAGCTCGACCGCCTCGTCAGCGGCCTGCTCGGAGAGCGCCGGAGGCCACCTGGACGCTCCCGGGCCGGGGAGGGTAGACGACGGGGCCGTCCGGGTCTTTGCCGGCCCGGACCGTCAGGATGCCGGGAGGCAGGGGGTCGGCCCGGGGCGAGATCGCCGCGGGAGCGGGCCGCGATCGAGGAGAGCCGGGGGGAGCCCGGCGGGCAGTCCGCCTAGCGCTCCCAGACGCTCCGCCAGGCCCCGCTGCGCTCCGCGTGTCTCAGGAAGGCATCGTAGAAGGCATGACGGGATATGGTCGCACCGTCACCTATCACCACCAGCTTCTTCCGGGCCCGGGTCATGGCCACGTTCATGCGTCGGACGTCGGACAGGAACCCCACCTCCCCACTCTCGTTGGAGCGCACCAAGGAGACGACCACCGCGTCCTTCTCGCGCCCCTGGAACCCGTCGACGGTATCGACCTCCAGCCCGCGCTCCACCTGCTCGGCGAGCCGCTGCCTTAGCGTCTGCACCTGCGCTTCGTAGGGGGAGATGACGGCGATCTCGCCCGGCAGGACCCCGAGCTCGAGGATCCGACCGACCTCCGCCACCGCCAGCTCCGCCTCGCCCGGATTCTCCCGGGACTCCGAGCCCTCCGGCGTCTGCTCCTCGAGGCCGCGTCCGGCCGTGTCCACCATCTCCAGCGGGTGGGCGTCGATCGCCCAACCCTCCACCGCCGGATGGGCGCGCAGCCGTCCGCCGTACAGCGCCTCCGAGGGGAAGGCCATGATCCGCGCGTTCATGCGGTGCTGCTCGAGGAGGACGGCGCGGGCCGGGCCGGCGCCCTCCGCCAGACGCTCGAAGAGGGAGACGGCGAGGCCTCCTGCTGCCGCAGCCGGGGAGAGCACCGTGGGCGGAAGCTGGAGGTGATCACCGGCCAGCACCGCTCGCTCGGCGCGGAGGAGGGCCAGGTACGAGGCGGGCTCCAGGGCCTGGGTGGCTTCGTCGATGACCGCGAGACCGAAGCGGCGGCCGGAGAGGACCGGGGCGTCGACCGAGGTGAGCGTGCAGAGCACCACCTCGGCCCGGTCCAACACCTCCGCCTCGGCCCGCGCCTCGAGCGCCCGGGCCTCGGCGAGAAGGGCCCGCGCATCCCGCTCCCTCTCCCGTGCCTCGCTGAAGCGGCCCGGACCCCGCCGCTGCTTGCGCTTGCGTGCGTCGCGGCGAAGCGCCAGCGCCTCGTCGACGAGGCCCCGGGCGATCCGGGCCGCCTCGTGCGCGGCGGCCTCGGCCTCGAGCGTGTGCTCGAGTAGCCCGGGCAACACCCGGGCCGGGTGGCCGATGCGCGTGCAGGCCAGCCCCGCCCCGCTGAGCCGCTCGAGGAGGTTGTCCACCGCCAGGTTGGAGGGAGCCGTGGCCAGCACCCGCTCCCCGCGGGCGGCGGCGCGCCGGACCACCTCGACGAGCACCGTGGTCTTTCCCGTGCCCGGCGGGCCGTGCACGAGCATGAGGTCCAGCGCACGGTCGGCCAGGTCGACCGCTGCGGCCTGCTCGGGGTTGAGGGGCGGGAGCGGGACCGGCGGCGGCGCTGGAGGCGCCCCCAGGAAGCGCGGCGCGGCGCCGAGGAGCACCGCGTGCCAGCGCTTTCCCTCCCTGGCCTCGGCCATGCGCCCGAGACCGGCGGAAAGCCGCTCCCAGGTGACCGGGGAGGGCAACAGCTCGAGCACGACTCGCCCCTCGCCCACCCAGTCGGGCGGCGGCTCGTCGAAGGCCACGGCTACCTGCGTCCGCGTGCGCCGGGCCACCACCCCCTGCGGAACGTCGGCCCGCGCCTCGCGCCGGTGGTTCACCGATACCGGGCTCCCCGCGCCGATGCGGCCCGCGGGCAGGGGTGCGCCGCGGCGAGCGAAGGTGATGAGGGCGCGATCCCCCAGGGCCGCCTCCTCGATCACCTCGAGGTCGGTGACACAGAGTCCCCGCGCCTCCCGCTCGGCGAGCGAGAGCCGGCCCCTCGCCTCCGAGAAGCGCAAGCGCTCCTCGTCGCGTTCGGCGGCCAAAAGGCGCGCCAGCCGGTCCAGTAGGTGCGTGAAATCCAAGCCTCCTCTATATTCCCGCGGTCCATGGCAGGCGAGTACGTGCTCTGGTTCGATGCCCGCTCCTCGGCGTGCCGGCGGGCCTTGGATCTTCTCCAGGAGCGCGGCGTGGAGCCGGCCCTGCGCCGTTACCTGCAGGAGCCGCCCAGCGAAGACGAGGTGCGCGCGCTGCTCGAGCGCCTGCGGGTCCCGGCACACCAGGTCATCCGGATGGACGAGGACGAGGCCCAGGTGCTGCGCCTCTCCGACCGGACCCCCGAAGACGAGCTCGTGGCGGCCATCGCCACCCACCCGCGCATTCTCGAGCGACCCATCCTGGTGGCCGGCGATCGCGCCCTGGTGGCCAGGCCGCCCGAGCGGATGCTGGCCCTACTGGCCACGCCCCGGGAGGTATCCGGAGCGTGAAGCGCAGGGGAGAGCCACCCGTCCTTCCCACGGCTGACGCCGGGCGCGCCGCAGGGGAGTCCGCCCCGGAAGCGCCGTTCACGGAACCGATCCCCCTCCCCATCGACGGCACCCTCGACCTGCACACCTTCGCCCCCACCGAACTGGCCTCGCTCGTCCCGGAGTGGATCGGCGCCTGCGCTGCGAGGGGGCTCCGCGATCTGCGCATCGTCCATGGCAAGGGCGTGGGCGCCGTTCGGCGGAGCGTGCACGCGCTCCTCTCCCGCGATCCGCGGGTGGAATCGTTCCGGCTGGCCGGCGAGGACGGGGGCGGCTGGGGTGCGACGCTGGTGCGGCTCAAGGCAGGGCCCTAGCTCCCGAGGCCCCGCTCCGCCTCGAGGAGAACCTCCTCGAGCCTCTCTACCTCCGGTCCGCTCCCTTGGGCGAAGTCGGGTGAACCGCCGCCCTTTCCACCGAGCGCCGCCGCCGCGACACGCAGGGGCCGGGAGAGGTCCGGCCCGGGCCCGCGCGGTCTTGCGAAGGCGAGGTGACCCCGTCCCTGCTCGGCCGAGGCCAAGAGCGCAAGCCTTCCCCGGGCACAGAGCGCCTGCGCCACCGCCCGCGCCCAGGCCGCGGCGCCGAATGCCGGCGCCGAGAGAACGGCACGCACCGGACCCGGGCCGCGCGAGGCCAGCCGCTCGGCCTCGGCCTGCGCCGCCCACAGGAGCGCCTGGTCGAGCTCCTTGCGCCGGGCGCTCGCCTCCTCGGCCGCCCGCATCGCCGACTGGGCCACCTCGGCTGGCGCGCAGCGGAGCGCGGCCGCGGCCTCCTGCAACCGGCGTCCGGCCTCGTAAAGCGCCGCCACCACCCGCAGGCCGCAGACGAACTCGACCCGGGTCCCGGCGCCCCATTTCTGGGCCCGCAGCACCGCGACCGACCCGACCGCACCGGTGCGGGGCGGGTGGGTGCCGCCGCAAGGCGAGGCGTCCACCACCGTCGCGGGATCGAACCCGGGAAGGGCTGGCAGGGTCGCCACCACGACCACTCGTGAACCCTTGGCTGGCTCCTTGCGCAGGGGCAGCCGGGAAAGCTCCTCGGCAGTGAACTCGCGGGCCGTGACGGGCAGATCGCGCAAGACGAGGTCGTTGGCGGCCGCCTCTGCGGCGCGCAGTCTCTCGGGTCCAAGGGCCGCCGGGGGTCGGTCGAGATCGATCGTGCAGATCTCCGCGCCGAGGTGGAAGGAGACGGTGTGCGCCCCGGCCACGCTCTCGAAGGCCGCCGACAGGAGGTGCTGACCGTGGTGCTGCTGAAGGTGATCTCGTCGCCGCGACCCGTCGATATCTCCCACTACCCGGCCGGTCGGCGGCGAGCCCTCCACGGCGTGGAGCACCTCCCCCTCCACCTCCTGTACGTCCACGACCGGCACGCCTCCGAGAAGTCCCCGGTCGGCGGGCTGGCCGCCGCCCTCCGGGTAGAAGGCGGTGCGATCGAGAACCACGGCCGGACGACCGCCCAGCGTCCGGACCGCGACCACCTCCGCCTCGAAGCGGAGCAACTCTGGATGGGTGAGGTCGAGCCGCTCGGTCACGTCGGCGAGTGTAGTGCACCTCTCCACTTCCTGCGCGTGCCGGGCCGGCCGCCGTCTCGCGGACCGGCCCGGGACCTGATAGGGTCAAAGACCGAGGAGGCGAGCCATGCGCAAGGTGTTCCTTGCCGCCGCCGCGCTCGCGGCGATCGCTTGCAGGCAACAGCCGGCCCCGGCGCCGAGTCCCACCGTCGTCGAGTGGGCCCAGCAGTCCCCCGACCATCGCTTCGAGCTGCGCCAGCGGCGCGAAGCAAGTGGCTGCCGCGTGCAGGCGGTGGTGCTTCCCGGCGAGAAGGTGCTTTGGACCAGCCAGACCTGCATCCCCACCCCCTCCGGGATGGCGTTCCTCTCGGCCAACGGCGAGCGGCTGCTCGTCCTCGACCTCTTTCCCACCAGCGTGGCCGCTCAGACCCCCGACTGGACGCACCTTCCCCTCGCCTCGGTCTGGTCGCTCGGGGCCGTGGTCCACCAGTACACGGGCGGCGACATCCTGGCCGCCGACCGGGCCCTGGACATGCGCCGGGCCCTCTCCTGGGTGCGCGGCGATACCCTGGAGGAGACCCACGCCGCGGCGCGCGCCTCGCCCGATGGGGATCACGTGGTGGTGGAACTCGTCGACGGGCGCACCGCGACGATCGGTTTCGACGGCGCGCCGCTACCGACGCCTCCCGGTCAGGCAAAGCCCGTGGCGGACTCGACCCGAACCGACGAGGCGCCCGCCGCCCGGCCCGGAGGGAACGACCTCGAGGTCACGCGAGCGACGGAGGAGCTGCCCGCGCCCCCTGCGGCCAATGGCCTCGACGAGGACGGGCTCTACCGGTGGGAGGACGAGGCCGGAGAGCTTCATTTCGGGAACGGATCGCAGGTTCCGGCGAGGTACCAGAAGGTCGCCCGGCCCGTCTCCGGCTCGGTGGGCGTCCTCCCCATGGACTCCCCCACCCAGGCGTCGGCATCCCTGCAGCAGCCGACGTCTCCGCAGCAGCCCGCCTCGCAGCAGTCGGGTCGGCCCGGCGCGCCCGTCCCCGCGCCGGCCGGAGCCGCGCCGGCTGGAGCCGCACCGGCCAGCGCCAACCCGGGCGCGGGCCCGGCCCCCGCGCCGGCGGCCCCGCCGCCCGGCTCTGCCTTTGGTGGCGGGGAGCCGGTGAACCGCTGATCCTCGGCGCGGCGCATCTCTCTCGGCGCTCGCGCCCCGGCGGGGAGCCCTGCAAGAGACGGCCACGCCGATGCGCGGTCAGGCGTTGGCCCGTGGCGGCCCGAGGAGCCGTCGCAGATGGCCGAGAAGCGCCTCCCCCGAGAACGGCTTGTGGATGAGCTCCACGTCGCCGTCCACCAGCCGGTCCTGCACCTGGGCATCGTCGGTGTGGCCGGTCATGAACAGCACCTTCACGCCCGGCTGGATCTTCACGACGGCCTCGGCCAGCTCGGCGCCGTTCATTCGCGGCATGACCAGGTCGGCGAGGAGCAGGTCCACCCGGCCCCCCCGGCTCCGCACCGCCTCCAGGACCTCCACCCCGTTTCGCCCGGTGACCACCTGGTAGCCGCTCCCGGCCAGCATCCGGCCGAGGAGGGTGCGCAGGCCGTCCTCGTCCTCGGCCACCACCACCGTCTCGCCCAGGCCCCGGGGGGCCGCCGCCGAAACCGGCAGGACCACCCGTTGGACCGGATCCTCCGCGGCGGGGAAGAGGACGGTGAACTTGGTCCCCTGGCCACGCCGGGTCTCGACCCGGATCCCGCCCGCGGCCTGCCGCACGATGCCGTAGACGGTGGCCAGGCCGAGGCCGGTGCCCGACTCCTTGGTGGTGAAGAAGGGCTCGAAGATGCGGGCCCGCACCTCGTCGGTCATGCCACAGCCCCGGTCCTTGACCACCAGCGAGACATATCGGCCGGCGGGGAGGTCCACGTCGCGCGCCGGCGAGAAGAGCTGCACGTTGGCGGTCTCGATGTCCAGCGCCCCGCCCTCGGGCATGGCGTCCCTCGCGTTCACCGCGAGGTTGAGGAGGACCTGGGCCAGCTGGTCGGCGTCGGCCAGCACCGGCCACAGGCCCGGGGCAAGCGAGCTCGTCACCTCGATTCGCTCGCCGATGGCCCGGGTGAGGAGCTTGCCCAGGTCCTGGACCACCTTGTTGAGCGACAGCACCTCCGGGCGGAGCAGCTTCTTGCGGGAGAGGGTGAGGAGCTGGCGGGTGACCCCCACGGCGCGGTTTGCCGCCTCGACGATCCCCTCGGCGCTCTCCCTGAGGCGTGGGTCCCCCGGCGGCAGGTCGCGCATCAGCAGCTCGGAATATCCCAGGACCACCGCCAGTACGTTGGAGAAGTCGTGGGCCACCCCGCCGGCCAGCCGGCCCACCGCTTCCATCTTCTGCGCCTGGCGCAGGCTCTGCTCGAGCTCCCGCCTCTCCCGCTCGGCCGCCTCCCGCTCGGATACGTCGCGGATGGAGAGCACCCGCAGGCCGCGTTCCCCGAGGTGCAGCTCTCCGGCGGTGATCTCCACCGGGAAGGTGGAGCCGTCGGCCCGGCGGTGGCGCGAGGGGAAAGCCCGCTCCCCGGGGGCGGGCGTCACCGGGTCCACCTCCAGATCGAGCAGGTCGACGTACCTTAGCCGGCGCAGCCCCTCGCGCTCACGCCGGTAGAGCCGCTCCGCGGCCGGGTTGGCGTCCTCGATGAGCCCGGTCTGTGCCTCCACCAGCAGGAAGGCGTCGGAGGAGGTCTCGAACACGCCCCGGTGTCGGGCCTCGCTCTCCATGAGCCGGGACACGAGCTCTCGCTGGGCCCGCTTCATGCGGACCTTCTCGGCCGCGTTCTCCACCTTGAGGTTCAGCGCCTCGTAGTCGGACACGGGCTTGGTGACGTAGTCATAGGCACCGATCTGGACCGCCTGGATGGCCGAGTCGAGCGAGGCGTAGCCGGTGACCAGGATCACCTCCACGTCCGGCTTGGCCTGCTTGAGGCGGCGGGCCACGTCGAGGCCCGAGCCGTCACCCAGGTTCTTGTCCACCAGGGCGACGTCGATGTCGCCCGGCTCGGCGGCGCGGGCCAGTGCCTCGCGAGCCGAGCCGGCCAGGATCAGGGTGCGCCCCTCGCCCTCCAGGAAGCGCCGGAAGACGTCGAGGATGACCGGCTCGTCGTCGACGATGAGAAGGGTGGCCATGTCACTCCTCCGCGCCGCCGGGCGTGCGGCGCACTCCGTCGAAGCGAGCTCCCAGGGAGAGGGTGAGCGCCCCGAAGGCGCCCATGGGCGTCCGCCCGGCCCCGAGGAACCCGAGCTCCAGGTAAGGGGCCGACCGCCCCACCGGCATGGCCACACCCAGCGCGAGCCGGGCGGCCAGGGCAGCCCCCCCCCGCGCCGAACGGTCCGGGGGGTGGGCCTCGCCGACCATCACCCCGAGCGTGCTGCTCGCGAACCAGCGAGCGCCGGGGAGGAGCCCCTTCAGCACCGGACCGGCGAGGAGGGCCGCCCCCCACCCCGCCTCCCGGCCCGCCGCCACCTCTCGCGAGGCGCCGAGCCCCATGAGCTCCAGCCTGAATCCGAGCGCCTGGTCGGCCCGAAGCGGGATCACCTCGGGAAGGGGTAGCTCCACTGCGGCGAGGAATTGCCCGCCGAAGGAGTGGGCCGAGAGCAGGGCCAGTGCGCCGGCCGAGGCCAAGAACGCCGTCTGGGCCGACGGGGCCGGAAGGAGGAGCAGATCGGAACTGGCGCTGGCTGCGCCCAGTTCGGCGGAGACGCGGGCCGGGGTGGGAACGGCCACCGGATCTCCCCGGTAGTGCAGCGCCCACTCGCCCGGTTGGAGCAGCTCGAGCCGCGGGGTCGGTCCGACGGTCGCGCCCACCGCCGGCGCCCCGTTCGCGGGGTTGCCGAAGCGGTCCCACAGCGAGAGCCTCAGGACCACCTCGGCGCGCCCGTCGGCGCGGGCCAGGATACGGGCCGGGCTGAGTACCGCCCGCGAGGCGCCGGCCGAAATCAGCGAGACCGGCTGCACCGCGGTGACCCCGGTGGCCGCAGCCCGCGCCCGCACCGTCACCTGGTCCTTCCCAAAGAAGCGGGGATCGATGCGGAGCCGGGCCCGCACCGCTCCCGGCTCGACGTTGTCCTGCTCGAGGAGCCCGGCGTCGACGGAGACCATCACCGGCGAGGGGGTGGGGTTTCCGGCACCGTCGAGGGCCCGGGCGGCGATCTGGATCTCCCCGCCCTCGCCGGCGCGAAGCGTGGTGCGATCGAGGGCCAGCGCCACCGTGGCCGGCGGGCCGGGGACCACCGCCACCCGGATCACCGCCCGCGAGGCAGCGTACCCTTCCAGCCGGACCGTGAGCCGCTCCTCCCCCGGTGGCCCGGAGGGCAAGGTCCAGGTCCCCTGGTAGGCCCCCGGCTCTCGCGGCTTGAGCGTCACCGCGCCCCGGGTCGCCTCCAAGACCGGCGGCTCGTCCCGCCGGGCGGCTCCATGGGGCGCGACGACGTAGACGAAGAAGCGCAGCGTCTCGGCCCGATCGGCCAGGACGGTCGAGCGCTCGGCCGCGGCGTGGATGAGGGCCGTGTCCGGCACCTTCAGCTCCACCGACTCGAACCCGCGGTGCCCCTCCCGCACCCCCGGCGGCACCACCACCGGGATGACGGCCACGCCATCCACCCCGACCCGCTCCGGGCCGAAGCTCTGGTCTCCGATGCGCAGGGAGACCTCCGATCCCGGCTCGCCCCGAACCCGCGCATCGCCCTGGCCGGCGAGAGGTACTGCCACCCAGCCGTCGAGCGGTCCGGCCGCACCCCGCCCCACCGCCGCCACGATGGCCACCTGCGGAAACCGCTCCGCCGGAGCCTTGTAACGGGCGGCGAAGCCGCCGCCGGGCATGCGCCGCACCCCCTCCACCTTGCCGACGCTGGCGGTGACCGAGAGCTCCTGCACCTCCGCCGGGGCGGCGATGCGCAGTTCCGCCCCGGGATCCCGGCCCAGCACCAGCCGGGGCGGATCAGCCGAGATCACCAGTGCACCGCCGGCGCCGGGGGCGGGCTCCTCGGCGCGCACCGGGCAACAGAGCGCACAGAGCAGCGCCGCGGCCACTGCTTCAAGGAGTCGAGCCGGGTGCATGCCAGGTGATCTCGACCACGCTTCTGTCGGCGCTCGATGCAGGCTGCTTGTTTCGGCGGAGGGCCGCCCGGATCATGACCGCCGCGGGGACATCGCTGGGTCGCTTGGCGCCGGCCCGCCAGACCTCCTTCCGGGCCGCCGCGGGCAGTTCTCCGGCGCTGCGGGGAGGCTCCTGCGGCCTCGTCTCCCGGGCCGGAACCGGCGCCGGGGTGGCATCGAGGGCGCCGTCTTCGGCTGCCGGCTGCTCCTCCCGGGCCGGAACAGGCGCTGGCTCCTCGGCCCTGGCGCTCGACGGAAGCCCGCCAAGCCCGAGGAAGAGCAAGAACACGAAGAGCCATGCGCGGGTGCTTTTCACCACGTTGCCGGACCTCCTGGGTAGCTCGCTCGTCCCCCTGCAACAACGCCGGGTCATGGAATCCTCCCCGGAGGCGGCGGCCGGGGGACGGTGATGCAGAACTCGGTCACCGCCCAGCTGAGGCGCGCCGGATCGTCTGGCGCCACGAGGAACAGCTCCCCCCCGTAGCGCTCCATGAGCCGGCGCGAGAGGTACAGGCCGAGGCCGCTGCCCTGCTCCGGCTGCTTGGAGCTGAAGCGCGGTTCGAAGAGGTACGGGCGGATAGCGTCGGAGACTCCCCCGCCCTCGTCGGAGACGCGAACCTGGGCCGCCCCGCTGGTGGCCAGCACCCGGACGGCCAAGCGGGACTCGCGGCCCACCGCCTCGACGGCGTCGAGGGCGTTGCCGAGCACGTTGGTGGCGGCGTGCACCAGCGCCGCAGGCGAGCCGAGGCCCGTCACCGCCTCCTCGGAGGAGAGGACGAACCGGCGGGAGAGCGGGCGGAGGCGGTGGGAGAGGAGCTGGACCGCCCGGGCGACCGCCGGCGCGACCTCGAAGGCGGTGGCCCGCCCCTCCCCTGGGCGGAACAGCTCTTCGTAGCCGTTCATCACCTCGGCCAGCCGGGATATCTGCTGCCGCAAGAGGTGCCACTCCTCGTGGCCGGTGATCTTGGCCCCGAGGAGCCGCTCGAGCAGTGCCACGGCCGCGTCCGCCCCGGTGAGGGGCTGCTTCAGTTCATGGAGGAGGGCGGGCACGAGCAGATCGGCGTCGAGCACTCCCTCCCAGCGGTCGGACCCGTCTTGGCCGGTTCCCATCCCGATCCTCCCTCAGGCCAGGTGGGCTGCGGCGGCCGCTGGCAGAAGCACCGTCACGGCGGCTCCGGCGCCCTCGGAGCTGTCGACCACGATCCGTCCGTGGTGGGCCTCGACGATGCTGTGCGACACGGACAGCCCCAAGCCGATGCGCTCGGGCGCCTCCTTGGTGGTGAAGAAGGGATCGAAGATGCGTTCCCGGATGGTGACCGGGATGCCCTTGCCGGTGTCGGTGATCCGCAGCCGCAGGGCATCGCCGTCGATGGACCCCAGGGTCACCTCCAGCCGGCCGCCCTGGGGCATGGCGTTGATGGCGTTGTCGAGGAGGTGGGAGACCACCTGCTGGATCTGGACCGGGTCGCCCTGGGCGTCGGGGAGCGGCTCCTCGAAGCGGGTGATCACCCCGATCCCGGCGGCCCGGAAGCGGTGCTCGTAGAGCGTGAGTGCGTCCTGTACCGGCTTCTTGAGCGCGAAGCGCTGCCCCTGGACAGCCCGTTCCTGGTCGGCGAAGCTGCGCAGCTCCTCCACCACCCGCGTGACGCGTCCGGCCTGCTCCTGGGCGGCAGTGATCATCTCCGCCTGGGCGCTGGCCGGGGGGAGCTGCTTGCGGAGGATGGCCAGGTAGCCGACGATGGCGGTCATGGGGTTGTTGAGCTCGTGGGCCAGGCCGGCCCCGAGAGACCCCAGCGCCGCCAGCCGCCGGGTACGGAGGATCTGGTCCTCGGCGTTCTTGAGCTCGGCGGTGCGCTCGTCGACCCGCTGCTGCAGTTCCCGGTTGAAGCGGCGGATCTCCTCGTCGCGCCGGCGCAGCTCCCCGGCCATGTGGGCGAAGGCCCGGGAGAGACCGGCGAGCTCGTCGCCGGCCGGGCGGGGCGCGGGCACGTCGTCATAGCGGCCCTCGGCGATGGCCGCGGCCGCCCGGGAGAGGCGGGCCACCGGCCGGGTCACCGTCCGGGCCAAGAGTGCGCCGATGAAGAGGGCCACCGCCACCGCCACCGCTGCCGCCCAGAGGGTGTAGACCCTCAGCTGCTCCGCCGCCCGGAAGGCCAGGGCCATGGGCTGGGCCACCACCGCCCCCCAGCCCAGCCGGGGCACCGGCGAGAACGCCGCCAGCCAGCGCTCGCCGTCGCCGCGGCGCACGAGCCGCGACCAGGCGAGGTTCTTCGCGAAGCCGATCTCCGAGAGATGCCGTTCCTCCTCGGTCAGCCCGGCGGCGCCGGCGATGGGCTCGCCGCGGGGATCCACCAGGTAGGCGACGTTGGCCGCCGCGTGAAGCTCGGCAAGGCGCGCCTCCACCTCGCGCAGGGACAGCTCCGCCGCCAAGGTCCGGTGGAGACCGATGCGGAGCGCCACCGCCATCTTGAGCGGGCCATCGCGCCGATAGGGCTCGGAGAGCGCGGTGGCCCCGGGCTGGGCGGCGGCCCGGGGGAGGTGGGCGACGAAGAGGTCGAGGTCGGCGGGGGCGATGGGCTCGCGGTCGGCGTCGGCGTCCTCGGCCCGCTCCACGAAGACCGGACCGGCCACCGGGGCGCTCTCGTCGTCGACCACCGCCAGGATGGAGATGAAGGGGAGCTGTCGGTACGGGATGGAGAGGACCGCCGATAGCTCGCCGAGACTGTAGTCGTCGAAGAGGATGGGGGCGACCGCCAGCCGCAGCCGCTCCACCGAGGTGGAGACGAAGCGATCGGTGAACAGGGCCAGATCCCCGGCAGCCTGGGTCTGCATCCGCCCCACGGTCCGCTGCAGCTCGTCTCGGCTCACCGTCCACGAGGCGAAGCCGAGCAGGGCGAGCGGCAGGACGCCGACCGCGAGGAGCACGAGCGCGATCTTGACGCGGAAGCGCATGTGGCTCGCCCACTTCGGCCCGCCCGTCCGGGCGGAGCCGGCCCTAGGAGAGCTCTCACCCCGAGCGGGGGAATATGGCTTTCCAGCCCCGAATCGCCAAGGGGTTCCAGGTGGAGGAGGTGCGCTCGGGAACGGCATCTCGGGGAAACGACTGGACTCCCCGCTGGCCGCTCGCTTGGGGCGGGGGGTGTGGCAGTTCGCGACCATCGCACCCGTTTCCGCCGCCGCCGGGACACGATAAGGTGCCCGCACCGTCACAAGCGGGAGAAGGGCCGAATGACCTTGCTAGAGAGGCTCATGCCGAAATCCGACGATTTCTTCTCGGATTTCGAGGCGCAGTGCGACGCGGTGGTCGAGGGGACCAAGCTGTTCAAGGACCTCCTCGAGGACTTCACCGAGGTCGCATCCAAGGTCTCGGCCATCAAGGCCGTGGAGCACCGGGCCGACGACATCACCCACCGGGCCTTCTCCAGGCTCCACACCCAGTTCATCACCCCCTTCGACCGCGCCGAGATCCACCGCCTGCTCTCGCGCATCGACGACGTTCTGGATCTCGCCGATGCCGCCGCCGAGCGGCTGGCGCTCTACGACATCGACCAGATCCTCCCCGAGGCCCGCGATCTGGCCGGCGTGCTCGTGGCCCAGGCGGAGAAGATGGGCGAGGTGGTGCGCGGGCTACGTACCTTCCGCAAGGACCAGGCCGCGGTGCTCGACGGTTGCCGGGAGATCAACGCCCTCGAGAACCAGGCCGACTCGCTCACCCGCCAGACCATGGCCAAGCTCTTCCGCCGGGGGAACGACCCGCTCACGGTCGTGAAGTGGAAGGAGATCATCGACCTCATCGAGTCCGCCACCGATCGCGCCGAGGACGTGGCCAACGTCATCGAGGGCGTCGTGCTCGAGCACGCCTGACCGCGCCCATGCTCATCGCGATCGTCGTCCTCCTCATCCTCGTCGCGCTCGCCTTCGACTTCATCAACGGGTTCCACGACGCGGCGAACTCCATCGCGACGGTCGTCTCGACGCGCGTCCTCTCCCCGAT
>Ga0335071_10001105_pt1 | contig 29049 bp, 16 predicted proteins | sample Lox_Sample_15_FD_206724 | JGI IMG/M metagenome (GOLD analysis project Ga0335071, IMG submission 206724) | Soil microbial communities from Loxahatchee National Wildlife Refuge, Florida, United States - Lox_Sample_1.5 | ecosystem: Environmental > Terrestrial > Soil > Wetlands | place: USA...
GGAAAGATCCGGGCCTGAGTTCTGCCAAGGATGGCCATAAGAATTGAAGACATACAAGCTGTTTCCATCCCAATGGGCCGGGCTGTTGGAATCAACTCCGGTAATCTGAATTTGTGGGGCTTCGTGGAACTGCACGCGGGGAAGGTCTCCCGCGGGCTCATCACCCGCTTCACCGCGGACTGGCTCGCTGCGAAAACCTATCAGGACAAGGCTCGATAGAAGCACTACGAAAATGACCAACTGACCAGCCCATCTGTTCATGCTCTCTCCTCTGCAACTAGCCTTTGCGGTCGTAGTTCTGCCGTTGGATCATCGCCAGGCAGGGCTGGCCGTACGCCAGCACAAAGCCGACGGTCACTGGACGTGTCTGTCCCAAGAACTGTGGCGGCCGTCCGGTCCCTTTGGCACCATCGGGATTGTTCACGCCCCACTCCGCCCAGGTGTCGCCCCTGCCAAAGGGATCGGTGGACAGATCCTGTTTGGTCCGGAGTTTTCGGAGGGACTGTAGCGCTGCAATTCCATGACGAGGATCGCCGGTGATTTCGGAGAACACAGTCAGACCGTAAATTGCTAGGGGCGCAACATCCATGCCATCCGCGACGCCTTCCGGCGCCGTGACGTAGTGGCAGGCGCGGTCCAGGGGTTCCTTGCAAGATAGCTCACGAGTCAGCGCGTAGAGATCCGCCAGGGCCATCACGGCGTGATCGGTGAAGCCAGTGATGTGGCGCTTCTCCGCGTCGCCCAAATAGGCGGGCCAGCTCCCGTTGGCATTCTGGTATTTCAGCAGAATCGCCGCCGTCGCGCGGGCGGCCACCAGGAACTTCTGATCGCCCGCGTACCGGTAGAACGCGCACATCATGTGGAGGTGGACTGAAGCCGTGCGCGCGTCGCCCGCAACGAATTCCGGCTTGAGGCCCGCCAAATAGTCTCCGCATTGCGCCAGCCAGTCCCAAACGATAGGGTCGCCGCTAACGCCGGCCCAGGTGAGCAGACCCAAAAGCCAGGAGTGGTCGGGCGCCCCGGCATCGGCGGTGGCCACGTAACAGTGTCCGTAGCTATGCGTGTACATGCCCCAGATCGGATGATGGCGAATATCCACATCGAGCAGGTGCCGCGCCACGATTTTGCAGCGCTCCCAGGCCCTGGCATCTCCCGTGCGGAAGTAATAAAGGAGAAGCCCTAGGAGTTGATCGCCTTCATTGTTCTGCCAGTATCCCTCGCGCGCCATCTCCCCCATCTCTCCCCACTTGGTTCCGGGAGTGCACAGGTAATCCGTAGAGGGAGTGAAGTACTTGAAGTCGCCGTAATCGAATTTCCCGTAGCACTTCAAATGGTCGATGTGGCGGTCAAGCCAGCCGAAGCTTTCGTCGAACAACCCTTCCAACTCCGGCAGTCGCTGGGGATCGCGCGGCGACAGCGGGCCAAGCGCCAAGGTATTGGCCACGTAGCGGGCATCGAGGTGGCCCCTCACCGGCCGCAGGGACTGGCGCCACCATTTTGCTTCGAAGCTCGGAGTGTCGTCGCGGCCGGCCCAGACGCTCAGCACGATCTCCTGCGTCTTGGCCATCCCCTGCCGGGCATCCAGACATTTCTTATCCCGGTCGAGGAACGCCCAATACGGATGCGGCAGGATCGGCCAGTACTTGGTCATCTCATAGGGCGTGCCTTGCGGATTCGCTGGAAGCAGCGGCTTGCTGAGCAGATGCTCCGTGGCGCCTTGAGGCCAAAGCCCGACGCTTAGCTCACCGGCAGCAACGGCGATCTCATTGGGATACTCTTCCCAGAAGTTCGGCACCCAGAGACCCAGACAGCGGTCTGAATTCTGAAGGTAGAGCCAACCCGGCGCATGTTCCCCGTTGCATCCACCCGTCGAGAGGTTCTGCACCCGTCCGTCTGGGTTATGAGTCCTGGCCCAGTACCAATTGTGGTCTTCCTGCAGGATGGAGACTGGCCAATCTTTCAAGAACGGGCCGTCATAGACACCTCTTTCGCACCCCACTACCAGCCGTGCCGGGTCGAAAGCAAGGGGGAAACAAAGGCGGATGTCCTTCAGTTGCTCGGAGGGCGCGTCGGTGGCGTTGAGCCAAGTGACCTGCAGGTGAACTTCCGGACGCTCCCGGAAAGCGGTGCAGCGGACAAGATATCGGAACAAGCCCTCGCCGTCATGCGCGCGGCACTGGCCCTCAATGCGAACGCACGCCCGCACCGGCCCCCGTTCCTCAACTATCACGCGGCGTGTCGAGCCGTCGAGCGAGGCGCGGAACTCCTTCCCATCGTGGCGTGCCAAGACTAAATCGGCGGCGGACATTCCTTTCACGACGGGTTGAGAGGCGCCGCCCCGGTCTGGCGCAGACAGGACCTCCATCCAACCACCGGCGGAGGGGGCGATACTCAAGGTAAGGGCGCCGGTATTGATGACGGTTCGACCGGACTGCTCGCTCACCAGGTCTGCCGGCGGGGGAGTTGTGCCTTCCCGAAGAACGTAGGCGCCAGGCCCGGCGGACGCCTCAAAGGCCACGGCCAACCAGCGAATACTGCCGTCGGGCCAGTGCAGGACGGGGCGGAATTGCGCCAGCACCGGCTTGCTATCCGGTGAATAGATCGACAATCCTTCGAGGCGCGGCAAACGCCCTTGGGCGAATGGGACGCTGGTCTCCGCAGGCGCACCGAGAGGCGGCGGTCCGGCGGGTGACGCCACGTGGATGGCGATGTCGTCCCCCGTGCTGGCTTCGGCAGCCGGCTGGTCCGTCTGGTGGAAAGGTGTCCCCTGTACGGAAATGGCGGCGCCGCTCAGTAGCGTGCCGCGGAAGAAAGCGCGGCGGGAAAATTGCTGGTCATGTAGGGGCCGGTTCATTCCTGCTCTCTTCGACTTGGCATCATTCCGGCTTTTCTCCCGGCTTGAGAAAGGTGACTTCGAGATTCGACATTCCTCCCAGAAAGAGCCGCGCTTTGCGCCCCGCCAGCTTATCAGTCTCACCCTTCGCCGTACCGATGATTTGCGGGTACCATCCGTTATTCAGGACGTCCGGGAGCGCGGCTTCCCCTCCGGCCATCGCCTTGCGAATGCCCGCCAGATCAATGAGCATGGTGGGTTGGCTCCATCCCGCAGGGTTTCCGATATCACGATTGAAGCTGATGTAGATCCCATCGGCATCGAGATGGGTGTTGATCGCATGGTTCAGGACCATGACGTACATTTCCAGGTAGGAGTTCCAGTGAATGCACGGGCCCCAAAACATCGACCCATCCTTTTTGTGGTAATCCCGGCTGGCGGGAAACACCGGCGAGACATGGCCCCACAATGCCGGCTCGTTCCATCCGCCATGAAACCACTTTTGCGCTTTCCCGGAAGGGTTCTGGCGGTCGGCATATGCCAGGCGGGCAGCCCAGACGCCCTGCTCCTCAAAACGCGGATCGTAGCTTGTCCCGTAAAAGTAGAAGTACTGCTTGGCGGGGTCCGGGAAGAAAACGAAGTCGCCGGTACCGCCTGCGTCCCAGGGGCTTTCGGTCTTACAGTTGACGGCGCAGGGGCTGGCCATGATGATGAAGCCCAAGTCTTTCCAGTTCTTGCCGTTGTCTTCCGACTTCAACCAGCCGATCTTGGGAGCGGTAGGGAGGTGGGTGTCCGAGAAGCAGACTCCATCCGGTTCGTGGTGAAACGCCCCATAGAGTGTCCCATCCGAGTCCTTGTAGGTGGCTTCGATCCACATATCCAGCAGATCATCAAAATCGCCGAGATGTACCGGCGTTTGATTTTCGAGGTGAAGGATGTCCGGCCCCGAGGTGCGGAACGGATGCAGGAAAGAGTTAAAAAGATAGAGCGTGTCGCCGTCCCAATGCAGGGGGCTGTTGCTGTCGATGGCGTGCTGGTAGTGATACTGGCTTTCCTTCACTCCCGGCATCTGGATGTAGGACGCGGGATGCAAAGTGAACGAGGGGAGATTTGCTTCGGTGCTGGTTGACGGGTCGGCCGCGAAGGAAGCTACAGGAGCAGGCCCCGAACCCAAGCCAAGAACCAGAATCACTGCCGCAAACGTGAAAACCCAACCGCTGCAACGTCGCATAACGTGCCTCTTCTTCCGCCGTCCACTTAAGGCGAACCGGCGAGAGTATGATCAACATGAACTCTAGGGGACTCCGCCGTGGCGCGGGCGGCCGGAATCCCCTCGGTTGGATCGGGTGCTTCCGCCACACCCCGATGCTCAAGACCTACCAGTAGAACTTTAGTGAGAACTGCATGGCACGGGGGTCAGTCTGAACATTGGTAATCTGGCCAAACGCGCAACCGAACACGTGAACGTAATCGACGGATCCGTCCGCCAGCGGCGGCAGGCACCAGCCGTTGTTAGGAACCCCCAGATTCTGGTGGTTGAGGGCGTTGAAGACGTCCCAGCGGAAGTTGAGGTAACGTGCTTCGCTGAAGCGGAAGTCCTTGGCCAACGACATGTCGGCATTCCAGTATCCGGGGATGCGGCCCGACGGTGGGCGCAGTCCGATGTTGCCAAGCTGCCAGAAGCTATCGATGGCGTCATAATCGACGGGCGTTCCATCCGCATAGAAGCCGTTGTAGATGGCGGTGCCGAGCGCCTGATCGCACCCCCAGGGGGCGCATAGGGCGTTGGCGTTGTACCACTGCTGCTCGCGTTGCACTTTGGTCTTGCCTTTACGCCCAGCCGAGAGGTTGCCCACCAAGTTGGGCCGGCAACTTATGGATTGGTACAATCCGGTGCAGGCACCTTCCGAATAGTCGCTGAAAAACATGGGGATGCCGGATTGGAAATTCCAATTCTGGGTGAGCTTCCAACCACCCACCACCGCATTGGCCACGCCGCGGGAATTGACCCATTTCCTCCCCTTGCCGAAGGGCAACTCATAGGTGGAAGCGATATTGAAGATGTGCGTGGTGTCATCGGGAGCGAGGGCATCATAACGGTTCAGATTGTAGACGTCTTCCGCGCTGGCGTGACGGAAGCCATCGGCAGCGCCTCCACCCGCCGCCCCCGGAATCCACGAGAGTCTGCCCACGCCGCGGTTGCTGAGGGTGGACGGCCCGAACGTGTTTGCGGCCAAGGCGCCCAAGCCGGCACTGACGATGCTCTTCGAGTAGGTATAGGCTGCCATCATATTCAGTCCAGCCGAATATCGCTTTTCCACCCGCAACTGGCCCGAGTTGTACTTGCTGTGGCCATCGGGCGAAAGTAGTGACTGGACGGACCACCACTGCGGATAAGGTTCCAAGGCGTACCACCCGGAGCAGGAAACGCCCGTGCTGGAAGGCAAATCCCACTGGCCGCAATCGCCCCACAGGCCATTGAACGAAGCGTCCATCGGGAAGTAGTCGTTGATATGGGAGCGCAATTTACTCAAATTGGCTTTGGAGACTTGGTCGGTGTTGCGGTACTCGTCACCCAGCAAGTGCGACCCGTGGCTGCCCACATAGGCGGCGCTCACGAGAATCTGCCCGGGCAGTTCGCGTTGGAGGGATATATTCCACTGCTGCAAGTAGGGGTCCCTGTTTCCTTTCTGGAACCCGTAGATATTGCCGCCGGAGACTCCCACCCACTGGAAGTCGTTCTTGCGATTGGCGGTCAGGTCCGGGAATTGAATGGAGGGAGCAGGCGTACTGAGTTGCCACCCGTAAACTTCCAGGTAGTTAGGATAGGGATCGACAACGGGAGTGCTGACCGGCACATAGGATCCTAGCGATGAGAACGCGCCGTTGCCCTGCCCAAACAGCGCCGAAAGGCTGTTGCTGTAAATCAGACCATACCCGCCGCGCACCACCGTCTTGTGGTTGCCAAAAGGCGACCAGGCAAACCCGAAGCGGGGGCCGAAGCTCTTCTTGTTCGCGGGAAAGAGGTTCCGATCCGGGTGGCTGGGCGTGCCGGGGTAAACGATCTTCCCCAGGGCGTTGAGTTCCGGGCTCTTTTGCGCGAGGTCGAAGTTGGCTAACATGTCGTGGCGCTCGCGAATCCAGCCATAGGCGTCCCACCGCAGTCCCAAGCTCAGCGTAAGGTTCTTGGTTACGCGGAAGTCGTCTTGCCCGAACGCGGCGTAGTCATCGTTGGTTTGCCACGGCGAATACTGTACGGCCGATGCCCCCCCGCCTTCGCCGACCGCCCCCAGGAGGAAATCGGCCAGACCGTTCCAATTCGGGCCGCCGCCGTTCGCGGGGTTATCGGTGAGATAGCCGTTGAAACCAAGGTTGTAGCCGGCCGCTGAACTGCCCCAAAGGTTGTTTCGCCGGAAAGTGAATCCGCCCTTGATGGTGTGCCGCCCCGAGATGCGCGTGAGCGTGTCATTCAGCGTGTACGCCTGCTGTCCGGTGGTAACGTCCTGGTAGGCAGGCGGCCCAAACCCGAAAGAGTTGTTGCTCAGGTTGTCCCAGAAGGAAATGCTCGGTACCGGCTGCAACGGGTCGTAGAGCCAGAAGTTGAGGCCCTGCACCTTCTGCTTGACCAGGTTGGTTTGGGTCACGCTTTCGGGGTTTTCGCCGCCCACCAAATTCTGGCGACCAAAAGAGAAGCGCAGTTCATTCACCATGGCAGGGCTAAGCGTGGAGGTAAGACCCACGATGGCAAGTTGATTCCGCGTCGTGTAGGGGAAGGCTCCGGCGGCGCCCGTATTCAACTGCGCGGCGGGTCCGTTGAACGGGTAGCGGTAGTTCTCGTAGTAGCTCGGATTAAAGAGCCAGGAAACGAAGAGCCGGTTCTTCTCGTCAATGGTGTGATCGATCTTTACCGAAGCATTGTGGGTCGTCAGGCCGCTTCCTGCGGTTCCGATGTAGTTGTTGCAGGCAGCACCGCAGGGCGAAAGAGGATCCGTAAAGTTGGGGGCAGGAATAGAGTCAATGTAAAACTTCGCCAAGGGGTCAATCCGGTCCGCGGGAATGACCGGGTTCGTGAACGGGGTTCGCGTGTACCAGCCCTGGCCGTCGGATGCGGTGGTAGCAGGATCGTAGAGGCAGTTGTTGGGGGCGCTGACCGGATCGCACACGTTGTCGTAAGAGGGCTCGCCCGTAAAGTTCCCGGTCCTCTCCTGCAAGGTGGGCACGGTTAGAATTCGATTCTCGCGCTGATGGAGAAGCGTCATCTCCTCCGAGACAAAGAAAAACGTCCGGTTTCTGCCGTCGTAAATGTGAGGCAAAATCACCGGCCCCCCCAGTGTGCCGCCGAAGTTGTTCCAATTGACGAATGGCTGGAGAAAGGGATTGCCGTTTTCGTCGCGCCGGGCAAAAGGATTGGTGGCGCTGAAATAGGAGTTGCGGTTAACTCCGTAAACGTCGCCATGAAGGGCGTTGGTGCCGGACTTCAACACCACGTTGACTACCATGCCGCTGGTGCGGCCATATTCCGCCGCCAAGCTATTCTGAACCAGATTGAATTCGGCGACGGCGTCCGGCGATGGGTTGACGGTTGCCGCCTCCGCCCCCACCGTCGCGTTCAAGGCTCCTTCCAGGAACCAAGCGTTCGCGCCCGCCTGTCCGCCGTTGGAGCTTACGCTTGAGCCGGTGAGATGGAGCGGATCGGGGAAACCGCCAAACTGGCTGTTCGACCCAAACACGGCGCCCGATGGGCCGCTGGATTGGACGACGCCGGGGAAGAGTTGTACCAACGTCTGAATATCACGGCCCTGCAGCGGGAGGTTGTCAAGGTAGTGCTTGTCTACCCCTACGCTGAAGTTTGATGAGGTCGTTTCCACCAAGGGGGCCTCGGCCTTCACTTCCACGTTCTGGGTGGTCGTTCCCACCTGCAGGACGGCGTTCGCGGGTGTCGTGGTCCCGGCGGTGACGGGTAGATTGGTGATCTCCAGTGGCGAGAACCCCGGGGCTTCGACGCGGACCGTGTAACGGCCCGGAACCAGATCTTGCGCCAAATAGAATCCAGTAGAGTTGGTCTTAAGGCGGACTTGCACGCCGGTGTCAACGTTGGTGACCACAACCGCCGCAGCCGGGACAACGCCTCCTTGCTGGTCCGTCACGGTACCCTGAATTTGTCCCCGATCCAGGGACGCAAAAACAGTGGTGACGGATGACAGAATCACGATAAGAATAGCGAAAAGCAAGGAACCTCTGGCAGACCTGCTCATGACGCCCTTCCTTTCAGTACTGTTGCAATAGGTTTCGGTACGGCGGTAACGCTGCCCGGCACATCTCGAAGTGCCTAGATTTGCAACGTTGTGTCTCGCCCCGTAACGTTCATGGAGCGTTTCATCGGCGCGCAGCTTACGACGGTGTCCGACCAAAGTCAAGCGAATTGTGGTGGAATGTGGTGGAAAAGTTGAGGCTTGGGTGGGCCGTAGTCCTCGTCCTCCGGGAGCATCCTAGAGGGCGGCCGTGTCCCCCAGGATGGGGCGCGTGGTGCCACGCCGCACCAAAGGCACCGGCAGAATCACTTCGGGAAGGCATCGGCTGGGCACCCGCAGCTTCTCCATCGCCATGCGCGCCAAGTGGCGCCCGACCGCAATCTTGTCCACTCGTCCCGTCGTCAGCGGAGGCACCTTGAACTGCGCCTGATCCTCGTCGTGGTAGCCGACGACGCTCACATCGCCGGGCACTTGGAGACCGTGGTTCGCGCAGGCATCCCAAGCCCCGTAAGCGATGTCATCGTATCCGGCAAAAACGGCGCTAACCGGGTCACCGTGGCCAAGAATCATCTCCATGCAGGCGTAGCCGTTGGCATACAGGTTGTCGGAGAGTCCAACCGTCTGTCCCCGCGGCTCCAGCCCGGCATCGGCCATCGCCTGGGAATAACCTGCAAAGCGCGTCTTGTACCAGGCGCAGGACGTGTCGCCGATATACCACACATCGCGGTGGCCTAGCTCAACGAGGTACTTGGTCGCTTCATAGGATCCCGCCAGGTCGTCCCAACCAACCTGGTCCACGGGCGGGCGCGGGCTTTCGCTCGTGTAGGTGTTCTTCAGCAAAACGTAAGGGACACCAAGGTCTTCCACGGCCTGAAGGAAATTCGCATAATTCATTCCCGCCAGAATCAGGCAATCGGCCACCCCATGGCTTTGCAGCACCTTGGGCAGGCGCAGTTCTGAGGGTTTAGTGTCGCGCGAGTAGTTATAGCTGGTAAACAAGACGAGGTATCCGGCGTCCGCGCAGTATTCTTCCACGCTGTGAAGCACGCCGACATGGAAGGGATGCACCAAGTGGCGATTGCTCTGGATAAAGCAGATAACGGAGTTGGAGCTTTGGGCAAAGCTGCGCGCGCGGGCGTTGGGGCGGTAGTTCAACTCCTTGATCGCCCGCACCACGCACTCCCGAAGTTTCGGATCTACTCCCGGCTGGTCGTTGATGACTCGCGAGACTGTCCCGATGGCCACGCCGGCGCGTTTCGCGACGTCTTTGATTGTCACTAGAGTGCGCTTGTTCATAGCGGCGCAACGCTCGCCTCTCCGTTCTTGGGATGAAACGTTACACGATGCAATGTAGAGCCCATCGGGAGGAAAGTCAATAAGCGGACTTGGTCCGATCTGGCCCGGCGAACCCCTCGGGAAGGAACCCCACGTCGAAATGCCTGCTCGCCCGCCGCTCTCTGCGGCCACTAGACAGCGCTGCCTAGTCCTCGGCACCGGACAGCGCGTTCGCGGCTCACTGCGGACCCGAAGATCCACACTTCAAGGCCCGGTTGACTTTCCTCATATGTCCTGTTATCGTCCTGCCTATCTAGCGTGAAACGCTTCATCACATCGCCAAGCTGGGGAGAAGAGCATGCCCGGATCCGAGTTAAAAAACTTGGCTGCAAAAGCTGCCGAGCTGGTGATGCCCTACCCTTGGAAAGTGTGGTTCTGGGGCGACTCGATCGGTCTGGAAGGGCTCCTGGACGCGAGCGAATTCACGGGCGATGAAAAATATTCCGGTTTCGTCTACGGGATGTTCAAAGCTTGGATCGCGCGCGAACAGTGTCGGAGCGAGTTTGAATACACGGCGCCGGGGGTAGCGTTGCTGCGCGTCTTCGAGAAGACCGGGGATGAAGCGTTGCTGGAGGCCGCCCGGCGTCACGCTCGCTACATGGCAAGCTTTCGCAAAACCGATTCTGGAGCTGCGGTGCGTTACGAGAATGCAGCCTTCGAGCTGCCACCCGAGCTTCCTCCCGATCATCCTGATTATGATTCCTGGCGCGAAATGGCCCAGCGGGTGGAAGACGGCGGGCCGTGCGTCTTCGTTGACTCCATGCATTTTGATGCGCCGTTTTTTGCCTCGCTCTATCGGGTCACGCGAGATGAAGAATATCGCCAGCTTGCCTTGGAAAACGCTTTGTCCCAGATCGACCTCCTCTATGACCCCAAGGATGGCCTTTTCCATCATTTCTGGATCGAGCGCACGGGCACCCGTAATGGCGTAACCTGGGGACGGGGTAACGGATGGGGCTTGTTGGGACTGGTGAATACCCTCGAGTACTTGCCCGCCGAGGATGCTGCGGTAGGCCGGGTTCGGGAGGTCCTGAAAAAAGTGCTGGCTCGTATGGCCCAACTGCAGGACCCTGGCGGCGGCTGGCATACGGTGCTGACCGACCCGAACTCTTACGTCGAAAGCTCGATTGCGGCCTTCATGGTTGGTGCCATGTCGCGAGCGATTCTGCATGCCTGGGTGGAGCCGGCGGTGTTTGGGCCGGTGGTGGAATCGGCCATGAAATTCGTATTGGAGAATGCCCGGCCGGAGGGGCTACTAGATGGAGTATCCTACGAGACGTTCCCCAGTACCCGCGTGGAACACTATCATCACATGCCTCAAGGGGGAATAGTCCCCTGGGGGCAGGGAGCGCTTCTGGCCGCCTTATGGTGGTACTCGCGGCTAAAGAGTACCCCATAGTTGGGTCGCCAGGCCCCGGGGAGGGAGTCAACCGCATGCGTCTGGAGAACAGAGTCGCCCTCGTGACAGGTGCGGGAATGGGAATTGGCGCCAGCATTGCCGAGCGCTTCGTGGCAGCAGGGGCCGCCGTAGTGGTGTTTGATATCGACGCACACCGCGCCGCGCAGATGGCGGAGAAGCTGGGTGGCCAAGGCCGGGTCATGGCCCTTCCGGGAGATGTGGCGGTTGAGGCGGACGTTGAACAAGCCGTGGCGCGGACGGTGAAGGAGTTCGGCTCCCTCGATGTGCTGGTCAATAACGCGGGCGTGGCTCCCGCCGGTCCGCTGTTGGGTCTTACCGCCGCGGAATGGGACCGTCAGCTTGCGGTCAATCTGAAAGGGATTTTTCTTTGTTGTAAGCATGCCATACCTCACCTGCGGATCCGTCACGGGTGCATCGTGAACCTTTCTTCCACCCACGCTTTTACTTCCTATGCGGGCTACGCCGCCTATGACGCTTCCAAGGCAGGAGTGCTGGGGCTAACACGCACCTTGGCGGTCGAGCACGGCGGCGATGGAATTCGCGTGAACGCCATTTGCCCCGGTTACATCCGGACGCCGATGACCGACGATTGGTTGGCTTCCCAATCGGAGCCGGAAGCCGCCCTGCGGCACGTTTTGGCAATGCACCCCCTGGGACGCATGGGTACTCCACGCGATGTGGCGGAGGCCGCACTATTTCTGGCCTCCGATGCTGCCTCATTCATCTCCGGGACGTATCTCGTGGTGGACGGCGCCCTGACGGTGTCAGGTCAGTAGGAGGATGGTCCCGATGAAAATTCAGAAGATTGAATGCTTGCAACTGCGCTCGCCGCTCCCCAACGCGGCCGATTGTGACGGCACGGTCGACACGGCGGTCATCCGGGTGACCGCGGACAACGGCCAATACGGTATCGGCGAGACCGACGCTCCCCCCAACGCCATTGCGGCCCTGCTCGAAACCCCATCCGCCCACATCTGGAGCATGAGCATTCGCGATCTGCTGCTGGGGGAGGATCCTCTGGCGGTCGAGCGTCTGTGGGACAAGCTCTACGAGGGTACTATTTACCACGCGCGGCGTGGACTGGGCATTATGTTGATTTCGGCGATCGACAATGCCTTGCACGATTTGCGCGGCAAACTCCTCGGCAGTCCCGCTTATCAATTGCTGGGTGGCGCGGCCCGCCCGAAGATCACTCCCTACGCCACGCTGTTCCCCAGCATGCCCCAGGGCCGCAGTTGGCCGGAGATGCAACAGGCCTGCCTGGCCCTGATGAACAAGGCCCTCACGCTGGGTTTTCGCGCCGTGAAGATGGAGATGTTGTTCTATGACTTGGTGGACGACCGGCAGCTTGTGGCCTTCATCCACGAGTGCCGCAGAATCGTGGGCGAGCGGCCGGAGTTCATGATTGACGTGGGTTACCGCTGGAAGAACTGGAATGATGCGCTCTGGGTGCTGCGGCGCATCGAAGACGATAAGCTCTTTTTCGTCGAAACGCCGCTCCATACCGACGACCTCGAGGGCTTAGCCCGGCTCGCTGACGCTACTACCACCCCCGTCGCCGTGGGGGAATTCCTCCAGACGCGCCACGAATTTCGCGAGTTGATGGACCGTGGCCGCTGCGACGTGATCCAGCCCGACCTGGGCCGAGTGGGGGGGCTGACAGAAGCCATGCGCTGCGCACGAATGGCGACCGAGCGTGGCCTCTATTGCGTCCCGCACGCCTGGAAGACCGGGTTGACGGTGGCCGCCACGCGCCACTTTGCCGCTGCGGCGTCCTGTTGCCCGCTCGCCGAGTTCTTCCACCAGGATTTGTTCCCCTCTTTCCTCCGCTCGAAGCTGGCGGTGCCGGAGGTAGAGTTGCACGACGGCTACTGGACCCTCCCCGACAAACCTGGGTTGGGCGTGGAACTTGACCCCGCTACGGTGCAACGGGCTCTCTCGGCTCCGATTACGGTCATCGCCTAAACCATCGCGGGCGGGAAAGACCGATGACGCACAGATGTGAATCGTCATGACAAACCATGCGCCTAAGGCGAGCTATATGGTGAATGCCGTTCTGCGGGCCTGCGACCTGATATCCGCGTTTCGGGATGAGGACGAGTTGCTGACGTTGCGCGACCTGGGCATACGCACAAGTCTGCCCAGGGCCACCGTACACCGCCTGATCCTCACGCTGGAAAGCCGTGGACTGGTAGAGCGAGTGGCAAGACAGAAGTACCGTTTGAAGCTGACCCGGCTGAAGGAGCGTAAGTATCGAATAGGCTACGCGGCGCTGGGCTCGGCATTCGCCCTGTCGCGGGAGATTACCGAAGGGGTGGTTGAAGCGGCTAACGCGCACCGCGGAGTCGAATTGATCATGCTCGATAATCGCAACAGCTCCAGCGCCGCCCTGGTCAACGCCAAGCGCCTGGTCAATGAACGCGTGGATCTGGCCGTGGAATACCAGTCCGACGAGCGCATTGCGGCAAAGATCGCCGCCACCTTCCTCGAGGCGAACATCCCCTTCATCGCGGTGAATTTCCCGCACCCCGGCGGCATCTACTATGGAGCGGATAACTACCAGGCTGGGCTACTAGCGGGCCGCCACCTGGGAGGCTGGGCGAAACAGAATTGGCGAGGCATGATGGGCGAGCTTTTGCTGGTTGGCCTTCCCGATGCCGGTCCGTTTGTGAATCTCCGCTTGACGGGTATCCTCGCTGGAATTAAAGAGGTTTTGCCGGCTTTCGAAGACTGCCGCGCCGTGCATCTGGAAGCACGCGGAGGCGGCTTCGGTCCGAGCATGGAGGTCATCCGCAAGCACCTCCGCTATTGCAAGACGAACCAGATCGCCGTGGGGGCCATCAGCGACACGGTGGGCCTGGGCGCTCTGCGGGCGTTGGAAGAAGGGGGGCGAGCGCTCGACTATGCGGTCGTGGGCCAGTCCGCCTGCCTGGAGGCGCGGGTCGAGTTGCGGCGGCCCGGCACGCGGCTGATCGGATCGGTGGCCTATTTTCCGGAAAAATACGGCGAGGGAATTATTGCGCTTGCCCTGCGGTGCCTCAACGGACAAACCGTCCCCCCCATGGTGTTAACCAAACATCACGTCATTATCACCTCGGAGACGATCGAGCACTTCTACCCGAACGATGCCCTGGTAGCTAATGCCGATTCGTCGTCGCTGCTCTTGCGGACCCTCTGAAGTGTTGCCGCCGTAGCCGTTTTAGCTGAGGCCAGACGCTCTGGGTTGCTTGCCGGCAAATGGGGCCGATTGAACGGCTCGTATCTCACGGTACGAGAAGCTGTCCGCGCCCACGCCCGGCTTGGACTTGTCCTCGGAAAGACCTCAATACCACTTCAACTCCAAGAAAACACAGCGAATACATGCGGGTGCCGGAAGTCACGCCATGTCTCATAGTGCGAGATATGGGAGAGGGACACAATTACCTTTGATATGCCGTATGGACAGTCCTACACTCCCCGCGTCGAAAAGGATCGAGAGATTTCAGGGGGGGAACATGCCTAAGGTGCGGGTGGTTGGCGGAACTCTAGTGCTGGCATTTGTCGTCCTTTTCTCAGTTTCTCAGCTCAACGCGTCCATTGATCGCGGCGCCATTCAAGGAACAGTGACCGATCAGCAAGGCGCCGTCGTCGCCGGGGCCGCAGTGACAATCAAGAACGTGGATACCAATGTCGAGTCCACGTTGAAAACCAACTCCGCGGGGTTCTATCTAGCGGCCGAACTCGTGCCGGGCAGGTATTCGGTGCGGATAATCCTCAAGGGCTTTTCTCCCTTGGAGATTGCCAACGTGGTGGTAACCGCCGGCACCACGATCACTACGGATGCCCAATTAAAATTGGGTAGCACCACGCAGGAGGTGCAGGTGACGGCGGCGGCGGCGCTCGTGGAAACCACCGCCTCGAACTTCTCAACCGAGGTTCAGTCGCGGTACATTGCGGACCTGCCTCTGCCCGGCCGTGATATCCAGGGCCTGGTGCAACTGTTTCCCGGCGTGACCCAGTCCTCAGGCCCATCCACTGCCCTGTTCGGTTTCAACAGCCAGTTCGCCGGACCTCCCGACCCGCTGCACTTGCTGGGCTCGGGCATCAGTGCGAACGGATCGCAGAGCGGTGCCAACGCCTGGTACCTGGATGGGAGTTTGAATGCGGCGCTGGGACCCGAAGCAGCCGTAGTGAACCCATCCCCCGACGCCGTATCGGAGTTTGCTTTTGTGGATAATGGACTGGCGGCGGAGTGGGGCCGTACCAGCGGAGCTGTCGTCAACGTGGTGCTGAAGTCCGGCACCAACCAGTTGCACGGCAACACGTATGAGTTCAATCGCAACTCCTGGTTCAGCGCCACCAACCCCTTTGCCCAACGCGATGCCCAGGGAAATCCTTTCCTTCAGCCCAGTGTGAACTTCAACAATTTCGGTGGGACTCTGGGAGGTCCGGTTTATATTCCCCACGTCTACAACGGTAAGAACCGGACGTTCTTTTTCGTGTCGGAGGACATCCAGTTCTTCCACGAAAGGAAGCCAACCGTTTCCACCGTGCCCTTGCCGGCGGAAGTCCGAGGGGATTTTACGGGCGACCCTAGATTTACGGGCTGCCCGGAGAGCCTCAACTGCCTTTATGATCCCGACACCACGGTGCAGAACGCGGACGGCACTTACTCGCGCACCGCGTTCCCGACGCTTCAGATTCCCTCGAACCGTGTTGATCCCCTGGCCGCTTGGTACCTCTCAAGCTATCCCGCTCCCAACTATCTGGACCCCTTGCAACAAGGAGCGGACGGATGCGGAGTTTATTGCAATAATTACCTCGGAACCGTTGGTAGCAGCCAGACTACCCACAATATCTCCATCAAGGTTGACCATTCGCTTTCGGAGAAGAACAAGCTGTTTGCCGAGTGGCTCTTCAATCCGACCTATTACGTCAACTTCCGCTATCCCTGGAATGGCCCTACGGCCCAGACGCAAACCGGCATTGCCGGAGCGCAGCCCTATCGTACGATCAATCAGATCGGCGCCGTGGGTTGGACTTCGACGTTCAGCCCCTCGCTGGTGAACGAGGTGCGGTTCAACTTCAGCCGGCAGAATCAAATTGCCACGCCCAACGGCGAGAACGTAGTCGACAACAAGGACGTACTGACCCACGTCCAAGGCCTTAACTTTATCCTGTTTCCTCCTTTCCAGGTGGTACCCGACATCTCGATTGGCGGCGTCGGGGGCTTCGGACCTCAGCAATGGCAGAACGCGATTCAGGGAGAGCAAGCTTATACGTTCCTGGACAACGTAACTAAGATTTTGGGTAAACACACGTTGAAGGCCGGCTTGATGTGGCGGCGCGACAACGCCTGGAACGTGGCTGCTTGGGGATACGGTCTGGGCTTCGGTGGAGGCCTCACCAGTAACGGGTCTCAAGGGGAGGGCGGCGCCGGCCTGGCCCAATTTCTGTTGGGGGCCGTGGACCAGGGCGCCGGCACGGGAGAGTATCACTCCCCGTGGCAGACGAATGACTATTGGGGCTTCTACGGGCAAGACGATTTCCGGGTAAGCAAAAACTTCACCGTCAATTTTGGATTGCGCTACGACATTTTTGAGTGGTTTCGCGAGCGTCACAACGACATCGCCAATTTCAATTTCAACGTCCAAAATCCGCAAGTGCCGTACCCGGGGAGGCTGGAGTACATTGGCACGACCTCCCATCCGGGGCGGAACGTCTTCCCTGCCAACAAGGGGGACGTGGCCCCGCGCATTGCGTTTGCCTGGACTCCCGGGGGCAGCCGCAAGACGGTGGTACGGGGCGGCTTTGGCATCATCTACAGCAACGGCATCGACACCGCGTTTGGCGACCAACTCGGATCGGTCAGCGGTCCCGCCTTCTCTGCTTATATTGGGTACAACGGCGATTACAGCGGCCAACGGCCCGCCTTCTACTTGAGCCAGGGAGCCCCGAATATCTACATCCCCCCATTGGATATCGCCAAGACTACCGACGAGCAATTCCTGGGGACGGGCGAGTACGCGTTCTCTCAGGGCAGCAAAGACCCCTACGTCGAACAGTGGAGTTTATTTGTGGAGCGGCAACTTCCGGGTGACATGGCATTAAACGTTGGATACGTCGGCTCGCACGGCACTCACCTGTACGGGGACATCACCCGCAGCATCGATTACGTGTCCACCGCGACCCGCTTGCAGCAGCGGTACAACATCAACAACGATTTTCCGACCGACCCGAGCATATCGGCAATCTACGGTTGTGACAGCGCCACGGCTTGTCCCGGCTACCTCGCACTGAGGCCTTTCCCTCAGTATACGAATATCACTCCGCTGATTAGTCCGGATGGCTACAACCGCTACAACTCGTTCCAAATGAAGCTCGAGAAGCGGTATGCACACGGGCTTAACTTCGTTATTGCCTACACCATTCAGAAGAACATGGAGAGTGCCAACCTCGGGAGCCTGCTCGGCAATACCGCGACGCCGACCACGTTTGGTCGTGCGGGTGGCGTGGGTCGTACCGGAGCAGTCCCCGGCGCCAGTGCCGGCGGTGCCGGAGACGGGTTCAAATCCGCGGGCGCCGAAGACCCGGACAATCGCCGACGCTATCAGGCTCTCGCCCCCGATGATATTCCTCAAATTCTCAATCTTGCTGCCACCTACGAACTACCGTTCGGCGTGGGGAAGCCGTTCCTCGCCCAAAACAAGGTGGCGAGCAAGATCCTGGGCGGGTGGAAACTGATGCAGAACTGGAACTTCCAGTCGGGAGTTCCCATGCTCATCTCATCCTATGCCTGCAACGCGGTCAGTTGCCGACCGAACCTGATTGGCAATCCTCAGTTAGGTCGCAGCGGCAAGGACCGAACGGCGCGGGAGAACCAATGGTATAGTCCTTCGGCTTTCGAGGCTCCGTTTGGTTCGGATCCTGCGGTGATTCAGGGAATCTGGACAGGCACGAATCCCGATGGCACCGCCTTTGATTACAACTCCGATCCGTATTGGACGTTCGGCAACGCTGGCTCGCGGCCGCCCTCCGCGCGGGCCCCAGGCTATTGGAACGCAGACATGACTCTGGCAAGGGAAATACACTTCTCCGAAGGAAAATACTTCCAGTTCCGTTGGGAGGTGTTTAACGCCTTAAACCATCAGAACCTGGGTATTCCCAACAACGGCTGGTGCTTGCCGCCGGGCGCGGACGGAAGTACAGACGCCATCCACATCTTCGGCTGTCAGTTCGGGAAGATCACAGACGTCCAGACCGACCCGCGGGGGATGGAGTTCGGGCTGAAGTTCTATTGGTAACGGCTGCGGTCCGGTGGCAACTTTGGCGGAGGTCTGTGTGAGTTTTTGAGAAGATGAGGTCCACGCTCGCTGAACCTCTCGCGTCTCGAATCAAGGAAGTATCTGATCGAAGAATGCTAAGCAGATAAAGGGAGCTGCCTGTGAGTTGGCTACCGTTGAATCGACGGCAATTCCTGAGGACGTCTGCGGTGGCGGCCGCCGGCCTATGGATGCCGCATCGCGTGACGGCAGAGGCGGAAAATGAGGGTCCTGTCTGTCCACGGTCGCGGCCGCCCGCCCGCACCCTTTTCGTCAACGATTTGGGGGAACTGACGTCCATGAGCTGGGACTTGCGGCTCACCCTCAATTGCCTGCAAGGGATCGTCAACCGCACCGAGCCCTGCCTTTACCTGGTCCACGACCACTACGACGAACTCTGGTTGAATTGGCTCCGCGAGCGCGCGGATGTTGACAAAGTGGAGCGCTTGAACATCACCCAGCTTTTCGAGTATTTCCTTCCCCAAGTCTCCTGCATGTTCATAACGGACCCGGCTGTCCCGGCGAGTGTGAACGTGGCCACCATGCTGGCTGGTGTATACGGTGGTTTGGTGGCGACCCCGCTTACCGCGGCGCAGTACAGCCTGCCGGACGGACGGACCGGGGGTTCAGTCAAGGACGGCTTGGACCTGCACTCCATGCATTGGAAAAAGGACCTTGATGCCTATCGATGGGCCTTCCAGAAGCTCGACAGCCAACTCTCGCGCCAAGCTGTCGCCATCCTCGACCCCGCTGAGACCGCGCTCCGGGACTACCTGGTTGAATTCAAGGTTCCGATTCTCTGGATCTCCGGGGAAGAGGACGTGAAAGCCAACCCTCTCGCGCTGCCCGAAGAAGAAAAGGCCTTCGCCCGCGAAATCCTAATGAAGTGGCCTGCCAATATTCCGTCGCTCGGTTGGCCCGGGTCTCCTCCCCAAACCCCGGGCATGGGCGAAGATCCGGGCATACGCCTGGGCAGCGAATGCGCCAAGTTCGAAGTGTGTACCGCCTTCGACGGTTATTCGCCTGCGGTTGGCAATCTCTCGGTTCACTCGGGAACGAGTGCTTCGCTCAAGCAATCCATTCCGCCCGTCACCTTGCAGCGGGACAAGATTTACTGTGCCTTCGTTCGATCCGACGGCGACGGGATGAACTTCATCCGCCACTACTATCGCCGGATGTTCGACGACCCGCGGCACGGCGAGGTTCCGATGGGCTGGCAACTCGCCACCACGGTGGCAGACCTGATGCCGGATCTCGCCGATTATTACTTTAAGCACGCGCGGCCCACCGATTGTTTTGTGAACGCGCTCACCGGCGCCGGATACATCTGGGAAGAGTATTATGCGCGGGGTTACCCGCCCGCAGAGCAACCACGCATCCAGCAGGATTACCAGCGGCTCTCGGCGCGTTATCGGCAGAAGATTGACGCCAGCGTGATGAGCACGGGCAACGAAATGCCGCCTAAACTCCTTGAGCTATTCGCCACCGAGAACGGCATCAAGGGTATATTCGCGAATTACGTTCGCAGCGACGAAACCACCATGAGCAATCTGGTGACGGAGGTAGCGGGAGTGCCGGTGTTTCGTGACGTGATGGGATTAGCTTCGTGGCTCACGCAGAACCTCGATTTTACGCCCTACGCCCAAAAGGAAACGGTGACGCGCGTCGCCGAGATTATCAAACAATGGACGCCAGCTTATCGCCCCGCCTTCCTCCATGTGGGAGCAAACAACTGGCTGCGAAATCTTGGGATGCTATCCGACATCACCAAGGAGTTGGGCGAGAATTACGTTGCCGTCCGGCCCGACCAATTGGTGTCGCTCTACCGGCAAGCACATTCGGGGTAAGAGGGAGGGGCCGATGCGACACACCATCGACCGCCGGCAATTCATGCTGACGTCTGCCGCGATGGCCGGCGCGGGTTTGGCAGCGGGCCGCGGTCAAAGCGACTCGTCACCGCAAGGATCGATCTGCCCAAGGTCCCAGCCCCCCGCCAGGACCATCTTTGCCACGCGCTTGGGCGAGCTGACTTCCTATTCGTGGGACTGGCGTTTAACCGTATCCTGCCTTCAAGGCATCGTGAACCGCTCCGAACCTCGCCTGTACTTGATCCACGATCGCTACGATGAACTCTGGCTGGACTGGATGCGGGAACGGGGCGACATCGAGAAGGTTCAATGGGTGCAGGCGGATGAGGTTTTCGAACGTTTTCTGCCCGAAGTCTCGCGGATTTTCGTCACGGACCCGGCGATTCCGGCCTCTATCAATGTCGCCACCATGCTGGCCGGCCTCGAAAACGGTTTGGTGGTGACGCCCATCGTGGCGCGGGTGTTCGATCTGCCCACGGGAAGCCATCCCAGCCTCGCGAAAGATGGGCTGGACCTGCGCACCATGCATTGGAAGAAAGACGTGGAGGCTTATCGTTGGGCCTTCACGCAGTTCGGCGACCAGTTCACCCGCCAGGCGGTGGCGATGGTTGACCCGCAAGAAGTCGCCGGGCGTGACTACCTGATCGAATTCAAGATCCCCACCCTCTGGGTGTCCGGACCCGCCGACGTTCCCAAGAATCCGCAAGCGTCGCCGGATGAGGAGAAGGCCTTTGCCCGCGAGATGCTGATGAAGTGGCCGACCAACATCCCGTGTTTCGGCTGGCCCGGCACCATCCCGCAGACGCCGGGAATCGGCGAAGACGATGGAGTGGATTTAGCCAGCGAGTGCGCCAAATTTTGGGTTTGCACAACCTACGATGCTTATTCCCCGACCGTGGGGAACATCTCGGTGCACTCGGGGACCACTGCCACTTTGCACCAGCCCACCCCACCGGTAACGCTGCAACGGGATAAGGTCTACTTTGCCTTTGTGCGCACGGACGGCGACGGCATGAATTTTATCCGTCACTATTACCGCGTGCTGTTTGATGACCCCGCGCATGGTGAGGTCCCCATAGGCTGGCAAATCGGCCCCACGGCAACGGACTTGATCCCGGATATCGTTGACTACTATTACAAGCATGCCCGCCCGGGAGATTGTTTTAATAACGCGCTGACGGGAGCCGGGTACATTCATGAGGCCAAGTATGCCGCTAACTACCCCCCCGAACCGCGCCGGCAGATTCTCCGGGATTTTGTGCAACTCTCCTCGCGGTACCGGCAGCGCATTGACGCCACCTCGCTAAACACTTACACGCTGATGCCGCCGGAGTTGCTGGAGGTGTTTGCCGCCATGCCGGGTGTGCGCGGCCTGTTCGCGGACTACTTCCGAAGTAGTGGGACAACGGTCGACAACGCCGTCACCGTGGTGGGAGGGAAGCCAGTCTTTCGAGCCATTAACAGCCATCCCGATTGGTTGTTTGCCAACTTGACCTTCACCCCGGAGCCGCGAAAGCAAATGGAACGCTTCATGACCGACGAAATCCGGAGTTGGACGCCCAAGCACCGTCCCGCCTTCCTTTACGTCTCCCTCACCAATTGGTTGCGGCGGATGGATATGGCGGCGAACATCGTCAAAGGCCTGGGACCGGAGTACGTTGCGGTGCGCCCGGATCAACTTGTATCACTCTACCGGCAGTCGGTGGGAGCAATCGACTGAACTCATCACGAGGAACAATCATAGGAGAACCCAATGCGACAACAACACTGGTTCGTGGGGAAAATCATCCTGGGTATTTGCATTCTCACGTCAAGCACGCTGGTCGCCCCCGCAGGAGCGCAACCGAATCCGCGTCTGCCGTCGGTTCGCTGGCACGACGCGCCGGTAATCCAGATGCCGGGCATCGACAACGGGGATTACTCCCGTCACGAGATCGACTCCAACAGCCCGGCCCACTGGGACGGGGATACGTTCTATCTCATCAATTCGTTTCTTCACCCCTGGCGCAGCTCGGGCTCGGATCTGATGCACCTGCATTCTTCTATCTCCACCCACCTGGGCCAAATCGACGATCGTCTGTGGATATGGATTGAGAGCACCTGGAAGGACGATGACGGCACGCTCTACGGAATCTATCACTACGAACCGGACAACGTCTGCTTCGGCAACGATCACCTTCCCACCGCCCCTAAGATCGGCTGGCTCGTTTCACTCGATAACGGTGAGTCCTGGCGCGATTTGGGATTTGTGCTCACGGCCGACCCTTCCGATTTTCGTTGTGACACCAAGAGCCCCTGGGACGCCGGCGGGGAGGGCGATTTCTCCGTGATCCTGGATCATCAGAAGGAGTACTTCTATATTTTCTTCAGCAGCTATGTGAAGACCTTCGCGGAGCAGGGGGTCGGTGTGGCGCGCATGCGCTACGCGGACCGCCTGGACCCCGCGGGTAAAGCCCAGAAATGGTACAAGGGAACGTTCAGCGAACCCGGCATCGGCGGCCACTTCACTCCCATCTTCCCCGCCAAAGTGGACTGGCATAGCGGCAACGCCGACATCTTCTGGGGGCCGGCAATTCATTGGAACACGTACCTGAACACATACGTGATCCTGCTCAATCACGCCTCCGACTCGAAGATGACTCAGGAGGGTATCTACATCACCTACAATTCCGACTTGACGAATCCGAAAGGTTGGAATGAACCGGTGAAGATACTCGACCGCGAGGGAATCATGAAGGCCATTCGCGGCATGCTTCCTGACCAGTCGAACGGCTGGTACCCCCAGGTGATTGGGACAGCGAAAGGCGAAAGCGACAAGCTCTGTGGGCAGAAAGCTCGCTTTTTCATGAAGGGTACGTCGCGCCTGGAGATCGTCTTCCTCAAGTCGGGTGAAACGGGCGAATAAGCACGGAGCGCCGGACTGAAGCTCAGGCTCAGTTCGGTGCCCGCATCCAGGAAGGGGCGCCGTGAATGGGCCCCCTGACCAAGGGCGGTGGAGTATGCTTCGCGCCACGATGGTTGCCATCCTCATTCTCAGCAGTACGGTCGGGGCACAGGCTCAACGGCTCGACGAGAGCCCCGCACCGGCCCCCTCGGTGATTGTGCGCGAAGCACCTCTGCTCAAGTTTCCCGGCGTGAAGCGGGAGGACGGCTCCCAGGCGGTGGATAGCAACAGCCCCATCCACTGGGACGGAGGTACGCTTTACCTGTTCAACTCCGACGATCATCCCTGGCGCTCCTCCGGCCCCGACCTCTTTCATCTGGGCGCCCCGCTCAATACGTCCCTGGGATATCCCAACAACCGATTGTCGATCTGGATTGAAAGTACTTGGAAAGACGATAACGGGACGCTGTACGGGTGGTACCACTACGAACCCGACGATGTCTGCCGTTCCAACGCACATCTTCCCACCGCGCCGCGAATCGGTGCGCTGCGATCCAAGGATAACGGCGCTACCTGGGAAGATATTGGTTTTGTTCTCGAGGCGCCGCTTGATTCTTTGCAGTGCAACACCGCCAGCCCCTGGGATGCCGGCGGTGAAGGCGACTTCTCGGTGATGCTCGACCGGCAGAAGCAGTACTTCTATTTCTTTTTCAGCAGCTATGTTCGTCAGTTCCCCGAACAAGGAGTGGGCGTGGCGCGAATGCGTTATGCCGATCGCGACGACCCCTCAGGAAAAGTCTGGAAACACTACCAGGGAAAATGGAGCGAGCCGGGGTTGGGGGGGCACTTTACCCCGATCTTCCCCGCCCAGACGAATTGGCACCATAAAGATGCCAACCTGTTTTGGGGACCGGCCATTCACTGGAATGAATACTTGCACACGTTCGTTATCGTGCTGAACCATGCCATGGACACAGCCATGACCCAGGAAGGAATCTATATCACCTTTAACCCTGACCTCGCCGCCCCGGAAGCTTGGGCAACGCCCCGGCGAATTCTCACACGTGACGGAATTAAGAAGGCTATGGCCGGTACAAAGGGTGATCCTGTGATCGTCGACAACGGCTGGTACCCGGAGGTCGTTGGTACCGGAAATGGCGGAACTGACAAGCTAGTCGGGCGCACCGGCCGACTTTTCCTGGCCGGCGTCTCGCAACTCGAAATTGTCTTTTTGCCGCCCGGCGAAAAAGCCGAATGAGGTGCACGTCGATTATCAACCCGTTCAGGCAAGAAATTCGGTCGCAAATTCTACAAAGCGGCGAACATCCTCGAAGTTGCTGACGATACCGAGAGAAATCCTGACCGCGCCCGTTCCCTTGCTATCGACACAATGCCGAAAGTCCTCCTGCGTGAACCGTGAATCCCTTTCCGGATGCTGTTGGAAGCACCCGATCAATTCGGATTTGGACAGGCGTAGCGCGGTTTCTCCCCCTCCCGGATTGCAGAAGCATCCCGAACGCAAGGAGATCTGACGCTTAGCGGCGGCTTGTTCCACGCGGCGATGATCAATGATCCTTTCTGCCGGATCGTAGAAGTTCATCGCCACGGTCGCCCCGCGCTGCCGTTCATCCAGCGGTCCGTACACCCGTACGAGCGGACGCCCATTGGCGTGGTGGAGAGACAGGAGTTCTCGAATCACCCACGCGGTGAGGCATCGACAGCGGGTGTGAACCAAGTCAAGACCAACCTTCTCCAAGTGCCGCAGTCCAATCTCCACCGCCGGGATGGCCAAAAAATCAGGCGTGCCGTCTTCAAATGCGGACGCCCCTTCCGCCAGAAAGTACCGGTCGCCTTGTACCGAGGCCACCGTGATGGTGCCTCCGGAGAACCATGGCCTCCGCAACTTGGCCAAGGCAGAGCGAGAAGCGAGCAAGCAGCCGACGCCGGTGGGATAGCCAAACATCTTGTAGAAAGAAATGCTGACGAAGTCCGGATGCCACTGACGCAAATCGAAGCGGTTGGTCGGTACAAACGCCGCGGCGTCGAGCAGCACGTCCCAGCCCGCGGCCTGGGCTTGCGAGATCCATTCCAACGGGTGCTGGACGCCCGAGAAGTTGGACTGGGCGGGGTAGGCAAACAAGTTGGCGGCGCCGGGCCGCGCCAGTTTGAAGTGCTCTCGCAGCACGTTCCCGTCAACCCGCATTTCGGGCAGCGCCAAAGGGACATAGGTGATGGAGGCCTGGTGACGGCGCGCAAATTCCCTTATTCCGTTGACCGAGTTGTGATTGTCGAAGGTGAGCAGGTAATGGCTTTCAGGACCAAACGGATAGGATTCACCCACGAGTTTCAGCGCTCCCGAAGCGTTGGGAGTGAAGATGACGGCATACTCTCTATCGGAAGCTCCGAAGTAATCGAGGACTTTGCGGCGGCACTGCTCGAGCATTGCCGTTATCGATGCGGATGTCGGGTTTTGGGAATGGGGATTGCCGAAAACGTGCGACTTCAGCACGTCGTGGTGCTGGCACACCTGCGTACTGGCATACAATCCGGCACCCGTGTAGTCGAGGTAGACGTGCCCAAGGCCGTCCAGGCGTGAATACTCCGTCGCACGAAGGACATCGAGCTCGGCGGTATCCGCATAGGCGGGCCACGCCGCCCGGAAGCTCGATTCAGGTCCGTTTGTCCTCGGAGTGCGTTCCATACTGCCGTTACGCTTCGTAGGAAGCAGCATGCTTCCCGGTGGGAGTCTTCCATTACCACCCGAGAGTTCCTCGTCGTCCTTAGCACTCCCTGTGGCACGGGCTTCGAACACGCTCAATCGACAGCGGGGCGAAACCCTGGGGAGGAAAGGTGATCACTATACCACTGATGCAAGTTGTGGTTATATGGCAACTGGCCTTACGGCAATTCAGCAGAAAAATTTGTGAGCCTCTGTACCAAACTGGGGATTCGATTGTCTTAGGGTTATAGAGCTTGGGAAAATCGTTTTGCCCGGTGTCCCGTTGGCTATATCTTCTTGCGGTGTCAGCGTCGGCGTGGGAGGGGAGGCAGGCCTTGTCCGTGTCGAATCCGAACTCCTATGCCTCAAGCGGGAAACCTTGAAGCTCGACGAGAAGATTGCCCAGCTTTACGAACAGTGGCGAGACTCGATCTACCGTTATGTGATCCTGGTAGCGGGTAACTTCGCCGAAGCCGAAGAGATCACCCAAGAGGCATTCCTCCAACTCTATCGCTGTCTTCTCAATGGCAAGGAGATCAGGGATGCACGCTCGTGGGTCTTCCGCGTCGCGCATAATTGTGCGCTCAATCGCACCGCGAGCCGGAAGTACGTCGTCCCCCTGGATCCGGTGGTGTGGGAGAAGCTCTGCGAAGCGCGCGAAGATCCCGCTCTCGATCCCGAGCAATTCGTCCTGGAAGAGGAAAAACGGCAACGGCTGCAAGCAGCGTTCCAGCAATTGTCGGCGCTCCAGCAGCAGTGTTTGCTGCTCCGGGCGGAGGGATTCCGCTATGAACAGATAGCGGAGGTCCTCGACATCAGTATCTCCAACGTGGGACGCTCGTTGCACCGTGGCATCAAGAAACTCATGCGAGACCGCCATGAATAGACGTTTGGGTACCGACTGGTCTAACCGGGAATCGCATCCCTCCGAGGAAGACCTGTTGTACTACGTGGATGGCGAATTGCCGCCCCGCGAAGCGGCAAGTGTGCGCGAGCATCTGGAGGCCTGCTGGACCTGCCGGGTAAGAACCGAGCAGGTGCAGGAGACCATCTCATCCTTCGTTCGTTTTCTAACCGACTCAATTACGCCCAACTTGCGGCCTCCTGCCTCCGGCTGGAAGCCGCTCAACGCCCAGATGGCCCGCGTGGCGGCGGAGGCCAACACGCGACCGCTGTTACTGCAATGGCTCGATGCCTGGCGCAAGCTCACCATGCTCTGGCCGCTTCCCCGCACACTGACGCTGGCGGCGTTGTGGAGTTTGCTGGTATTTCTCCTGGTCTTCCGCGTTGACCGGGTCCCACCGGTCTCCGCCAACCAATTGATTCAGAACGCGGCGGAATTTCAGGACCGGCAATTACATGCGGTCGCCCAACCCGTAGTCCATCAGAAGCTACGCATTCGGCGCACGGTGGCAGCCTCCCACCAGGAAAGTAGCGTGGCATGGGAGCTCTGGAATGACGCCGGCCACCACCGTTTCCGACAGCAGGCGGAGGACGCAAGCGGGCGGCGCGTCTTGGCCGCCTCCCGAGGGGCGGCATTTGATCCCCACGACTGGACGGCAGGCCTGGAACTGGGAGACGCAGGCGTCAGCCATCAAACGTCGGACGGTCCGGCTGGTTTGCCCAGGACTTTGGCGGAGTTGACACAAATCCTCCTGGCCAACCGGATGGACCCACGACGGCCGCTCTCCGCGGAGTCGTTCGAGGCTTGGCGTGAGTCGGTCCCAGGACGGTCCGAGGCGGTGAAGGAGAGCAGCCTGGCAGATGGCAGCAAGGCGCTGACGCTGACCACGGAAGCACCGGGTCCCTTCCGAGCCAACGCCATCATCCAGACGCAGTTGGTGGTGCGAGGCGCCGACTGGCACCCGATTGAGCAACGCCTTAAGGTCCAGGGGGAGCGAGGTATCCTCAACTATTCGCTGACCGAGACAGCGTTCGAAGTGCTGCCTCTGAGCGCGCTGCCGCCGCTGCTCTTCGCCGATCTTGTACCCCCACCCATTCCTAAACCGCCCGCACCCGTGGTACCAGCGTCGCCGACGATCATCCCGCCAGTGCCGGTGCCCACTCCGGCGGACCTGGCGGATGCTGAAGTGGAAGCGCTGTTCGTCTTGCACCGAGCGAAGGTTTGCCTGGGAGGACGAGTCTCTGTGGTTCGTTCCGATGCCGACCGCATCGCCGTGCAGGGCGTCGTCGAATCCGCCGAACGCCGGGACGAAATCCTGACAGGCCTCCAGAGCATTCCCTGGATCACTACCGAGATTCAAACCGCTGATGATACCCTCTCCCCCGCGCCCAATCCGGAGGGCAGCGCGGAGGTGGCGGAATCTTCACCGTCGATGCAGGTCGTAACGCTAGGGGTCCAAAGCGGCAAGCTGCCCATCCAGGACCTTCTGGAAGAGTACTTCGCTCAAGGTCACCCGGGCGCTCTTCCGGCACCCGGCGACATCAACCATAAAATCACCGAGCTGTCCAATCGAGCGGTTCTCCTTTCGGAATCCGCCCTCGACGAGGCTTGGGCTCTGCGTCACTTGACCGAATCGGTCACGACGCTCAAGACCGACGATCTCCGCCCGTCGCTTCGCTACGCCCTCGAGGTTATGGTTCACGACCATCTGACGGCCTTGCAGGCGCAAATGGGCAATAGTCGCCAGTTATTGGAACCCGTGTTGGTGGCGCTCTTAGACCGCCATCGGGAGCTGGCCGTCGGCCCCAGCGCGGGGAATACGTTCGCCGTACCCGATTCCGAGAATTCCAATTGGATTTCGAGCTCCCACCAGCTCTTTGCAACGGTCGAACAGATCGACCGCCTGACGCTCGCCTTGTTCGCGGACACCAGCGTTCCACCCGCACGGCGCGAGGCGGCGATGCAAGAGCTGCTGGCGGCAATGGGAGGATGGGATACCAAGTTCCAAGACCTGGAAGCCGCGGTTGCCAAGGCCTTTCCGGGCAAACCGGGTTCCTTCACCCTGAATAGCCCGCCGGAGTAGCCCCGCAGCCGCGTACGCGGAGGCGGACGCCGCCAACGCTCGCGCGCCCACGGGGACGTAATCCGGGCGGGCCGCACGACAGACAGGTAAAATGCCCGCTTCCGGCCCCAATCCAGGGCCGGAAGTGCAGGGAGAAGTGTGGCTCGCGGGCAGGGCCGACTCGGTCGTGGGAAGAGGGAAGGAAGACGGGAGAATCCATGAGCTAAATAGTCACCGGCAGCTTGAAAGTTCCCCATGCATCGGGTCATTAAGTAAAGGAGAGAACTTATGCAACGAAGTCAAAGGCCCTTCTTGATGTTTTGCATTCTTACTCTGGGCGCTAGTCTCTGCACTTTCTTCCCGGCAGGAGTGACCGCCCAAGAAACACGCGGCAGTATTCAGGGGCGTGTACTGGATGCCAGCGGCGGAGTGATTCCGGGCGTCGAGGTTCGCGTAACCCACATCGCCAAG
>Ga0335071_10001106_pt1 | contig 29045 bp, 22 predicted proteins | sample Lox_Sample_15_FD_206724 | JGI IMG/M metagenome (GOLD analysis project Ga0335071, IMG submission 206724) | Soil microbial communities from Loxahatchee National Wildlife Refuge, Florida, United States - Lox_Sample_1.5 | ecosystem: Environmental > Terrestrial > Soil > Wetlands | place: USA...
TAGGGTCTGTGACGGTCGCATGGAACGGGAAATTCTTCAAAACGATCAAAATCCGTTGATATTCATCGGCAATGGAGTTATATGTATTCATTATAACATCGGTTGCATTATTATTCTTTCCTGTGGATGGTTGATGATGGTTTCATGGAGTCTCTATGCAGCGCATTGTTCTTTTGCTTTTTTGCGTATTACTTTTGCCCGGATGTGTCTCCTACAAGAAATTTGAGGACCTTCAACTCGAAAACGACCGGCTCAACAAGGAGTTACTGCTCTCACGGCAGCAGAACGAGGCCCTCACCCAGGATCTGAAGCAGCTCAAGGACCTGGCCGCTTTCTATTATGAGACGGGCATTCAGCTCTATGGGGAAAAGAAGTACGGCGAAGCCCTGGAGAAGTTTCAGGCAGTTGTCGAGAACTACCCGACGAGTTCCTATGCATCGGCCGCCGGCGAGAAAATTGCCGAGATCCGCAATCTCGCCCTGAACAATTACCAGAAAATCGTCGAGTCCGTTGATGCGGCGCGGGATAACAGGGGCAAGATCGAGCTGATTGACAGGGAGATGAAGTCGACCTTCCTCACGAAGGATTTGACCGACAAGCTCCTGGCGGTCCGGGAGTCCCTCCGGGAAGACCTGGAGGGGGAGCTCGAGGCCCAGCGGGAAATCAGCCGCCACATCCTCATCGAGGATGACCCGATCAAATCCTGGAAGGTCTATCGATCCACCCGGATTCTCACCCAGCAAGTCGGCGAGGACCGAAAGTTCTACGTGGAGCTTTACTTCGTCCAGCGATACACGGGAAAAAAATTCTTCAAGATCAAAACGCGGTACCAGGCACCGGATTATCTTTCCTACGAATCGGTCACTCTTCAGGGTCAGAACGGCTTGAAGCTGACCGTTGACACGATCTACCCCCAGAAGCAGTCCATGATCGATTCCGACGGGGTAACCGAGTGGTCCGACAATGAGGTCACAGAGGACGACAAGGTCGTCAAGCTTGCGAAATCAGCTTCCGTCACGGTGACCTTCAAGGGTGGCAATCGCTACACCTTTGAAATGAATGAACAGCAACTTACCGCCTTCCGCGAGGTCGTGAAGAAGTATCAGATCACGAGATAGGAGCCTCAAGCAACAAGCCTCAAGGCTGAAGGCCGACGGCAAGCGGCAAACAGCAGACAGCCTGCAGAAAAAGCAAATCCCCCTTTCCTTTCCCTTTATAAAAGTGGAAAGAGGGGGATTTTTCTTTCCGGAATCCTGAATCCGTTCTTATTCTGTCACTTCTGCCACTTTGCCACTTCTGTCACTTCTTTGCAGCCTCACCCGGTCTTTCCGACGCAGATGTCGACCACAAAAGAACCGTGGGGCGTGTCAAAGGGGATAATGATACTAGGCCCCCCGAGCACGTGGCTGATGGAATGGTCCTTTCCAGCCACGACGGTAGGGATGGCCGCAGTGATGTTGAGCCCCATGGTCTCGAGCTCTTTGCGGGCCGCACCGGAGACCATGTTCGTGATCTCGCCCACGGCGTCCTTGATGTCACCGTTGATGCCCTTGATCTCTTCACCCAGCATGTTGGACACAATTTTGAGGATGGCCCCTTCGCTGAAGCTCAGCGCAAGCGATCCGCGGGCCGAGCCGGTCAGGCCGATGATCCCCGACACATCGCCCCGGGCAAGGGAGTCCTGCTTGAGGAAAGGCTTGCCCGCTTTGGGTTCTACGAACGCCATCGTCTTCAGGACCGATACCGTCCCGTTCAGGAACGGGTTGATGAATCGAACATCCATATTTTCTCCTCGCCGATCCTACGCCGCCATGCTTTTGACGATCTTCTCGATCTTCTCGGTGAGCACTTCGGCGGTGAAGGGTTTCACGATGTAATTGCTCACACCCGCCTTGACGGCCGCCACGACGTTGTCCTTCAGGGCCTCCGCCGTAACCATCAGGAAAGGCAGCTCCTTCAGCTCGTCACTGCCGCGGACGGCTTTCAGCAGCTCGAGTCCGCTCATGTTGGGCATGTTCCAGTCGGAGATGACAAAATCCACCTTCTGGGACTGGAGGATTTTGAGGGCCGCGACGCCATCCTCGGCTTCCACGACGTTCTCGAAGCCGCCCTGCTTGAGCAGGTTCCGGATCACCTTCCGCATGGTGGCAAAATCGTCCACGATGAGGATCTTGAGACTCTTGTTCACGTCCATAGATTTCTCCTGTAATCAGGTTTAATATCCAGTGACCGGGTTTTTTCTCCGGGGCTCCGGATCTGCGACCGTCAGTTCGTTTCGGCCATCTCGAAGAGACCCTCGGGGTCCAGGATCAGTCCCACATTGCCGTCACCGAGGATCGCGCCGCCCGAGACGCCCTTGACCCGTTTCAGGCTCTCGCCGAGATTTTTGATCACGACTTCTTCCTTGCCGAGAATCTCGTCGACCAGCAGGCACTTGGATCGCTTCTCCCCCTCCATTACGACCAGGGTGGCCTCCCAGGGGTTGCGATGCACCGGCTCGATCTCAAAAAGATCGTGAAGCCGCACCAGAGGCAGCAGTCTGCCCATGACATTGATCGTTTCGGCTTCTCCGACAATGCAATTGTACGCCGTCCGGTCGGGACGGATCAGTTGCCGGATGGCCACCGTCGGCAGGATGTAGCGCTCGTTGCCCACCTTCACGATCATGCCGTCGATGATCGCCATGGTGAGCGGGAAGCTGGTGACGAAGGCCGTTCCCTTTCCCTCGGCGCTCTGGATGTCCATCTTGCCGCGAAGCTTCTCCACGGCTTGTTTGACCACGTCCATGCCGACGCCGCGGCCGGAGACATCGGTAATTTTCTCGGCCGTCGAGAACCCGGGCAGCAGGATCAGCCGGTTGACCTCCAGGTCCGTTAGGGTATCCGAAGCGGAGATCAGCCCGTTTTTAATGGCCTTTTGGCGGATCTTCTCCCGGTTCAGGCCTCGCCCGTCATCAGAAATCTCGATCACGATATTGCCACCCCGGTGGAAGGCCTTGAGCTTGATTGTTCCTTTTTCGGGCTTGCCCGCTTTGATGCGGTCCTCGGGGCTCTCCATTCCGTGATCCACGGCATTGCGGATCATGTGAACCAGAGGGTTGTAGATCTCGTCGACCATGTTGCGATCGATTTCCGTGTCCTCGCCCACAGTGACGACATTGATCTGCTTGCCGCCGTTCTTTGAGAGATCCCTCACGAGACGCGACATGCGCTGGAAGGTCTGCTTGATCGGGATCATTCGCAGGACCGTGGAAGAGCGCTGCAGCTCCGAGGTGATGCTCGCGAGCTGGGAGATGTCGCGGACGAGCTTCCGGTCCCCGAGGTTCTGAAGAGTCTCGCTTTGCCGGATCATGGACTGTGTGATGACCAGCTCCCCCATCATGTCGATGAGGTCATCGAGTTTCTTGATGTCCACGCGGATCGTGTTGGAGTCGGTCACCTGCTGGGCCTGCTTGCGCAGGGCACGGGAAACGTCCTTGGGCGAGGCCAGCCCTTCCGAAATGAGCGTCTCGCCCAGTTTGCGGGCAGGCGGCTCTTGTGAGCGCTCCAGAGCCACTTCGAGCTCCTGCTCGTTGATGACCCCTTCCTCCACGAGGATCGAGCCCAGCTTTTTGGGCTGCTTGGGCTGCTCCGCGCCCGTCTCGGCCAGCTTGATCCTCCGCACCAAGTCCGAGGTGTCGATCGGCTCGCCGGCCTCTCTTCCCTCCAGTTCATCGCGCAGCTGCCCAATCATGGCCTTGAGGGTGTCGGAGCCGTCGAGAATCAGGTCGATGAGCTCCGGCGTGACAGCAAGTATACCGTTTCTCGCCCGGTCCAGCAGCGTTTCCAGATCGTGCGCCAGGGTCCGGATGGCATCCAGGTTCAGAAAACTCGCCACTCCCTTCACGGAATGGAAGGGGCGGAAGATGGCGTTGATGTAGTCCTTGTTCTCGGGCTCCTGCTCGAGGTTCAGGATGTTCATCTCGATCTCACCGATGTATTCCAGGCCCTCGGTGATGAAATCCCGCAGGAGCGACTCGTCCCGGGCGGGGGCCGCCTCGGGGGTCGTCTGGGCCGTTGGGGGGGGCTCGGAGGCCGCTTTTTCTTCCGCCGCGGGTGCAAGACCGATGGCTGCGGCCAGTTCGCCCAGATAGCCGTCGATGCTGCCGTCGTAACGGCCCGCATTGCAGTACCCGTCGCCCACGGACTGCAAAAGCACGATGCCCCGCTCGAAAAGGCCGTACCCCTTCTCGGCGTTGACCCCTTCGAGGACCACCTTTTCCAGAAGCTGGCTGAGTGCGCCGGAGAGCCGCTTCGTCTCGCCGGCCTCGAGGGCGTCGGCATGTTTCGTGACGTCCTCCAGCTGATTGAGGAATTGCCCCGCCAGGGGAATCTCGATCTCCTTCTTCTCCAGGAAGAGGAAGCTCGATGCGATCGCGTCGATTTCCCGTCTCAGTTCACCGTAATCCATTTCACATCATCCTCACCAGGTCCGCGGCGATCTGGTCCAGGGGAAGGACCTTGTCGGCGCCACCGAGTTTGATTGCTTCCTTCGGCATGCCGAAAACCACGCAGGACTGCTCGTCCTGTGCGATGGTCTTCGCTCCGGCTTTTTTCATTTCCAGCATTCCCGCGGCCCCGTCGGCGCCCATACCCGTTAGGATCACCCCGATCGAGTTGGCACCGGCAGTCTGCGCTGCGGACTTGAAGAGCACGTCCACGGCAGGCCGCTGGTGGTGCACCATGGGCCCGTCCTTGACCTCCACGTAATAACGGGCCCCGCTTCGCCTCAGGAGCATGTGAAAATTCCCGGGGGCGATCAGCACCGTGCCCTGAGTCACCGAGTCGTTGTTCTTTGCCTCTTTCACCGACATCTGGCACAACCCGTTGAGCCGATCCGCGAAGGCCGTCGTGAAGTTCGCCGGCATGTGCTGCACCACAACGATCCCCGGGGAATTGACGGGCATCTTCGTGAGCACGGTCTTGAGGGCCTCGGTCCCTCCCGTGGAGGCGCCGATGGCGATGATCTTATTCGTTGTCTGCGACAGGGCCCGGATCGGCTCTTGGGACCCCCCGTCGCCGCCTCCCCCATTGTCTTGTTTCACGATTCGTGCCCGCGAGGCCGCCCTGATCTTTTCGACCAGCTGGGCGCTCATATCGCCCACCGTATAGGCCGCTCCGGGCTTTGCGATGACCTCGATGGCACCGATGTCGAGGGCCTCCAGCGTCAGTTTTCCACCCTTCGGCGTCAATGAACTTACAATGATGACAGGCAGCGGGTAGTGCCTCATGAGCTTGCGCAAGAACGTGATACCGTCCATGCGGGGCATCTCGATGTCGAGGGTCACCACGTCGGGTTTGAGCATGACGATCTTGTCCCTTGCCACGTAGGGGTCGGGCGCTGTCCCCACGATCTCGATGTCGGGATACTTCGAGAGCTCCTCCGAGAAGATCTTTCGGACGATAGCCGAATCGTCAACGATGAGAACCTTGATCTTGTTCAACGCTCAACAACCCTCTGACCGTTTCTTCGCTTCCACCCCTGCCTTGCTGCTGGCGGCTTGTGGCTCTTTACCCTTTACCCTCTATTGTGAGCACGACGGCCATCTTGCCGGCCTCGCAATCGAAATCGAAAGCATGAACGCCCACCGACACAGCGGGCTGCGGCCCCGGCTTCACGGAGAATGTCGGAAGCGACATGGCGAACTTCTCCGATGCATCAAAGTTCACCAGGAAGTTCCCGCAGACCATATTGGCGGCCTCTTTCATGCAATCCTCCACGTGCCGCCCGATTTCTTTCTCATCGGTGATCCCGAGCATATTCCGGACCATGAGCCTCGCCACCGGAAGGCCCAGCAGGATCCGGATGCTGCCCCTGCGCGGGCCGTCAAAGCCGATCGAGGCCTCGTAGTCGTGGACCAGCACGCGTCCGCCGGGCTCGAGGAAGATGAAAAACATCTTCTCGAAGACCTCAAAAATCGACTCCTTCAGAATCTCCCTGATGTTCTCCATAGGTCCCCTTTTCATCGAAGCCGAGTACCCCGAGAAGTTTCTTCCTCAACTCCTCCGGTACGAAGGGTTTGCGAATGAAGCCTTTCGCGCCCAGCTCAAAGGCGGCCTTCATGTGCGCCTCGCTGGCCTCCGTCGTCATCATCACCACGGGAATGTTCTTCATGACGGCATCCTCATTCATCCACTTCAGCAGCTCGAGGCCGTTCATTTCCGGCATGTTGATGTCGAGGATCACCGCATCGACCCAGTTGCCGCCCAGAACGTCGAGGGCCTTGCGACCGTTGTCCGCCTCCAGGATCTGGTTGATCTCGAGTCCCGTCAGGCCCACGATTTTTTTCACGACGGTCCGCATCGAATTCGAATCGTCCACTATGAGCAGGTTGAAGGCCATGGCTTCCTCCGTTTATCCCCTCCCGCTTTCTTTTGATTCCGAAACGATACTGACCAGTTCTTTGGCGCCCCGCAGCCTCAGGTGAAGATCGGCCATCATGTCCTCGAGATCCCGTTGCTTGAGGCTCAACCGGCTGGCAACGTCTCCGACGGCACGATAACTCAGCGCATCGGTCCCGACGCCGATCCCCATGAGATGGCAGACCTGGTTTGCCAGGTAGACGATCCAGGGTACGGTATCGTCGCCGCCCAGGGCATCGGGACGATGATGAAATGCGATGGCGCGGAGGATCTCGTCGGGGAATTTCCAGATCCGAGCGATCTCGCCGCCGAGTTCCGCGTGATGGACACCGATGACTTCCTGCTCCGCCTCGAGGAAGGAGTACCTTTGGTTCTGCACCAGGTCCTGAATCTTCTGCCAGGCCTCCTGGACGAACTCGCCCATCACCATCTTGCCGATGTCGTGAAGCACAGCCGCGGTGAAGACGCGGGGGTCGTCGCTGCGTGAAAGCCTCGCGGCGCAGATCTGAGAAAAGAGCGCCACGGCGACGGCGTGCTCCCAGAGGTCGGCGCCCTTCACGTCGTAGCCCTTCTGGGTGCGGAAGTAGCGCGAGAGCCCGGCCGTCATGACAGCCCTCAGGACGTTTTTTTTCCCCATGTACATGATGGCGTCGTTGACGTTGTCCACGGGCCGGCGCAGCCCGAAGTAGGCTGAGTTGCAGATCCGCAGGATGTTGGCCGTGATGGCCTGGTCGAGGCGCACCACGGCGACCAGTTCCGTGAGAGAGGAGTCGGGGTTGCCCGCCAGCGCCATCACCTTCTGGATCGTGGCCGGAAAGGGCGGGAGCGAATGGATCGATTTCAAGATCCGTTTGTTGATCTTCATAGCTCCTCCATCTGGCCGCCTGCCCGCTTGATGAAGACCTTTCCCGTGCCGAGGTCGATCCGCACGGTGCGATTGATGTTCTTCCCGGTGTCTTCGGCATCGATGAGGACGTTGTTGTTCCAGAAGAGCTTCCTCATGGCCATGATGTTCTTCTGCCCGATCCGGAAAAAATTCGACTCGTCAAGGATGCTGGCCCCGCCGGCCACCTTCACGACCATCCGCTTCTTCTCGGCTCCCAGATTGTAGCAGGACTTGAAGAGCAGCGGGATGCCCGTGTCGGCAAACATGGCCGGCGCATCCTTGGCCTTTCCGGCATCGAGGGTCGAGTCGGGGAGCATGAAATGCAGAAGCCCCCCCACTTTCGCAACCGGGTCGTAGACGACCACCGCGATGCAGGAGCCCAGGGCATAGGTGACCATGGCATCCGTGGGGTTGTTGCTGACCTTGAGGTCCGATATACCGACGACGAGTTCCGCCATAATCCTTTACTTTCGGTACACGCTCGGTTCCAGGTATTGAAACGCGTGGTTGAGCCCCGTAAGGCTCTCGGAGTGGCCGATAAACAGATAGCCGTCCTTGACGAGCCGGTCGTGGAATCGGTTCACGAGGCCCTCCTGGGTTTTCTTATCGAAATAGATCATCACGTTGCGGCAGAAGATGACGTCGAAGGGATCCGACGCCTTCAGGGAATCCATGAGGTTGAAACGCTGGAACGTCACGAGATCCCTGAGCCCCTTTTTCACTCGAAAGTGCCCGGCCCATTTTCCCTGCCCCAGCTGGAAATACTTCCGCAGCAGCTCCGACGGGATCGTTTTCACCCGGTCCGCCGCATAGATGCCCTGCTGCGCCTTGCCGAGCACTTTGGTCGAGATGTCCGTGGCCAGGATGCTCAGCTCGGCATTGATCCCCTGGACCGCCTCGAGAGCCGTGATGGCAATCGTGTAGGGCTCCTCCCCGGTGGAGCAGCCGGCGCTCCAGAAACGAAGACGGCTCCAGTTTCGACGAGCGGGCTCGCAAAGCAGGGCCGGGACGATCCGGGAAAGGGCCCGGAAATGACTGTCCTCCCGGAAGAAACTCGTCAGGTTCGTCGAGAGGGAGTCGATCATGGCGATGAACTCTTCGGTTCCCTCGCCGGTATTTACATAGTTGTAGTATTCGGCAAAGGACCCGAATTGTCCCTCGCGAATCCTCTTGCTCAACCGGGCCTTGACCAGCTCCTTCTTGCCGTCGTGCAGATGGATGCCGCAATGGCTGTAGACCAGCTGGCTGATCTTCTCAAATTCGATGTCACGCAGTTCAAGCATCATGGAGCGTCGTCCTCGTGGATGAATTCCCACGCCCCTCAAGGATCCCGGGGCCTAAAAGTCCTTGAAGTTTCCCTCCTCGAAGGGGATCACTTCCTCCGGTCTTGTCGTCTTGCGGCCAGAGGGGACGGACGACGGCTTGGGCTTCGGAAACTCCCGGTTTATGCGCAAGGCCCCTTTGTGACCCGCAGGGGGCGGCGCTGACGCTTCCACACGGCCGGCGCTACTTCTCTCCCCTTCGATGAGGGAGACAAGTCCCTCCACGTGCTGCCTCAGCTGGGCCGCCTGGGCGGTCATCTGCTCCGAGGCGCTGGCGGACTCCTCGGCGTTGGCCGCTGTCTGCTGCGTCACCTTGTCCATTTCCGTCACGGCTTTATTGATCTGCTCGATCCCCTGGGCCTGCTCGCCCGATGCCGCGGCGATCTCGTCGACGAGACTTCCGATCTTGACGACGATGTCCATGTTTTCCCGGAAAGACTGCTGGGTGCGCTGGGTCAGCTCGTTGCCGCCCTTGACGGCCGTGATGGTGTTTTCGATCAGGGTGCTCGTATTCTTCGCCGCCTCGGCAGCGCGCATGGCCAGATTGCGGACCTCATTGGCCACGACGGCAAAGCCGGCCCCCGCCTCTCCGGCACGGGCCGCTTCCACGGCCGCGTTGAGGGCGAGGAGATTCGTCTGGAAGGCGATCTCATCGATCGTCTTGATGATCTTGCCCGTCTCTTCGCTGGTCTGCGTGATTTCGTCGATGGCCCTCGTCATCTCGGTCATGTTCCGGTCCACGGTACCGAGGATCCCGCGCGCCTGTTCCATCATCGACTTGGCCTGACCGGCATTGTCGGCGTTCTGGCGCGTCATGGAAGACATCTCCTCCAGGGAGGAGGACGTCTCCTCGAGGGCCGATGCCTGCTCGGAAGCCCCTTCGGCGAGCGACTGGCTTGCCGCCGAGACCTGGCCCGAGGCCGCCGCCACTTGCTCTGCGCCCTCGAAGATCCCCTCGACGGCACGATGGATGGGCCGCGTGATGTAGCCGCTCAGAAAAAGGCCGAGGAAAACGGCCAGAACGGACCCGACAATCGAGCCTCCCATGGTGAGCGTCTTGTACATACCGCCCATGCTCTCGGCGTGCTGCTGCATCGCCTGCGCCGCCTTGTCGTTGACCTCGATGAGCTCGTCGAGAAGTTTTTGCGATCCGTAGAAGGCCTCTCTTGCCTTGCCGGTGGAAAGGGCCACGGCCTCCTCCTGCTTGCCGTTTTTCGCCAGTTCGATGGCCTGGGCGTTCTCCTTCTTCCAAGTCTCCCAGGCGGGCTTTAACTGGTTCCAAAGAGCAGCCTCTTCCGCCGTCTTGGGAAGGGGCTCGTAGACCTTCCAGGCCTTATCCGCACGGCCGGCGTAGGTCTCCATGAGCTTCACCTGCCGGGTCTTTTCGGCCTCGTTGCCGTACACCTCGGGGATCAGCAGGTTCTTCTCGATCTTCTGGAGGCTCGTGTGGGCCTCATTCATGATCCCCAGTGCCTTAATGCCGGGCACATAAACCCCTGCGATTTCCTTCAGGTCGTTGTACGTCGAGTAGACCCCCCACCAGCCGATGCCGCCGCCGACGATGATAATCAGCGCCATCAGCATGAAACTGCCTGTTAACTTCACCTTCAGATTCGCATTACGCATATGCATAGACTCCCTGTTTGAGATGTAAGACGGAGCGATATCGCTTCCGAAATCAGAAATCCTCGAAGCCGTCCTCTCCTGCAGGGCCCCCCGCCGAGGGCTTCCCCGGCTTGCGGCCAAGGACCTTTTTCAACGATTGCGCAAGGGATGATTTTGTCCCCGCAGCTCTTGCCTTCTCGACAGGCGGGCTGTTCTTCTGCACCGCGAGGCGCGTGTCGCTCGAGGCTTTCCCGCCGATCAGAACGTGAAGTTTGCCCACGTAGAGCTTGAGCTGCTCGGCCTGGGCTGTCAGCTCCTCACCGGCAGCAGCGGATTCCTCGGCGTTGGCGGCGGACTGCTGGGTGACCCTCTCCATCTCGGAGACGGCCTTGTTGACCTGGCCGATGCCCTGGGCCTGCTCGCCCGAGGCCGCGGCGATTTCGGCCACCAGGTCATCCACCTTGGCAGCACTCTTCGAGACCTCCGAGAAGGCCGCATTGGTCCGCTCGACAAGCTCCGAGCCCTCTTTGACTTTTTTCACCGTTCCCTCGATGAGCGCCGAGGTGTTCTTGGCGGCCTCGGCGGCCCGCATGGCCAGGTTGCGCACCTCGTTGGCCACCACGGCAAACCCCGCGCCGGCTTCGCCTGCCCGGGCGGCTTCCACCGCTGCATTCAATGCCAGCAGATTCGTCTGGAAGGCGATCTCGTCGATCGTCTTGATGATCTTGGAGGTCTCGTCGCTTGCCTTTGAGATGTCCTCCATCGAACGGGTGAGCTCTGTCATCGAGCTGTTGGCCCGCTCGACCATCTTCCTGGATTGCTTCATGAGATTGTCTGCGGCGGAGGCATTGTCGGCGTTCTGCCTGGTCATGGAGGACATCTCCTCGAGCGATGAGGAGGTCTGTTCGATGGATGCGGCCTGCTCAGAGGAACCTTCCGCCACAGACTGGCTTGCCGAGGAGACCTGGCTCGAAACGGAAACGAACTGTTTGGAGGATTCGGTGAGGCCCTGGATGACCTGCTGCACCGGCTGCGTGACCGAGCGGGCGATGAAGACCCCTGCTCCGACCATGACCAGCCCGACGACGAACACGACGGCCAGGACGGCGAGCATCGCATTTTTCAGTGTGGCATATAGGGAAGAGCGGTCCTTCCCGATGAAGAACATGCCTGCGATCTTGCCGGCGTGATCTTTCACGGGCCAGTAGGCCGTCTCATATTCCTTCCCCAGAATGGTGTTGGTATTGAGGAACTCCTGTCCCTTGGCCAGGACCGTGTCGAGGACCTTCGGGTTGTCCATCTTGGTGCCCACGGCGCGCTGGCCGTCCTTCATGATGGTCGTCGTTACGTGCGTATCGCCCTGGAAGATGGTGCACTCCGTGCCGAACTCCTTCTTGATCCTTTCGACAAAGGCATGGTCCGCAGAGGTGAGGTCCGTGCCCGTCGTGACCGTGCCCACGATCTTGTCGCCGAGTTTGACGGGGGCGCCTGCGCGCATCGAGAATTTCACCACCGTCCCTTCCTCGATGCCGGTCGTGGTTTCTCCGGCAAGGGCCTTTTGCACGTTGGACTGGCTCAGGATGCTGTCGCCCGCCTTGTCGGAGTGGCCGCGGCCCACCACCTTGCCCTCCTTGTTGGCGATGGTGATGAGACTGATCCCGGCGTCACGCATGACGTCCTTGCCTATCCTCTGGACGATGCCCGTGTCGCCTTTTTCTATGGCCTCGGCAAGCTCCTGCCGCGCCGCCGTCATCTGGGCCGTCGATGCCAGTTTGCGTGCCTCGGAAGTTACATAGGACTGTGCGAGACCGACCATGCGGGACATCTCCGCGCGGCTCTCCTCGTTGTAGCTCTTGTTCAGGAAGTACCAGGTGCACGCCGTGAGCGTCGCGCCCACGACGACAACCGCGGCAACAACGATTCCGACGATCTTCGCGGACAGGGACAACTTCTTCATTTTTTTATTCCCCTTGATTCGGTGATCGGCTTCTCAGGCCATGTGCCGGATCGTGACGAGATCCTCGCTGTTGAGCACCCGGTCGATATCGAGCAGGATCTTGATCCCGCCGGCCGCCTTCGCCATGCCCAGGATGAAGTCCGTGTCCAGCTTCACCCCGAAAGCGGGTGTATTCTCGATGTCGGTCCCCCGGATGTTGAGCACCTCCGAGACGGCATCGACGACAATCCCCATCAGGACGGCCCCGTGTGCCCCGGCCACCTCCACGACGATGATGCAGGTTCGCTCCGTGTAGGCCGCGACTTGCAGGCCGAATCGCAGACGCAGGTCCACGACGGGGATGACCTTGCCCCTCAGATTGATCACCCCTTTGACGAAATCCGGTGTCTGGGGGACGTGCGTTACGGGCATCATCCCGATGATCTCCTTGACCTTCAGGATCCCGATGCCGTACTCCTCCTCGGCCAGAGCGAAGGTCAAGTATTTGCCTTCCCGGTCCGTCATGCTGACGGCGTCCGGGCTAATACTCACTGCTGCTTCCGCCATTGTCTGTCCCCCTGCTTTTCGATATCGTTTCTCTTGCCTGGCGCATCATCACTCCCGAAGGGATGCGGCAATTCCTTGCAAGCGGATCGACTCTCTCAGGAACCCGCCCCTACGCGGAAGATCGACATCGACGAGGCCAGCTCCTCGGCGCTTGCCGCATTGCGCTGAGTCACGCCGTTCATTTCCGAGACGGCCCGGTTGATCTGATCGATTCCCTGCGACTGCTCCCGCGAGGCTTCAGAGATCTCCCCCATCAGCTGCATGACCTTGTCCGAGCTGCCTGCAACCTCTTCAAAATCTTTGGCCGTGCTGCCGACCAGTTGCTCGCCTCTCTTGACCTTCTGGACGATCTCACCCATCTGTTGGGCCGTGTTCTTCGCCGCCTCGGCCGCTCGCATGGCCAGGTTCCGGACCTCTTCGGCGACAACAGCAAAGCCCGCCCCCGCCTCGCCCGCGCGGGCCGCTTCCACCGCCGCATTCAGGGCCAAGAGATTTGTCTGAAATGCGATTTCATCGATGGACTTGACGATCTTCTGGGTCTGCTCACTCGCCCCGGCGATCTCCCGCATGGAGCGGGTCAGCTCGGCCATGGACACGTTGGCCCGGGACGCAACCTCGCTGGTGCGGGTCATCAGCTCGCTGGCCCTGTTCGTGTTCTCCGCGTTGTTCTGGGTTCGCGCCGCCATTTCCTCCAGCGACGAGGAGGTCTCCTCCAGGGAAGCCGCCTGCTCGGAAGCCGATTCGGAAAGCGTCTGGGAGGCCTCCACTGCCCCGCCCACGGCTTCGCTCATCTTCTCGCGCATGGTGTCCACCGAGCGAGCCAGCGTCCCGATCTCGTCTTTGGAGGTGATGCTGACCGCCTGGGTCAGATCCCCCGCGGCCATCTGGTCCACCGCTTCGATGGTTTCATGGATGGGGGATGTGATCAGGCGGGTCATGAGGATGTTCACGACGAGGGACACTGCCAGGGCCGTTCCCAGGACTACGAACAGGAGCATCATAAAAGCCGCGAAACTCTTCAGGGTCGCATCGTACTTCTCCTGGCTGAGCTTTTCTTCCATGGCCAGGATTTTCTGCAGGCTTCCGTTGAGAACCTGGAATTTTTCATCCGTCGTGGCCATGTACATGGTGGCCATGTTCAGATCGGAGCCCGACAGATCCACGGCCGACGCGGCCGCTTCCCTGTATTCCTTGAGCTGCGCCACCGACGCCTGATAGAGTTTTTTCCCCTCGTCGGATGCATTCGCATCGGACAGCACCTTCCCCATGGTCTTAAGCGTCCGGTCGACAACAGCGATCTGTTCCTTGCCCAGCGCCTCGACCTTCTTCTCGTCGTAATTCGCATTGGCCCAGCTGATGACCTTGTACAGATTGGCATGCGCCTGCGAGAGGTCCTTGAGGATGCCGGCGCTCGTCTGATACCCCTTGAAGCGGTCGGTGAAAATATTCTCGACTGCCGCTTTCTGGTTCGTCAGGCCGGTGTATGACAGTATGCCCATGAGAACCAGGAAGAACATGACCAGCAAGGGACCGATGAATAATTTCCTGGACATCTTCAGGTTGGCGATGAGCCTCTTCATCTCACTTTCCTTTATGCGTTCTTGTCCCCAAATCGAACGGGCGGCTGAACGAGGCCCCTCGAATTCTGCCGCCCTCGGATTTACTTCTTGTAGGCGCCGCAGCCGACGATGTAGTTTTCGTACTTTTCAATGTACGCCGTTTTGTTTTCGAGTTTCTTGCTTGTGGGGTTGGTAAACTTGTAGTCCTGCCAGCCGGACCCCTTCGTCTTGGCGATCTCGATGCGCTCTTTGACGTAGAGCTTGCCATCGGGGTCTTTCATCTCCTTTAAGTCTTTGCCAATCATTTTCTGGTTGAACCCATGGGCCACGCATTTGCCGTCCATGTCGTAGACAAAGATGTAGAGGTCGCGGTCTATGAACTTTCCCTTGGGGTCGCTGAACTCGGCAAAGGCCTTATCCTTGCCGTTGGCCTTTATGTAGTCGACGGCCTTCTTCACCAGGGCCTTGGCCTCGGCGGGCGTGCCGTCAGCCGCCAAAGCAGCACCGGCAATGCCTGTCACGAACGCAAAGGCGATAGCGATCACAAACATCTTTTTCATTTTGACATTCCTCCTGACGGAATTTGTTTTTGTTTTGTCGATAAAACCGTTTTCGACGGCAGCCGGCGCACCCGGCCGATCCCCTGTCATAAAAAAAGCGACAACCCGACCGGCAATTGTCGCCAATCGGTTCGATTTCCGCCCTAGGCCGTCTGGCGCATCGCCAGGAGGTCCTCGCTGTTGAGCACCCGGTCGATGTCCAGCAGGATCTTGATTCCGCCTGCTGCCTTGGCCATGCCCAGGATGAAATCCGTGTTGAGCTTCACCCCGAAGGTGGGCGTGTTCTCGATGTCCGCGCCCCGGATGTTGAGAACCTCCGAGACGGCATCGACGACGATCCCCATCAGAACGGCCCCGCCTGTCCCAGCCACCTCGACGACGATGATGCAGGTGCGCTCCGTATAAGCCGTGGCTTCCAGGTTGAAACGCAGTCGCAGGTCTACAACGGGGATCACCTTTCCCCGCAGATTGATGACCCCCTTCACGAAATCGGGCGTCTGGGGAACGTGTGTCACGGCCATCATCCCGATGATCTCCTTGACCTTCAGAATCCCGATTCCGTATTCCTCCCCGGCAAGCGAGAAGGTCAAATATTTGCCCTCCCTGGCCGCTTTTGTGTCGACCGGCTGGAAGAGCGGGTCCTGCTGTTGAGCTGTCAGTTCCGTCTGCATTGCCTCTATGCCTCCGTTTGATGTTCGTATCTGTCAGCGGGCACGATTGTGCCCGGCAGGGCCTTCGGCCGCTTATCACCGATCGTCCAAAACCCGCTAGGCACGGGCCTGCGCTCCGGTTGCCTTCTCGGCGTTGATGTCGAGGGCCCGCACAATCATGTCGTGGAGCTTTCGGACGTCGACGGGTTTCGTCATGTAGTCAAGGAACTTGCCCCGTTCATCCTCCGTGAGATATTCCGGGTATCCGGTCAGGATGATGATCTTGATGTCCCGGTGCATTTTGCGGATCTTTTCTGCAAGTTCGAGGCCATTTAAATTGGGCATGACGATATCCAGCAGGATGAGATCCGGCTTCTCCTCACCGATCTGCAGGACCGCCTCGAGACCGTTTGAATAGGTCTTCAGCTTGCAGTACTTGTTCAGTCCCAGTCCCTCGAAGGCGCTCTCAATGAACGAGAGAATGTTCTCGTCATCGTCAATGGCCATGACGAACCTTTTTTGCGCAGGCTCCTTGTGTACTGGCGGGACGGTCTCCCCTCCGGCATCCGCCCCCAACCCCTGCAGCTTTTCCAGGGGGATGTCGTCGAAGCCGAACTCCTTCTTGAGTCGCTCTACTTCGATGAGGGGAATCTTGAGATGCTTACCGACCTTGTACCCTTTCACCATCCCCTCTTTGACCCAACGGTAGATGGTCACCCGGTTGACATTAAAGAGGTCGGCAACCTCGGATGTGGAGAAAAACATTTTCGCCATGCTACACCTCGTAGTTCGGGTTTTACGGAATACTATAGCAACAAATAACTCCTGTGCAACAACTGCACCTGTTTTATCGTCCGAATTTACAGAAACTTTAACAGGAATCGCGGGGTGGCAGGGACGGGAATAGACCGCAGTGGCTTGAGGATAGACTCTTGACAGGTCGGGTAATTAACGGGCCTTAAGCCGCAGTTCACACGGTGCAAGGCCCCAATCACCATAAATTGCAGTGAATACAGGATGTTATGTATGCCCTGTTTTGATCTTGTGGCTCGGGCATCATGTCTTGAGACTCCTAAGGTACGGCGCGCTCGGATTCGGCGGCTTTGTCCGCCCGGCTCTGGCAGTCAAGCCAATGAATTTGACCGGGTCCCTGCTGCCTGGCAAGATGCATGGACCCGTCGGCCATCCAGACGAGATCCCAGGGATCTCGGGCGGAGAGAAGGTGCTCCTTTTTCAGCGTGCTCACACCAATGCTCGCGGTCAGACGGACTTCCTGCTCCCCGCAAGCAAATACCTGGGCCTGGAAACGGCCCCGGATGCGCTCTGCCGCCAATTTTGCCACTCGTTGCCCGGCATTGCCCAGGAGGATGACAAACTCATCGGCACCAAAGCGAACCAGAACGTCCTCCCTGCGGCACAAGCCCCTCAGCAGAGATGACGTTTCCCGTAGAATCTTGTCCCCGATGAAATGGCCGAACCGGTCATTGACGGCCTTGAAATTGTCCAGGTCGATAAAGAGGCAAGATAGAGACGAACGGGATCTCTTGGAGCGGGAAAACTCCTCCTCGAGGCGGGGCTGCAGGTACCAGCGGTTATGGATGCCCGTCGTGGGGTCGATGAAATTGATCTTTTCCAGTTCCTCCACACGCGAGCGCATTTTGATGTTTTCGCCAAGGAGTTCCTTGTTTTTCCGGGTAAGCGTCTTGTTGTTCTCGACGAGCCATTCGAAAAGAAAGCTCTTTTCGTTAAAATTTAATGGCCCCCTGCCCTCTTCCCCGTCACACATGTCTATCGCTGCCCCCTGGCTCAAGTTGGAATTCATTTTTACCGATGAATAGTTAGCACGTTCTGTGCCATGAAGAGGCAGAGAAGAGAGACCGGTCGGCTGACGAGCGACGAGCCGGTCCGGAGAATGTTCACAGCGGGATTGGCGGGCCACATGGACGAGGCGATCGTCAGGGAACGGGCATCGGAAATCTCGAAAACCCTGGGAAACTGCAAGAAGGTTCTCAGCCAGGGGAACGTCTACGCCAGCCTCGTCTCGTTCAGAGATGTCCTGAAGAAGATGCTCGTCACGCGGATGCTGCCCGCCGATGAGAAGGAGATGCAGGAAACCATCAACGAATTCCAGCGGCAGCTCATGGCCAGCAACGCATTCAAAAACACCTTCGGGCCCGTCACCTTCCAGGAAAATGACAACGAAACGACCCTTTCCTTCGTCCGCCAGCTGGTCAGCGTCTCCGAGGAGGCGCTCACAGAGAACACCGGCGGCGGGGAAACGAGCGGGGACACTCTCGCCATCACAGTCATGCGGCTCGTTGACAAGGGGGATGTCAACAAAGCCCGGGATCTCATCGGGACCAACGAAGACCTCCTCGCTTTCGTACTGCACGCCTACAACGCCTCGGGAATCCAGGCCCGCAGGGACGGCGACTTCGATAAAGCGGCAGCCGACTTCAAGAAGGCGCTCGCCATAACGCCTGACGACGAGGCGCTCTTGTACAACCTCGCCCGCACGAACATCGAGAAGGTGGCCTGGAATGTGGCGGAGCAATTTATCCGGCAGGCTCTCCAGGTCAACCCCCAGTTCCAGGAAGGCCAACAACTGCTCACCTACATTCTCACCCATCAGAAGGCCTAGACGTCAACCCCATATTCGACACCAGCGACCCCTTGGTATCGTATGGCGGAATCAGCGAAATGGGTAAAATAACTTAAGTTTGGGCCCCTTTCGTCCGATAGTCAGCATAGGAAATAGTTTGATTATTTCATCCACTTAGGCATGGGGCAGACAAAGTCATGAGTGCGATTTCAGCAGCTCAGTATAACAATTTCATGATTTCAGCGGAGCAAATAGATAGCCTGTATTCTGCCATACCCACCTCACAGGCACAGTATGACAGTTTGTCGAATAGCGCTCTCTCCCGTGGCATTGACCGCTATACGAGTGCCAATTATGACGATGCCGTTACGGAATTCAGGCGAGCGATCGGACTCTCGTCTTTTTCCGACAACGCCGCCAAGGCCTATGATTACATGGCCCAGGCCTATCTCCAGGAAGGCAATACGGACGCGGCAATCAAGACGTATCAGGAGGCCATCAAGTCATACCCCACTCGTGATGCCTTTCATACCAGCCTCGGCGATATTTACTATAAACAGGGACAACTGTCCGAGGCGGAAGCCGAATACAAAGCCGCAATCAACTTTAATTCTGAATCCACTGACAGCCGTTATGGGCTCGGTCAGGTTTACCTGAATTCCGAGAGATATAGCGAAGCGGAGGTCCAGTTTAAAAAAGTAGTCAGCTTATCCCCGCAAAGCTCAATCGGTTATTACGGATTGGGGCAAACGTATCGGAAAATGGGGAATTACACTGATGCGCTCACCCAACTCGATAAGGCCGTTTCATTGGACAGGAACTTTAATGACGGTTTTCTCGAGCAGGGATACACCTATGCCGACATGGGTGACATGGACAACGCCAATAGTCTGGTCAATACGCTGTCAGATAACGGGTCTTCTTTAGCGAACACACTCACGGAATACATTTACAATAACGCAGCACCCAAAATCTCTATGGTCTACAGTACCAATGGTTTTGACGCATCTCTGGGGCCCGGCACGCCCGTGGCCGACCTGGATTCCTCGTTGTCAACCATTCAGGCTGCCAAGGCCTTTACGATGAGGTTTGCCTTCACGAAGGAGATGGACCTCGTTTCGATCCAGAATCCTTCGAACTGGGGAATCAGCAAAGCGACGGAAACCAACGCAGGAGGTGCTTATAACTGGGGAATGCCGGCATCGGCCACAGATGTCGCCGTTCCTGCTTTACCGACCAGCGTGGCATATAACCCAGAGACATTCTCAGCCGATGTAACGTTCACGATTACCCAGAACACTGAAGGGAACGGGACGATCGACCCTTCGCATATCATGTTCAGATTTTACGGGCTGGATGCCTACGGTAAAGCGATGGATTTGACAGCAGATGAATACAGCGGCATTTCACAAATTGTATAATGCGGAATGGAACCGCGATGTAACATTTCATCAAAATCATTAAAGTTCTTACCCTAGGATGCCGATTATTTGAGTAAGGAAAAGACTGCAAATAAAGGAGGTGAATTCAAATGATCACCAGCGTTGTGAGCATTTCTAGCGCAATGGCTGGCTCTCCGGCACCCGTGAGTGGGCCGCGCCTTGTGGGCGAATCTTCCCAGGCGGGACAGGCCCCGGGCGGAGGCGTCCAACTCAGCCCCGCAGAGTTGAAACAGATTGTGGGGCAAATGCAAGACCAGTTGGATAGCATGAATATCAGCCTCCAGTTTTCCGTCTATGGCCACAATGACGATAAGGTCGCCGTGAAAGTCGTGGATCGGGATACGGGGAAGGTCATTCGTGAGATACCGCCCAAAGAAATACAAGCTCTTCAGGTTAAGATGAGCGAACTGGTCGGGATGATCTTCGACCGCAAGACGTAATCCGGGGCTTCGATCCTCATGGGGAATGCCAGGACTTCTGCTTCTGACCGGTGGAGTGTACCGTCAGTGGCTATCGCTTTATGGATTTACCAGCCCTTTCCTTTCCAGGCTTCATGCGGCCGTATTTCTTTGTAAATCCCATCGACCGAAGCTTCACACGCTGTTCCAAGCTCAAAGTCAGTTTGCGGGTTCATCCAGAATTGGGCTGAATTTCCGAAATATTTTGTCCGCCTTCCGGCAAGCCGGACGCGCCATTTTTCATGGATGCGTAGGCTAAACTGCCCTCGCCTATCCCCCGCCACCAGTCTCAAGCCGGGCTCTACGGCGATCATACCTGACCCCGCAGCATATAACCCATGGCATTTTCGTATTTATTTTCCGGCGCGACCAGTGAATCAGGGAGCGTTTTCATCGCAGCCCCTGATCTTGGTCGAAGAACCAGGGGCCCCTCTCCATGACTATAAATGGTATGAAATTTGCCTATGCATGGATTGATTTGATGGGGCTTCATAGGATTCAGAAAACACCATGAAATAGATGTAATCGAATCGTAAAAAGACACCGCTTCTAAGGAGGCATATTGGAATCCGTCGCCGATAAAGTAAGAGGCAAAGACGTTTTAATCACCGGAGGACTCGGCATGATCGGAAGCACGATTGCCGGGAAAATGACGGATTACGGCGCGAGGGTAACCGTAATGGATGCCTGCATTGAGCCATACGGGGCCAATTTCTTCAATATCGACAGAATCCGGGATCGTGTCTCGCTGAATATCAGTGATATCCGGGACAAAGAGTCGATGAAGATACTGGTGCGCAACAAGGACATCATCTTTAATTTGGCCGCTCAGGTCAGCCACAACGACAGCATCGAAAATCCTTTTCTTGACGCCGATATCAATTACATCGGGCATCTCAATGTTCTGGAGGCCCTGCGCCATCATAGTCCTGAAGCAGTCATTATTCATTCCGGCTCCCGTCTTCAGTTTGGCCGGAACGAATCTGTTCCCGTCAGTGAAAGCCATCCATTGAAGCCGAGAACGCCTTACGCCCTGAACAAGACGGCTGCCGAGAATTCTTACCTCTTCTACCATGAAATGTACGGGATCAACTGCGTGTGCTTCAGAGTCGCAAACCCCTATGGTCCCCGGTCACAGATGAAACACAGCAAATACTCGATGATTAACTGGTTTATCCGGCAGGCGATGGAAAACCGCACCATCAAGGTTTTTGGCGACGGCAGCCAGATCAGGGATTACATCTATGTTGAAGACCTGGCGGACGCCTTTATCGCCGCTTCCGTGACCGAAGAGTGCTACGGTCACGCGTTTAACCTGGGCTCCGGCATAGGAACCCGATTTGGCGAGATGGTTGATACGATCGTGCGGATCGCACGAAGCGGCAACGTGGAGTACGTAGGCTGGCCAGCCGAATACGTCAATGTCGAAACGGGAGATTATATTACGGACATCGGAAAGATCGGCTCTGCTACCGGCTGGCGGCCCCGGACCCGTCTTGAAGACGGGATCGCGTATACGTTTGATTATTATCGTCGGAATCGATCGCATTACTGGTAAGGTAGAACCTCTCTCGAACCGGGACGTTGAAGTTGTACACCCTACGATTCAGTCCATGAGGCTATTGTAAAATGATCCATTGCATCGGGGACAGTCACGTTTATGTATTTTCCGGTACGGATGCTATCGGAGGTGCTGATGTCTTGCCGTTTTTCAAGACTTATCGTCTCGGCCCGCATACAGCCTACAATGTGATCAAAAGAAGAAGCATCATCGAACAGATCATCGTGACCAGCGTCAAACCCGGTGATCGGATCATGTTCGTCTTCGGGGAGATAGACTGCAGGGCGCACTTGCTCAAGCAATCAGAGCTTCAAAAGAAAGCCGTAGACGTCGTTGTCAATGACTGTGTCGACCGCTATTTCGAAATATTCAAAATCGCCGGTCAATACGGCATCCCTCTTCTGGCATGGAACGCACCTGCATCGAGCCGCGAAGACGTACAATGTGATGCCTATTCCACGTACGGCAGCTGCAAGCAGAGAAACGAGGTGACCGAACTGTTTAACCGGCACCTGAAAAGACGTTGTGAGGAACATGGGGTGATCTTTGTCTCCGTCTTCGACAAATTGGTCGACCGTGATGGATTGACGAATACCGCCTATTACCACGATGCCATTCATTTATCACAAGCGGTCATTCCCCTGATCTTAGATGAATTGCGCAGGCAGGGCATCGATCCGATTGCCGCCGCCCGGAGTTCGAACCTGAACCAGGCGCCTTTTCCTGTTGGACGCGTGCCGATCATCGATGCGGCCAATGGATCGGTCATCGCCGGGTGCAGAAACGGCACCGCTCAAACGCATGTCGCGATCAATATCGTCTACGAGCATTTTCAGGAGAGGAATGCGCGGTCGTTCCAACGCGGAAATGTATCCGTTGTCTGGTCAGCCCTGCCGCTGGAGGGATTCGATGTCTACGCCTACCTGGACGCAAGCAGCTTCCGGGGCAAACAGTCCGGAATAGACGTGCTGATCATGCTCGAGCCCGTCGTCGTTCTGCCCGGGGAATACCGTGAGGATGTATGGCAGCACTTTGATCATGTCTTTTCCCTGTGCGATGCTCTTTCTGAATACGGACACAAATTTACAAAAATTTCGTTTCCGAGATCAGGATGGGCGGCAGGCTGGGACAGACAATCCTCCATAACGGAAGACGATCAGGAGCGGAGCAACAAATACCCACTGGACAAAAGAATCAACGGGATATGCATGATCAACGGCCATAAGCGGTCTTCCGTCGCGAGCGAGTTATACTCAAAAAGATATGAGATCGCCCGATGGTTCTCTGAATATTCGGATATTCCTTTCCACATTTTCGGCAATCCCCCCTTTGACCTGCCCAACTATAAAGGGCCATTAGCGCCGGATACCAAACTCGACACGCTCTGCCGGTATCGGTACTGCCTGTGCTTTGAAAATACCAACCATCCGTTATTGTCCTCAGGGTACATCACGGAAAAAATTCTCGACTGTCTGGAATCCCGCACCGTCCCGATCTATTTCGGGAGCGTCAACATCGAAAGGTACATTCCCCCGCATTGCTTCATCGATTTTCGAAATTTCGCGGGATATCCGGAACTCTGTGCATATATCCGCGGCCTGAAAGAGGAAAAATATAATCTCTACATCCGGAATATTGATTCCTGGGTTGCCCGCGGCGGTCTTCGCCCTTATTCGTGGTACACCATCTACAATCAATTAACGTACGCGTACGCAGCCGAAAAAGCCCTCAGCCTCGCAGATCTGTTTTCGGAAGACAAAAGCTGGACGGAGGTGATGTCGCCATCCGGGGCGGTCCGAAAATCTTCTCCTGACACGTCAACGCCGCTCTGGAGATGGCAGGATCTTTCCTGCGGAATTTCGCAATTGCCGGAGACCCGGGCGGACCTCACGGCGTCAACGGATAATACATACGTCCTTCATTTTCAGAGTCCAAAATCGGAGACCGGTTCGCTCAGTACAGAAATGCTCAAAAACCTCTCGCGGGCATTCGGGCTGGACACATTTGTTGAAACCGGCACGTATATGGGTGATACGTCTCACGCGGCTTCGAAAATCTTTTCGACGGTTCATACCATAGAACTGAGCGCGGACTTGTATCAACGAGCCGCAAACCGTTTTCAAAACGAGGCGGGCATTCACGTTCACCACGGCGATTCGAGTAAAGTATTCCCGGAGTTGCTCCGGCAATTGCAGGGCAAAGCTCTTTTCTGGCTGGACGGTCACTACAGTGAAGGAGTCACGGCAAAAGGCGATGAGAACACGCCCGTGATGAATGAAATCAGGGCCATCCGGGACTCGCGTATTACAGACGCGGTGATCCTCATCGACGATCTGAGGTTTTTCTATACCCCGTGGGATGTTGTTCCGGATCATTCGGCGGCAAGAGGCTACCCTTCCGTCGTCTCCTTATGCAATGCCATTCTCGAAATTGATAAAGCATACCAGTTCGCCGTCATCGGGGATGTCCTTATGGCATATCCTCCATCGGCCAATTTTGAGGTGACGCCGGTCGTCTCTGCCTGCTCGATCAGTCGGTTATACGACGGAAATAACTTCGATCTCGTGCAGGTGATGGAGGCGGAAGCCACTATCGGCAAGGCGAAAGCAGCTGAATTGTTTGCCCTGCAGCGTCTGTTTTCGACATGCGTGAACATGGAGGCTTACGGCTTGAGTAAGCATTACCGGCTCTGGCATGCCCTGATCCGGGCCTCTCATCAGGATCACATGACGGCCTGCAAGGAATTCCTGATGGCCATAAACCTGGGACTCGATCACTGGAGGGTGAAATTGTATGCGGCGCAGTCTGCACACCATGCCGGATATTTCACGCTGGCCCTGGAGCAGGCAGAGGCCGTGCTGACGGCCGTGCCGGATGATGAAGAGGCGCGGCTTTTGCTCCGCCGGGTCAAGAGGAGCAGGATCCATGGGTCCGCGGAAACCGTATTCAGCACTGCGGACCGGATTGAACTGGCTCAACACTACCTGTATGCGGCTGAATACGACAAGGCGATGACCGAACTCGAAGCAGCCGAACGTCGGGATCGCGAAAACCCCGATGTCCACTACAGCTTTGCCCAGGTGTACGCATCGGTCAGGCAATATGAAAAAGCGATCGCGGCGCTCCGGAACGTTCTGGAGATCAACTCCGATTATGCCCCCGCGCATCATGATCTGGGGCAGATCTTTTTTTCGTTGGGCGAGCGGGACAAGGCGCTGCATCATTTCAGGAAAGCCGTATCGATCGACAGCAAGCACTATGCAGCCCTGTGCAACCTTTTGAATATGCTGGTCAAAGATGGCGATTTTGAGGGTGCGGCGGGCATTCTCCAGCCCATCCTTGAACAGTCACCCGATGACGCCAATCTTTTGGCAATGGCCGAACAGCTCGTTTCCGCCGCAACAAGGGAAGACAAGACGCCCGGTAAGAAGCCACCGTCCGCGGAATCATCGCAACGTCCGGAAACCGCCGCTCCACGGAACGACGCAACGCAGACGCAGGCCGAACATATTCAGATCATGAATGGAACGCAAATCAGCGCGGACAGCCGGATCGGCGATTATACCTATATCGGATACAATTGTTTCATTACAAAATCCGTCATCGGGCGTTATTGTTCCATCGCCAATAATGTGAGCATCGGACAGGGCGAACATGACGTCAACCGGATCTCCACCAGCAGTTTGTTTTACGAGAATCCCTATCAGGAGCTGACCGGCGGGGATTGCAGGATCGGCAACGATGTCTGGATTGGTGTGGATTCGGTCATCAAACGGGGAGTCACGATCGGCGACGGCGCCGTCATCGGCGCAAATTCGTTTGTCAGCAGTGACATCCCCGCGTTTGCGATCGCCGCCGGATCACCGGCCAGGATCATCCGCTTCCGGTTTCCCCCTCATAAGATCGCTGCGATCAAAACGTCAAACTGGTGGAACCATGAGATGGAACAGGCGAGGAGGATCATTGAAACGCTGGAGAAGGATCATCAGGGAGAAACAGGCGCCGATTGCCGCATGGTGAAATCCGGAAGAAAGAATGAAGTTCTCACGATCCTGTTCAGCAAAGATCGAGCCATGCAGCTCGATTGCACTCTCCGGTCGTTTATGGAGCATTGCCAGGACCCGGGCCGGACCGCGATGAAAGTCCTTTACACCACATCCGATGACCGGCATGAGAATCAGTATCAGGAGATGAAAGCAGCATATCCGTCCATTGAATTCGTCAGGGAGAGCGATTTCAAAAAAGACCTCCTGTCTTTTGCCCTTCCGTATGAATATTTACTGTTTCTCGTGGACGACAACATGTTTGTCCGGGATTTCCTTTTAGGCGATGTCGTTGAGGGCTTGAAGCAGAACGGTGATGCCATCGGATTTTCCCTGAGATTGGGGAGGAATACCCATTATTGTTACATGCTCCAGAAGCAGCAGAAAATCCCCCGCTTCGAAACTCCTTCCCAGGGCGTACTCCGATACGAGTGGATTGAGGCGGAATGCGATTTCGGCTATCCGCTGGAGGTATCCAGTTCGCTCTACAGGACGGACGACATCTCACCGCTCCTGGAGCAGCTGGATTATAAGAACCCAAACACGCTGGAACTCGCGCTTGATGCCTGCAAGCATCTGTTCCGGACAAAAAGGAAGACGCTGTTATGCTTCGAGCGGAGCGTCGCGTTTTGCAACCCCATTAACATGGTGCAAACCATGTGGAAGAACCGCGCCGGAGGATCTCCGCAGAATTCCGCGGACGGCCTGGCTTCGATGTTCGATACCGGCTACAGAATCGATACCCGGCAATACGACGGGTTCACACCCGGTGCCTGTCATCAGGAGATGGAGCTGCACTTTTTCAGGCCGGGCGATATGTTGCGTGCGCAGACGCCTCCCCGGCCGTTTGTCTCTATCGTCATCCTTCATCAAAACGGCCTGGATCATCTTCGACTGACTCTTGAATCCATAAGAAGAAACACACCCGAACCGAACGAGGTGATTGTCTTTGACAATGCTTCTTCGGACGGCTCTAGGGAATATCTGCGATCTCTCTCCGAAATCCTCCTCATTGAATCACCGGAAAATGTCGGGTGCACACCAGGCCGAGCGAGGGCCATGTCCGCTGCGCGAGGAGATTATCTGGTGTTGCTCGACAACGACACGATTGTCACGAAAGGGTGGTTGACCAAATTCATTGAGCATGCGCAGAAAAACCCGCACATCGGAATTATGGGACCCTGCTCCAACTACGTTTCGGGCCCGCAGCTCGTGCCGAACGCGTCGTACCAGACGGTAGATCAGATGGAGGCATTCGCCGAGGAATGGTCGCGGCAGCATCGTGATGAGCTCATGCCCGCCTCTCGGCTCGTCGGCTTTTGTATGTTCATGCGAAGAGAAGTGGTTGAAAAAATCGGCGTCAGCGACGAGGCCCTGGGATTTTTCGGCTTTGATGACGATGATTATTCTTTGCGCGCATCCATCGCGGGATTCAATCCTTCCATCGCCAGGGACATCTTCATCCATCACACGGGAGGGCCCCAGGGCCGCGGAGATCGGCAGGTCAACCGTGCGCTTCTGGAAGCGTGGGAACGCTATAAAAGAAAATGGGGAATCGATCCGGCCCTGCCTTACGGGAATCCATGCGACATGTCCCCGATACTGGCCCAGCCGTTTGATTCAATCAAGCACTATTGCCGGCCCTATCCGGCCGCCGACATCGTAAAGATGATGTATGCAAAACCATCCGAATCGAATCCGACCCTACCTGCAGCCGATACGATCTCGGAGCGAACTCCTGTCAGGGAACAGCCCGGGGATTCGCAGAAGTATTTCGAAAAAGGGAATGAATGGATTCAGAAGGGCGACTTCGAGAGAGCTGCGAATGCGTTTCAGGCCGCGATCGATCTTTCCCCTCAGAATGCGTCAGGATGCTATCTGAACATGGGCTATGCCCTGAAGCAACAGGGAAAATATGACGACGCGATCCGGTGCTATGAACATGCCATCGCGCTGCAGCCGGGATACGCCGATGCCTACTGCAATCTGGGAAATGCCTATAAGGGAAAAGACGAACTGGATCGGGCGATCGGCTATTACGAAAAGGCCCTCGCCCTGAACCCGGGGGACATAGACAGTCTTTACAACCTCGGCAACGTGTTCCGGGAACAGGGAAGATTTGACGAGGCCATTGTCTGTTATCAAAAAACAATAAAATGGAAGAGGGATCACCTCGATGCGCACAGCAATCTCTGCGTGGCCCTCAAGGAGAAGGGCGACCTCAAGGAAGCTGAGCGGTGCTGCAGGAAGCTGATCAAGATGGCGCCCGATTTTCCTGAGGCGCGGTGGAACCTTGCCTTGATCCAGCTCCAGGCTGGAAAACTCCGGGAAGGCTGGAAGAGCTACGAATGGCGCTGGAAGAAGCCGGATTTTGCCCCGGCACAGAGAGGATTTCAACGACCTCTCTGGAAAGGCTCTGACCTTGACGGGAATACCATCCTGATTCATACGGAGCAGGGGTATGGAGATGCCATTCAATTCATCCGCTACATCCCGCTGTTGGCAGAAAGGGGCGCCCGCGTCATTCTGGAATGCCAGCGGGAATTGAAAACGCTGATGGCTACGGTCGATGGCGTCAGCGGGGTATTCGCCAGGGGCGAGACCCTCCCTGACTTCGATGTCCATTGCCCGATCCTGTCTCTGCCGGGGGCTTTGGCCACCACGTTGGAAACCATCCCCGCGAAGATACCCTATATCGCCGCAGACCCGTCCGTCTTCAGTCAATGGAGGGAAAGGATTCGTCCTGATCGCAGCGCCGACCTGAAAGTGGGGATCGTGTGGGCCGGCAGCCCTTCTCACAAAAACGACAGAAATCGATCGTGTCCCTTTGACCGGCTGTTACCACTGTTTTCACTGAAGAATGTCACGTTTTACAGCCTGCAGAAAAAGGATGGCAGGCATTCTCCCCCCGTATCGAACACGGACATGGACAACTGGGTTGACCATACGGGGGAGATCCACGATTTTCTGGACACGGCCGGATTCATCCAAAATCTTGATCTTGTCATCTCCGTTGATACGGCCGTGGCGCATCTGGCCGGCGCATTGGGAAAGGAAGTGTGGACCCTGTTGCCCTTCGCGCCGGAGTGGCGCTGGATGATGAATAGAGAAGACAGCCCCTGGTATCCGACCATGCAGTTGTTCAGACAGGAGCGGTTCGGCGACTGGCAGGGGGTTATTGAAAAGGTCAAGGGTGAGCTGGAGAACCGGCTGACATCCACGGTTGAAAACAGGGAGAAGGCGACTGGAATGGTTTCACGGGGTGACAATCGTTCAACAAGCCGGATGGTTCCGGGGCTGACCTCGATCATTCTTCATGGTCTGAACGATCTGAATAGTCTGAAAAACTGCCTGGGCCGATTGAAAGACAACACGCCCCAGCCGTTTGAATTGATCGTTGCCGACAACTACGGCCCGGCAGAAATCAGGAAATGGCTGAAAAAGCTGACCGGG